>OLRP01001003.1_pt1 | contig 23895 bp, 19 predicted proteins | sample 1672401 | NCBI WGS metagenome assembly OLRP01 (sample SAMEA3136682, study PRJEB25190) | human gut metagenome | reverse complement strand
GGGGGAGGGGGCGGCGGGCGGCGCGGGCGCCGGGAGGCACGGCCCATGCTGTACCAGAACATATTGTTGCCGAAGCTGCTGCCGCCGCCACCGCCGCGCGGGGGACGCGGGCCGCGGGGGCGCATCAGGTAGGTGATGAGCCAGATGACCAGCAGCACCGCCACAACCAGCAGAACAAAGCCCATAACATTGGGCCCTCCTCTATCGGGGGCGCCGGTATCGGTATAGCTGCTGTTCAGCGTTACGCCGTAGATGCTGCACAGCCGGTTGGCCAGCGCCTGCACGGTCTTTTGGGTGCCGGTGTCGTAATCACCGTTGACCCAATAGGGTTCCATGTACTCGTCCAGCAGCGACCCCAGCGTGCTGAACGACAGCTGGCTTTCCAGCCCGTCGCCGCGCATGATGTAGTAGTCGCCGCCGTCGGCCTCGTTGGGGGCCAGCAGCAGCAGCACGCCGTTGTCCAGGTCGTCTGAACCCAGCCCCCAGGCGTTAAAAACGTCGTAGGCAAAGCCCTCCATCGTCGTGCTGCCCAGCAGTTCATCCAGCGTGTAGACGCCGATCTGCGCACCGCAGGCATCGGACAGCTTGATTGAAACGTCATTGACATACTGTTCTGTCTCGTCGGACAGGATGTCCGCATGGTCGGCCACGGCGTTTGTCGTGCTGACCTGCACCTTGGGCGCGGCCAGCGCGGGTAGCGCCGCCAGCGTCAGCGCGGCCAGCACCGCACCGGCAGCCGCCGCGCGTCTGGCAAATGTTTTCAGTTTCATAATTTCCCCTTGTTATCGTGGTTTATTTGGTAGCAAAGCGTTCCGGTGCCTGCGCACCCCACAAACCGGAGATCAGATTGGCCGGGAACTGCGAGACAGCTTTCTCGTAGTCCTCCACCCAGAGGTTGTATACATTGGCGGCGCGTTCTATCGTCGCCTGCGCCGAAACAAACGCATTGTACTGGTCATCCAGCGCCCGCTGGGTGCTGTCATCGACCTTGTTGTTCAGCGACGCATACAGCGTATCCACCGCATTGTACAGCCGACGGTTGGCCGCGTACTGCACCGCAGGGGAATCGTCCGTATCATTCCACGCGGCCAGCGCGTCCTCGGCTTCCTGTAAAGCAGCCGCCGGAGTGCTGTCCACATAGCCCGCCTGTTTGATGAGGTTCGCCGCCGCGTCAGCCTGCGCCTCAAAATCTCCCTGAATGCTGTGGCCGTACTCGTCCTGCGCGGAGGTGTAAATTTCCGCCGTTTCCCTGTACATGCCCTTCAGCTTTGCCCCGCCGATGCCCAGCACCGACACCAGCGCCAGTGCGACGAGTACAATCGACGCTGTGCCGCGCTTTTTGGCAGGTGCGGGCAGCTTTGTCTCGACCTCGCCGAGGATTTCCAGCTGCGGGCCATGAATGGTAAAGTTTTCCTGTTGTTCAAGCTGCATAGCAAATACCTATATTGTGCTACAGGGGCGGATGCAAGCATCGACCCCTACAGCGGCAATCAGTTGTTGATCTCCAGCATCTTCTGGCGGAGCTCGCCCTCGATGCGGCCCAGCTCCTGCTCGGCGTTGGCGCGCTTGGCCTTGCCGTCGGCGCGGATCTTATTCAGCTCATCCAGCGTCTCGATCAGCTGCTTGTTCGTCTGCTGCAGCGTCTCGATGTCCACAATGCCGCGCTCGGACTCCTTTGCAATTTCAATCGTGCCCTGCTTGAGCGTAGCAGCGTTCTTTTTCAGCAGCTCGTTCGTGGCGTCGGTCACGGCGCGTTCGGCCTGCATAGCCTGCTGGCTGTGGGCGATGCCCAGCGCCAGCACCATCTGGTTCTTCCACAGCGGGATCGTGTTCACGATGGTCGTCTGGATCTTCTCGGCCATCATCGTGTCGTTGGACTGGATCAGGCGGATCTGCGGGCCCATCTGGATGGACACATTGCGGGTCAGCTCCAGATCGTAGAGCTTCTTCTCAAAGCGGTCACACAGGTCAGCCAGGTCGCGGGCGGCCTGGGCATCCTCGGGCAGCTGGGTGCGCTGGGCCTTCTCCTGCGCAGCCTTCAGGTCGTTGGCGCGGACCTCGGCCAGCTTCTTCTTGCCGGCCAGGATGTACATCGTCAGCTCCTTGAAGTAGACAAGGTTCAGCTCATACATCTTATCCAGCATCGTGATGTCCTTCATCAGGGTGACCTGGTGGTCCTCCAGCTGGGCCTTGATGCGCTCGACGTTCTTGTCGGCGCTGTCGTAGCGGGTCTTGAGCTGCTCAATGCTGTTGGACGTCTTTTTGAAGAAGCCAAAGATGCCCTTGGGCTGCTCGGTGGTGGCGTCAAAGCCCTGCAATTCAGAAATCAGGTTCGTGATGAGCTCGCCGGTCTCGCCCATGTCCTTGGTCTTGACGCGGGAGAGCGCGGTCTCGGAGAAGTCGCTCAGCTTCTTCTGGCTGGCAGCGCCGTACTGCAAGACCATCTGGGAGTTCGTGATGTCGATTTTCTCGGCAAAGTCGTTGACCATCTTCTGCTCCTCGGGGGAGAGGGGCGTGTCCTCGACCTGCACGGGGGTCGCTTTTTTGCTTTCCGCGATGACTTTCTCATCGGCGGCGGGGTCCAGGGTCAGCGTCGGGGCCGCGGGGGCGGCATCCAGCGTCAGAGAGGGTGCGGCGGGTACGTTCAGGTCCAGTTCGTTGCTCAGGTCAGCCATAGTGATCTTCCTTTCTTGTATCCTCTATTTACTTGGCAAGGTTCTGGCTTTTCAGGATACTGTCCAGCACCTCAATATCGGTAGAAATATCCATTGCCTCGGCGCTGTAGAGCGCATCCAGCTGGTTTTCAAAGGCTGTCGCCGTCGTCTCGGCGTTGCGGCGCAGCTCGGCCTCGATCTGGGCGGCATTCTCGCCCCTGACACCGTTCTGCTCCAGCGCCGCGTAGGTGCCCATCAGCTTGACGACCTCGGGCAGGTAGTAGCGGGCAAAGCGGTCCACGCTGCGCGCCTTGTCGGGGGTTTTCTCCACAACAGCGGCAATGCTGCGGCCTGCCTTCTCCATGCGGTCCATGGCCCGGGAAAGCTGCGGGTCGGGGATTGCCTCGTTCAGTTTATGCAGTGCATCGAGGTTTGCGGCAATGCCGTTCAGCATGGCGTCCACGTCCTCACTGCCTGTGGCATAGGGCACGTAGGTGCGCACAACGCGGGTAGGGCAGAGCTTTGTGCCCGCAAAGTAGGCACCCGCGCTGACCGCGGCGGTCAGCACCAGCCCGCCCAGCGTGTAGATGGGCACCAGCAGGGCCATAATAGGCCACACCAGCGCCGCCATATAGACCGGCAGCACCGGGCGTTTGGTTTTTTCCTGCCATTTGCTCATGCAGGCACCTCCCTGTTTTTCTTGCTCTGTAGGGGCCGGACATGTCCGGCCCGCGGCCTTACGGTCAACCGCCTTCCATGGGAAGGTTGCGGGCGGGGCATGCCCCGCCCCTACCGGCAGACAATATTAGAATTATACCTTTTATTATAGAACAAAATCCGTTCACTTGCAACCATCCGCGCGCAAAAACGGTGCTAAAGCAGCGCCCCATGCCGCCTGCAGCCGCGCGGGGGACCAAGCGGCGTTGGCGGGGCTGGTGCTGGGCAGCACGGCGGCGGGCAGGTAGGTCAGGGGCTCTGCATATTTCGCGTAGATACGCCCCGACGCCGCGCCGTTGCAGAACACGGCCCGCACACCCAGCTTTTGTATCAGCGCGGCCACATCGTTCGGCACGGCGTTGCGGATCGACGCATCCGACGCGCCTTTGATGTCGCACGCGCCGATCGTGTCCCACACGGCCAGCCCGTGCTTTAAAATTATGGCCTTTTTCGCCTCGATGTCGGCCCAATCGGGTACCGGCTCACCGGTCACGGCGGCGATCATCGGCCAGAAGCGGTTCTGCTTGTGACCGTAGAAAAAGCCCTGCTCCCGGCTCTTGGGGCTGGGAAAGCTGCCTAAGATCAGCGCGTTGGCCCGCGCACCGTGCAGCGGCGGCAGACCGGGGCCGACATGGGTGTACTCGGCCATTTAAAACGCCTCCGGCCAGAGCGCACGGCAGAGCTCGGCAATGCCGTGGGGCTCGGCGTCGGGGCCGATACGGTCCGCGGCAGCCTTGGCGGCAGCGCTGCCGTTGCTCATGGCAATGCCGAGGCCCGCCGCTTTCAGCATCGCAACGTCGTTATCGCCGTCGCCCACGGCCACGCAGTCCGCCGGGTCGATGCCCGCCAGCTTCGCCAGTTCCCGCAGACCTGCGCCCTTGTCAATGCCCTGCTGCAAAATATCGCAGCCGTCGCTGCCGGGGTAGGAAAACAGGAAATTCAGCCCCAGATAGCCGTATTTTTCCTGAAATCTGTCGGCCATCTCCTGCGAGAGAAAGCCGAACGCGCCAAAGGGCATCTCCTCCAGATGCTTGTCCTGATCCTCGCCGTCCACGATGTTCAGCGCCAAATTTTTCTCCCGCTCGCGGCGGGCGAACTCCTCATAGCCGAGGTAGGCGTAGTTCGCGTCGTGGTAGGTAAAGTGCAGCGGCAGGTCGTAATCCTCAAAAAAATCCACCAGCGCGTACATTTCCTCGGTGGTCAGGCGGTGCAGGGCCAGGTCTGCGCCCTTGTAGTCCACCAGCTGCGCACCGCCCGCGCAGACCCAGTAGTCGGGCCGGATGCTGCGCAGCAGGCCCTTGCCCACGCCGATGCGCCCGCGGCCCGTGGCAATCGCGATCTTGACGCCGGCCTTCTGCACGGCGCAGACGGCCTCGGCGTTTTCCTTCGGCACACGCTCACAGCTGCCGGGCCGCAGCGTGCCGTCTATATCAAGTAACAGGAGCTTGTATTTCATAAAAATTGACCTTTCTTAATTTGTAGGGGCGAACATGGTTCGCCCGCGGTCGTGTACGGCAGCGGAAAATGTCCGGGCGGATAGGAAATCCGCCCCCACGCTGTAGGGGTCGATGCTCGTCATCGACCCGGGAACTATGCGGCTGCCACTGCGTTCCGCGGGCGAGCAATGCTCGCCCCTACATGCGCGGTATTCTTTCTGTATTATACCAAAGTCTAACCCCGTCCCGCAAGGCATATTCTGCCTTGGGGTGATGTTTGTGCAGCTGGATCTTTCATGCCGCCGCAGGCGGCGTTGGCGCTGGGCCGTGCCGCTGGTGCTGGCCGCGCTTTTGCTGGCCCTGCCGCAGCTGGCGGCGCTCCGGCCCGCCGCGCTGGCTCGGGTAGACCGCGTTGTCGGCGGGCACTACATGACCCGGCTGGACGCCCTGCAGCAGGAAAATTTCACGCTGCATCAACAGCTGGCGCAGTCTGCCGACGCGCTGGCCGAGAACGCCGCCCTGCGGCAGCTTGTCGGCTGCGGGCGGGGCATCACCGGCGTCACCCCGGCGCGGGTCGTGGCCCGGGGCGTCGGCGGCTTCACGCTGGCCTGCCCGGACGCCGCGCCGGGAAATGCCGTCCTCGACGCGGGCGGGCGGTACGCGGGGGTCGTTACCCGCACGGACGGCGACACCTGCACTGTGGAATTTTCCGCCGCTGCCGGGCTTTGCGGCAGCTATGCCGGGTTAGTCACACCGGGGCAGTGGGTCCTGACCGGCCTGCCCGCCGACTGCGCACTGACGGCAGGGGACATCGTGACCACCGCGGGCGGGAACTGGCTGGGCACACTGGCCACCGCGCCCACCCCCGACGCCGACGGCCTGACCGCGCAGGTCCCGCTGACCGACACCGCCGATTTGTGGGGCACGGTCTATTTCGTGAAAAAGTAATTGCTTTTTCGTCGAATTTTGGGTACAATAAATAGGCAGCGCGGTTTGTAGGGGTCGATGCCCGCCATCGGCCCGCGCAGTGAATAGCTGCCGCGCCCCTACATGTCCCATTTTCTGACAAACAAATCCATTTTTTACCGAGGTGATCCCATGGCCAACCGCAAAAACTCCCACCGCCGCCGCGTCCGCGTGGCGGTGCTGATGGTGCTGTGCGGCGCGGTGTTTGCGGCGTTCTTCGCGCGGCTGGCCTGGATGCAGTTCGTCCGCGCCGACTACTACGCCGACAAGGCCGCCGAGGCCAGCTCCGCCAGCTACACCGTGACCCAGCACGCAGCGCGCGGGGCCATCGTGGACAGCGCCGGGGTCGTTCTGGCCCGCGACACCACCGTGTATGACGTCTACCTGCGCCTCCCGGCGCCGCCGGGCACCGACCTGCGCGAGACCGTAAAAGCCATAGAGAGCCTGACAGGCAGCAAGGATGTGGAAACACAGCTTGCTGCCTTTTTTGCTGCCGCGTCGGCGGGGGAGCTGCCCGTGATGCAGGGCGTCGGCAGTGACGTTCTGACGTCGTTTTACAAGGCCGATCTTGTGCAGAGCGGCGCAGTGCGGGCCGCCGCCCGTGGCGTGCGCACCTGGCCGAACGGCACGCTGCTGCCCCATACGCTGGGCTTCACCGGGCCGATCACGGCAGAGCAGTGGCCCACTGCCCGGCAGCACGGCCTTGCGATGGATGCTGTCATCGGGCAGAGCGGGTTGGAGGCCGCCTATGACGACCTGCTCCGCGGGCAGGACGGGCGGGTGCTCGTGAACACCGGCTTTGACGGCGCTGTGCGCCGCACCGTGCCCCTGCGGGATGCTGCGCCCGGGGCCACGCTGGTGCTGACCGTGGACAGCGCTCTGCAAAAAGAACTGCAAAACGCGCTTTTGTCCCAAATCGAGGTTCTGCGCACCACCAAGGCTGCCGGGGCCGGGCGGGAGTGCCGTGCCGGGGCGGCGGTGGTCGTGGATGTGCAGACCGGCGGCATCCTGGCCGCCGCCAGCGTGCCGGGCTTCGATCTGAACCGCTACCGCGCAGACTACGCGGCGCTCTCCGCCGATGCTGCCGCGCCGCTGCTGGACCGCGTCTGCCAGGGGCTGTACGCGCCGGGGTCGGCCTTCAAGCCCGCCGTGGCCGCGGCGGCGCTGACCGCGGGCATCGACCCCGCCGCCACGGTCAACTGCACCGGGCGGTACGGGTTTTACAGCGGCTACCAGCCGGGCTGCCTGCAATACGGCCACGGCGGGCCGGTAGACCTGCGCACGGCGCTGGAGTACAGCTGCAACATCTTCTTTTATGATGTCGGGCGGCGGCTGGGCGTGGATGTGTTTTCCGCGATGGCACGCCAGTTAGGACTGGCCACGCCCACCGGCGTTGAAATCACCGAGGCACAGGGCCGCCTGACATGGAGCAGCGACGAAAACTACCAGGCCGGGCTGACTCTGATGGCCGCCATCGGGCAGGGCAACACCGCCGTGACGCCGCTGCAGCTGGCGGCTTACGCGGCCACGCTGGCCAACTGCGGGCAGCGGCCCGCCCTGCATTTTGCGGACCGCGCCGTGAACGCCGCCACCGGCGAGACCGTCTGGCAGTACGCCCCGACGTTCACCACGGTTCCGGGCGGCGAGGGCGTGTTCGGCCCCATCCGCGACGGCATGAAGCGGATGGCCCGGACGACCCGCGTCCTGCGCGAGGGCCCCGTGGCCTGCGCGGCCAAGACCGGCAGTCCCCAGCTGGCGGACACCCTGCCCGGCGGCGGGCACTATGTCAACTCGGTACTGATCGGCTATGCGCCCGCGGACGACCCGCAAATTGCCATGGCCGTCGTGCTGGAATACGGCGGTGGCGGGTCCAACGCCGCGCCCATCCTGCGCGCTGTGCTGGATGCCGTCTTTGGCGGATGATTGCGGAGCGCCGCTCACCCCCCCTCGGGTGCGCTTGGGCATTCTGCCGATTTAGTGCATCAAAAAGTTTCCCTTATCGTGATTTTCTTCAAAAAGAACATGTCACATTTTGACAAAAAGCCAGTTGCAGTCCAGCCGGAAGTGTGATAGAATATATGCGAGATAGTGTTAATGCAACTGTGGAGAGGAGCCGACATGAACGCACAGTGTATCATGGTCTGCTCCGGCAAGGGCGGTACCGGAAAAAGTACCGTCTCGGTACTGCTGGGGGCCTGCCTGGCACGGCTGGGCCGCAAGACCCTGCTGGTGGAGCTGGATTCCGGTCTGCGCAGCGTGGACATTATCGCAGGCGTCTATGGCCGCACCGTTTACGACATTGAGGATGTTTTGTGCGGCAGATGCGAGGGGGCCAAGGCCGTTGTGCCCAGCCCGCTGTACCCCGGGCTGTCCGTCATCAGCGCCCCGTATGAGGGCGGCGCGGTGGAGGCGGCCCCACTGGGACGTCTGCTGACCGCTATGCGGCCCTATTTTGATTTTATCCTGCTGGACACCGCTGCCGGCATGGGTGCGCCGTTCACAGCGGCCTCCACCGTGGCGGACAAGGCCCTGCTGGTGCTGACGCCCGACCCCGTGGCCCTGCGCGACGGCAAGATCGTGGCGGACCGGCTGCTGGCGGGTGGCCGCCCGCAGAGCGCCGTGCGCCTGGTGATGAACCGCGTCCGGCGCGAGAGCTTCGGCAAAAATGCTGCCGTGGCTGATCTGGACGAGTGCATCGACACCGTCGGCGTGCAGCTTTTGGCGGTCATCCCCGAAAGCCGCGTTCTGCAGCTGGCCGGGGCCAACGGCACGGTACCGCCCGCTGCGGACCCCGCCGTCGTGGCCGGACAGGCCATGGCAAAGCGTTTGTGCGGGCAGCGCGTCCCGCTTACCTTTTAATATATTGTACTCTGCTGCGAAGGATGGTGGCATTTACCTATGACGATTGCATTGATAGCCCATGACTCCAAAAAGGAGTTGATGGTGCAGTTTTGTATGGCGTATCGCCATATTTTGGAGCAGCACCGTCTGCTGGCAACCGGCACGACCGGCCGCTTGGTGGAGGAAAACGCCGGGCTGAAGGTCACAAAGTTCCTGCCCGGCGGCCACGGCGGTGCCGAGCAAATCGTGGCGCGCATCGCCTGTGAGGAAGTGGACATGCTGCTCTTCTTCCGCGACCCCATCAGCGCCAAGCCCAGCGAGCCGAACGAGATGAACCTGCTGCGCATCTGTGACGTGCACAACGTTCCCGTTGCCACAAACATTGCCACCGCCGAGGTCCTTATCCACGGCCTGGAGCACGGTGACCTCGATTGGCGCACGATCATCAATCCGCAGCGGTGAGAATTGTACAGTTTGTATAAATTTACAGCAAATATATAACCCCCGATTTCAGGCAATCGGGGGTTGTTTTTATTGCGGCCAGTCTGCGCTCTGGCTCGTGGTCTCGTCAGGGCGCATCCAGAGGACGGCATAGTGGTTTTGCGCGGCCAGGGCTTGGCCGGTCTCCTCGGGCAGACAGAACAGCCCGGTGGAAAGCGCGTCGGCCAGACCTCCGGTGTCGGCGCGGGCCAGCACGGCCACGCTGCTGACGTAGCGGGCAGGGTAGCCCGTCGTCAGATCGATCAGGTGGGCGTACCGCACGCCGTCGTACTCAAAGTAGCGCTGGTAGTCGCCGCTGATGACCAGGCTGTCGCCGTCGGCCAGCTCGACGGCCTGTATGTACGCGGGGTCATCGCCCCAGGGATTCTCGACACCCGCGGTCCAGGGCTTGCCGCCGGGCTTTGTGCCGATAGCGCGCACGTTGCCGCCGATGTTCAGCAGGGCACTGGTCAGCCCGCGGGCCTGTGCGGCCCGGGCGGTCTGCTCCACAGCGTAGCCCTTGCCCACCGCACCGACGTCGAGCGCCATCTCCGGGTCAGCAAAATAGACGGTTTGTGCTACATCGTCCAGAACCAGATCTTCTATGTCGATATGCGCCAGCGCCGCCGCGATGGCGTCCGCGTCGGGCGGGGCAGGGGAGTCGCTCTCCCGCGCGTCGTGCCACAGGCGCAGCACCGCACCTGCGGCGATGTTCGTCGCGCCGTTGGCGGCAGGGTAAGCGGTGTCTTTGCACCAGCGCAAAAATGCGTACAGCTCGTCGCTGACCTGCACCGGCGCAGCGGCGGCCCGGGCGTTGACATCATACAGGTTGATGACGCCATCATAGTGGTGGTAGATGTCATACAATTCGTTATAGCGCTGTAAATCGCTGTACATGGCCTGTGTCTGGGCGTTCCAGCTGTCCTGGCTGTCGGCATAGCCCTGCACGATGGCGACAGTGTCAAACAAGTCGAACCAGGTGGCACTGTACAAATTTTGCTGCTTTTGGCAGGCGGTCAGCGGCAGACAAAGCAGTACCAGCAGCAGCGCGGTCAGGCGGCGCTTCATGCGTTGCCGCCCTGCACGGTCTCGTGCTCGGTGTTTAATTCCAGCAGCAGGTTTGCCAGCGTCCAGCCCTTGCTGGTGGGCGTGACCATGCTGCGCACCGGAATGGACGCGCCGCCCATTTTGATAAGGTCAAGGAACGCGCCCAACTCGCCGTTGTCATGGCGCAGTCCGCTGACGATGATGGCCGGGCGGTCCGGCACCGCGATAAGCGGCGCAAACGCCGGGGCCGACTTGCCCGCGCAGAGGTCCCCGACGATGCCGCCGAGGTCGCCGTCCGCGACGGGGCGGAGCTTGACGTCATAGCGCCTGGCCGCGCGGACGATGGCGGCATAGTTGGGGTAGCTTTCGTCAATGCGCCAGAGTAAGGCGCAGCGGGGTTCGCGGATGATTCGGGCTTTCATGATGTTACCTCGTTAAAAGGGAAGGTGGTGAACGGGCGGGCGAACCATGTTCGCCCCTACAGAGACGCTGCCACCGTAGGGGCCGGGCATGCCCGGCCCGCGGCATAAAAATAAGCGGTCGTTTGCGGGAAAGCTGCGGGCCGCACATGTGCGGCCCCTACAACTCTACCCATTCAAAAAAGCATTGTAGGGGAGGGGTCCTGACCCCCTCCGCGGGCGGATATGGAATCCGCCCCTACGGAGAGAGCGGCCATGCTGCGGGGCGTCTAAGACGCCCCCTACAACAAAGGCGCCGCCTTATCCCGGGCAGCGCCTTTTGTATTGCTTACAGGTCGGGGTGGTACTCCTTGCAGGTGCACTTTTTCCACTTCAGGCCGCTGCCGCATGGGCAGGGATCGTTGCGGCCGATCTTCGTCACGCGGACGGGGGCCGGGGCCTTGGCACCGGTATCACCGGGCGCATTATCGCCGGTGGGCTTGGCGATCTGCTCACGCTTCGGCTCGGCGTTCTGCTGGCGGATCTCAATCGTCAGCAGCATGTGGACGGCATCCTCGCGGATCGACGCGATCATCTCATCGAACATCGCGAAGCCCTCGATGCGGTACTCGACCACGGGGTCATGCTGGCCGTAGCCGCGCAGGCCCATGCCCTGCTTGAGCTGGTCCATGTTGTCGATGTGCTCCATCCACTTGCTGTCAACATTGCGCAGCAGGCAGATGCGCTCAAGCTCGCGCATCGTCTTGGCACCGTAGCGCTTTTCCTTGGCGGTCAGGATGTCCATGCCGCGCTTGTACAGCTCGTCGGCAATGCCCTCCTTCGTCAGGTCGCCCAGCTGCTCGGTGGTGTAGTTGAAGTCGGTGGGCAGGCACAGCCAGTTCATGAAGTGGCGGCGCAGCCCGGCAAAATCCCAGTCGTCGGCGGTCTCGCCGTTCAGGTAGTTTGTGCAGGCATCGTCGATGGCCTGGCGCATCATCTCGTGCAGCTTGCCGGAGATGTCCTCGCCGTCCAGCACCATCTGGCGCTGCTTGTAGATGATCTCGCGCTGCTGGTTCATGACGTCGTCATACTGCAGCACCTGCTTACGAATTGCAAAGTTCGACGCTTCGAGCTTCTTCTGGGCGCTCTCGATGGTGTTGGTGATGAGCTTGTTCTCGATGGGCACATCCTCGTCGAGACCCAGGGAATCCATGAGGCTCTGGACGCGGTCACCGCCGAAAATGCGCATCAGATCGTCCTCCAGGCTCAGGAAGAAGCGGGATGCACCCGGGTCACCCTGACGGCCTGCACGGCCACGCAGCTGGTTGTCGATACGGCGGCTCTCGTGGCGCTCGGTGCCGATGATGAACAGGCCGCCCGCATTGCGGACAACCTCCGCCTCGCGCTTGACCTCGGGGGTAAATTCCTCGCACAGTTCCTCAAAACGCTTGCGGGCATGGAGAATTTCGGCGTCTTCGGTCTCGGCGTGGCCGTCGCACTCGGTCATCAGCATCTCGAGTTTGGCATCAATACCGGCCTCCGGCGGGGTAGGCAGCTCGGTGCCGCTGGCCTTGGCGCGGGCCTTCTCATGCTCGTAGGCATCCTTCAGCTCGGCTAGGTTGGCGGTCAGCTCCTTGGACAGCTCCTTTTTAAGGGCCGCCTTGGCCATGTAGGTCACATTGCCGCCCAGCATAATATCGGTACCGCGGCCCGCCATGTTGGTGGCGATGGTGACCGCGCCCTGCTTGCCGGCCTGCGCGACGATCTCAGCCTCCCGCTCATGCTGCTTCGCGTTCAGGACATTGTGCTCGATGCCTTTCTTTTTCAGCAGCTTGGACAGCGCCTCGCTCTTTTCGACGCTGACGGTGCCGACCAGGACAGGCTGACCCTTGGCGTGGCACTCGGCGACCTGCTCAATGACGGCGTTGTACTTGCCGTTGACGGTCTTGTAGACGCTGTCGGGCAGGTCCTTGCGGGCGCGGGGCTTGTTGGTGGGGATGCTGACGATGTTCAGGCCGTAAATTTCGCTGAACTCGTCGGCCTCGGTGGAGGCTGTACCGGTCATGCCGGACAGCTTTTTGTACATGCGGAAGTAGTTCTGGAAGGTGACGGTGGCCAGCGTCTTGCTCTCGGCGGCAACGGTCACGCCTTCTTTGGCCTCAATGGCCTGATGCAGGCCGTCGTTGAAGCGGCGGCCATACATCAGACGGCCCGTGAACTCGTCAACGATGATGACCTCACCGTCTTTGACGATATAGTCGGTATCGCGGTGCATAACGCCGCGGGCCTTGATCGCACCGTCAATGTAATGGCGCAGCGACATATTGTCGGCGTCGGCCAGGTTCTCGACGTGGAAGAACGCCTCGGCCTTTTTGACGCCGGACTCGGTCAGGGTAGCGGTCTTGCGCTTTTCGTCCACGACGTAATCGCCGTCTACCTGCTCCTCGGCCTCGACCTTGTCGTCCAGCTCGACGATAACACTCTTTTTCAGCGTCTTGGCAAAGTCGTCCGCGCGCTTGTACATCACGCTGGAATCCTCGCCCTTGCCGCTGATGATCAGCGGGGTACGGGCCTCGTCGATCAGGATGGAGTCGACCTCGTCCACGATGGCAAACGCATGGCCGCGCTGCACCATGTTGGCCTTGTAGACGACCATGTTGTCGCGCAGGTAGTCAAAGCCGAACTCGTTGTTCGTGCCGTAGGTGACGTCGGCCTCGTAGGCCTTCTTGCGGTCCCCGGCCTCGACGCCGTGGACGACCAGACCGACGGTCAGACCCAGGAAGCGGTAGACCTTGCCCATCCACTCGGAGTCGCGGCGGGCCAGGTAATCGTTGACGGTGACAACATGCACGCCCTCGCCGGTCAGGGCGTTCAGGTAGGTGGGCATGGTAGCGACCAGCGTCTTGCCTTCACCGGTCTGCATCTCGGCGATGCAGGCGCGGTGCAGCACGATGCCGCCGATGATCTGCACGGGGTAGGGCTTCATGCCCAGCACGCGCCAGTCGGCCTCGCGGCAGACGGCGAACGCCTCGGGCAGCAGGTCGTCGAGGGTCTCGCCTTTGGCAAGGCGCTCTTTGAACTCGGTGGTCTTGGCCTGCAGTTCCTCGTCGGTCAGCTTCGCCATCTCCGGCTCCAAAGCAAGGACTTTATCCTTGAGCGGGTTGATGCGCTTGAGTTCTTTGTCCGAGAAAGAGCCGAACAGTTTTTCAAAAAAAGACATAACAGTTCCCCTGTATTTTCCGCCGCGTGTAGAGGTGCGGCTAATAGTGGTTTTATATAGTTTTACACATGATACTATAATACACCCGCACAGGGGTTCGTGTCAAACCTGCGCGGGTGTATTTCGTAATATATTTAATTTTTCTGTTTTGCGGGCAGGCTCAGCAGCACCAGCATCAAAAAAATACAGCCGAAGCCCAGCGCATCCCACAGCGTAAAGGGCGAGCCCAGCACCAGCGTGCTGATGATGGCCGCCGTGACGGGTTCGGCAAAGCTGTAGAGGCTCGCCTTCTGCGGGCCGATGAGCGGCACACCCGACATGTACAGACTGAACGCCAGCACATTGCCCAGCACCACGACCGTGAAGATGCCGAACGCGCCCATCGCCGTCGGCACATAGTCGATCTGCCACGGGCGGAAGATGAGCGCAAACATGATGCCGCCCATCAAAAACGCCCAGCCCTGCAGCATCGGGGTGGGGTACTGCTCCTGCAATTTTTTCGGCCACATCGTGTAGATGGCGACGCAGCAGGCACTGACGATGCCGGAGACCAGCGCCGCCGGGCTGACGGCCAGCCCGGTCAGGCTGCCGTGGGTCGTGATGAGGAACACGCCCACCAGCGCCAGCAAGATCGAACAGACCTCAAACACGCGGGGGCCGCGCTTTTGCTGGATGCAGACGACCAGCAGGATAATGACAGGGGAGACGTCCTGTAAAATCGTGCCCATGCCTGCGCTGGACAGCTGAATCGTCAGAAAGTAGGTGAACTGGCAGCAGCTGACGCCCGCCAGACCGTAGACCAGCAGGTCAATGGCGTTGCGCGGATTTTTTCTGACGTTCCACGGGTCAAAAAGCGTTTTGCGGTCCTTTATAAAAAAGAATCCGCACAGGATCAGCCCCGCCAGAAACAGCCGGATGGGCACGAGCCAGGTCGAATCCATCCCCTCGCGGGTGAACAGGTACTGCCCCATGCAGCCCGAAACGCCCCAGCACGCCGCGCCGCCCATCGTCAAGGCGGAGCCTTTTATGCGGTCAGACATTGTGTTGCTCCTCTGTTGTAGGGGTCGATGCTCGCATCGACCCGCATCATAACGGCGGGCAGTTGTTTGCAGGGGGCGGCGTCCTCGACGCCCCTACAGCCTCCCGTAAGCTCTTATTCCAAAATCAGCGCCGCGGCTTCGCGCAATCCCTTTACAACCGGTGCGCCCGTTTCCCTCAATTTTTCCGGCGGCTGGTGGCCGCCGGACTGCAAAACGCAGCGCACGCCCAGCGCCTGTGCAACCTCATAGTCGTGGACGGAATCGCCGATCATGACGGCGCGTGCCGGGTCAAAGCCGTTTTCCTTTAAATAGGCCAGTCCGACCTCGACCTTGCTCTTGGCGTAGATGTCGCCCAGACCCAGCAGACGGTCAAAATAGCCCGTCACGCCGCGCTCGTCGGTCTGACGCCGCAGCGTGTCCAGATTGCTGGCCGACAGAATGACCTGCCGCAGCCCCGCGGCCTTAAACGCCTCCAGCGCGTCAATGGCGCCGTCTGCCAGCGGGCAGGCCGCACTGGCGGGGACGTAGTCCTCCATGTATTTTTCGGCCAGCTCTGCAAAGCTGTGCTTTGTAAAGTCAAACCCCGCGCGGACGTAATATTCCTCGATGGGAAAGCCAAAAATGGCCCGGTACCGCTCGTGGTCATACCGCTGCGGGTAGCCGAATCCTGCCAGCAGACGGTTGAGCGCGTCCACGCAGAGATCGACATCATCGAGCAGGGTACCGTTCCAATCCCACAAAATCAGTTCCGGGCACATAGATGTTACCTCTCACGGCAGCACCGCACAATTCCCGCCCCACGGGCTTAAGCACCGCTCCGGCGGCTGCGGCACGTCATCTGCGTCGCAAAAATGCTCTGTAATACACAAAGTATTGCCTGCGCTTTTTGCTTAGCATCTGACGTGCCTCGCTCGCCGTATCGGCACTTAGAATTGTGCGGTGTTGCCTTATTCTTCTGTAAAAATTTTGTTCAGACCCGCGTTGCTTTCGATCAGCTTGACGAGCGCCACACCCAGAATCGTGCAGCTGATGAGCTCGCCAATACCGACAGTAACGGCATTGAACACCGCCAGCATCGCCGTGGGTGCGCCGTCCGAGAAGAAGAAGGTGATCTCGAACGCGCCGACAATGATCATATTAAAGACAACGGGCGGCAGGGATGCCGGAATGGCCAGCCCTTTCACGCGGATGTCGCGCAGCTTGTAGGTCACAAGGCAGGCCAGCAGGGTCGCCAGCGTGCCGAACACCACGTCAACGACGGTGGAGCCGAGCAGATTTGCCAAAAAGCAGCCCAGCGTGACGCCGACGATATACTCGGCGCCGAACACCGGCAGCAGGCAGAGGGCCTCGGCCACGCGGACCTGCACCGCGCCGTAGCTGAACGGGGCCAGCACAAGGCAGACGACCACATAGACAGCCGCAATGACAGCGCAGCGCACAAGGCGACGGACGGACAGATTTTTCATATTCATACAATACTCCGGCGGATAGATTTTGACCACACGCAAGACCGCCAGCCTTGCGGGGTTTGCGCTGCCGACCAGCAGCCGACAGCGGAGCCTAAAATCCTAAGTTGCTCAACAAACCTAAATTATAACAAAACCCGCAGGCCGTTGCAAGACCTGCGGGGAAAATTTATGGTAGATTCTGCGCATATTGTGCTGATATGGTATAATGCATCGGAGTGTATTATCGATTATCTGAAAATCATAGTTCCCTAATAGTTCTTGGTATGGTATAATGTTAGCTATATGGACAGAAAGACCGCACAGGTCATAGTTCCCTAATAGCTCTTGGTATGGTATAATCGTGGAGAACCCGCAGGTCGCAGTCGATGCGTCATAGTTCCCTAATAGCTCTTGGTATGGTATAATCACCATTCTGGATGTGCAGTACATTGACAAGGTCATAGTTCCCTAATAGCTCTTGGTATGGTATAATGTATCATTGCGCTGCATCAGGAGGATGGCAGTCATAGTTCCCTAATAGCTCTTGGTATGGTATAATAATACCAATGCTCGTATTATTACTGAATTTGTCATAGTTCCCTAATAGCTCTTGGTATGGTATAATTGCTGGAGTACGTCGCATACGAGATCGAACAGTCATAGTTCCCTAATAGCTCTTGGTATGGTATAATTGCTAGAAGCATCATATTTGATGACAGCACGTCATAGTTCCCTAATAGCTCTTGGTATGGTATAATACATAACATTCATGCTTGTACTGCCAATGAGTCATAGTTCCCTAATAGCTCTTGGTATGGTATAATTATAATAAGATTGACAAATAGAATAAAATTGTCATAGTTCCCTAATAGCTCTTGGTATGGTATAATGGATTTGACAAAAGAGCGCCAGCGATTCAGGTCATAGTTCCCTAATAGCTCTTGGTATGGTATAATGTGCGCAGCGCCGCGGTCCACCGCATTTATGTCATAGTTCCCTAATAGCTCTTGGTATGGTATAATCAAGACCATTTGCATCAACATTCAGTGGTGGTCATAGTTCCCTAATAGCTCTTGGTATGGTATAATCCAAGGGCCTGAACGACTATCCGAAGCCCAGGTCATAGTTCCCTAATAGCTCTTGGTATGGTATAATTGATGAATTATTCTCTTTTCTTGGCGACGCGTCATAGTTCCCTAATAGCTCTTGGTATGGTATAATGATAAGAACACATAGGACAGAGCCTATCACGTCATAGTTCCCTAATAGCTCTTGGTATGGTATAATGCGGCTGTACATCTGGGAGCATCGGACAGAGTCATAGTTCCCTAATAGCTCTTGGTATGGTATAATGCAAACGCACCCATCCAGAGCGACGACAAGGTCATAGTTCCCTAATAGCTCTTGGTATGGTATAATCGAGTACGACAGCTTCAACAGCCTGTCCGGGTCATAGTTCCCTAATAGCTCTTGGTATGGTATAATTACACAGGACTGCGCATAGATGATGTACTTGGTCATAGTTCCCTAATAGCTCTTGGTATGGTATAATAGGGCAGGAACTGGTACGCGCAGTGCTTGCGTCATAGTTCCCTAATAGCTCTTGGTATGGTATAATAGGATTAAAAACAGCTCCAGCTTCATCAATGTCATAGTTCCCTAATAGCTCTTGGTATGGTATAATCGGCGTGATCCTGTTCATCAGCTGTCTGCTGTCATAGTTCCCTAATAGCTCTTGGTATGGTATAATCCGAGCTGCACCGTTTCGACACCCTCATAGGTCATAGTTCCCTAATAGCTCTTGGTATGGTATAATTCCCGTCCGCTTCGCTGTCGGAAGCTGTCGGTCATAGTTCCCTAATAGCTCTTGGTATGGTATAATTGAAAAAAGCTATCACACCATTCGACGAGGGGTCATAGTTCCCTAATAGCTCTTGGTATGGTATAATGCCATATTTTGAGAAAACATCTTCTGACTAGTCATAGTTCCCTAATAGCTCTTGGTATGGTATAATCCATCTGGGTATCGGCCTGCGTATACACGCGTCATAGTTCCCTAATAGCTCTTGGTATGGTATAATCTTGCTGATGTTATTTCGGCGGCTGCTGCTGTCATAGTTCCCTAATAGCTCTTGGTATGGTATAATTTATCAATTTTAGACAGCTCGACACAATCAGTCATAGTTCCCTAATAGCTCTTGGTATGGTATAATGCAGCAATATTATACTGTGCAGGTCGCCACGTCATAGTTCCCTAATAGCTCTTGGTATGGTATAATAGTTTATCTGAAGAGGATGGTACTACTTCTGTCATAGTTCCCTAATAGCTCTTGGTATGGTATAATTCACCACCTCGGAAGGCCTCCCGCAGCAGCGTCATAGTTCCCTAATAGCTCTTGGTATGGTATAATAGGCTATGCAAAAAGCGCATCGGATTGCGGTCCGATGCGCTTTTTGTTTTAGAAAAAACTCAGCTGTTCACATACAAAAGGGGCTTCTTCCGGCTGATAATTTCCCAGAAGAATCTGAATAGACTGGTACTGCTTTTCTGTAACGACAAGCAGGCGAATGGAGCCGTTTGGCGGCAAGGATGCCCTCAAACGGCTTTCGTGTTTCTTCACGGCGTCGTTGCCGTTGCACACCCTCGCGTACACAGAGAATTGCAGCATGTGGTATCCGTCCTTCAGCAAAAAATTCCGGAACGCCGTCGCATGCCGCCTTTCAGTCTTTGTCTGCACAGGCAGGTCAAAAAAGACAATCATCCGCATAAATTTACTCATAGCTATGCTGCTTGTATTCAAGCAATTTGGGTAACAGCAGGGCTTGTCCACGCAGACCTTGCACCAGGCGTTCCATTGCATAGGCAACGCTGTGGTGCTGCCCGCCGGAAAGAATATCCGCATTCAACAGGTTTACAAGCTTTCCCTTCAGTATGGGTGTCAATGCTGCATCCTCGGCCACATTTGCTGCCACGTACAAATCCGCCACGGGCCGGAACGGCTCCATCAGGTCATCCGCCAGATTAAATTGGTTCAGCTCGCTGTCATGGTGCAGCCCCAGGCACGGCTGAAAACCATACACCGTCAGGCAGCGCGCCATATAGCCCCGCAAAATCGCGTAGGCATAATTCAGTGCAGCATTTCGCGTATCTTCATTGCGGCGGGTGTAGCCCTCACCAAATAAAGCCGGGAAGTAGTACGCTGCGGCGCTTGCCTCTACGTTATCTTTGTCGCCGCTCGTCACAGCCTTGGCACGCCCGAACAGGAACGCTGCTTCCTGCGTTTTGCCGCAAAGTGCAAGGCACTCCGCTTGGTTTTGAATTTTTGCTGTCACGACCTGCTGCCACATCCGTTTTTTTGCCGGCAGGGTCAATTCCATCTGCCAACGCAGTACTCCCAGCTGACGGCTGTGCTGTGCAAACGGCAGCGAGATGCCGCACGGCAGATGTGTTTCATCGCACCAGAAAGTCACCACACCGTTTTGTGCCAACGCCGCCATAGCCGCTGTTGTGATCGTGCTTTGGCGGCTTTCCAGTACAATGGCACTGATGTCCTCGATGGGCACAGAGTGAACTTCTTCCGTTTCAATCAACAGCTGCTCATTTTTGCAGCGGATGCGCGCAGGGTTCACGATCATCAGACAGCGGTAGGACATAATTCACCTCCGTTGGGCAGGGAAGGTTTGCCGTTTTTCTTTTTTCACAGGGGTATAATTGCCAAGGACATCGACCTGATATTTCTGAACCTTTTGCAAGGTCTTAAAGCCAAGACCAGTTGCAATATATGCATCATCATGTGTAGTCAGCGTAACAGCTCCCGTTGCAATATCCCCACCTTCAAAGTATGCCAGTATTTTGTTCACCGGCATTTCCTTCTCCAGTGTACTATCTCTGTGTTGCACCTTGAATTTCATAAGGCGTTTGCTTTCAATGCGTACAAGGTCATGCTGGCAAAGAGAAAAAAGGAAATCTTCATCCTTCATCTCTTTCCATTCAGCAGAGCTCTTATATGCAACCACTGCCTTACTCGGCAACTCCGGCTTCACCGTATCCGCCACGTAGACGGGAATCCAGTAATAGCCGTCTCCCGGCACATAGTACACATCGATGCGTACCATCGTGTCGTTATCAGCCACACCCTTTCCACCGTGGACCGGAACTGTACTGGTCACTTTATCGCAAATCTTCACTTTTTGAACTCGTGCCCCGGGTGTGCCATCCGCGCGCGGCTTGTAAAACGGTTCTGCAAACGCTTTCTTCCCATCCCCGCCAAAGGCAAGCAATCTGGCCTTCAGTGCATTGTACAGCAATGTATCGCTGCTGCGGTTAAAGTAGCCCGCAATTTCACCATCCTTATCCAATTTCAGTTCGGTGATATTCCTACGCTGTACAACGTGAATATCGTCCAGGCGACTTTTTATTGTTTCCTTGTGTGCCGCACCTGTCACCTTATGGCGCGGCATCCGCGATACAAACACAGGCTGAATAGACGAAATATCCACCGTCGCATAATAGACCGGGTTGATCTGCATCAAATTTTCCTGCGGGCAGGCCGACAATCGCTGCGTCAGCTCATCACGGAAGCGCGGCCAAGGTTCGGGGAAGTGCTCATTACGCACCGCCGTCGTCTCTGCACGCTTGCAAAAGTCAGATACCCGCTTTATCATCCCCTGTGTCGTACAGGCAATCACCGCTGCGTCCACTGCATGGTGCAGATCGCCGTCGGCACGCACCTTGCTAAGACCCCAGCGCTTGCGCAAAAACGCCGTAACGGCGCCATTTACCGCAGCGACCCGCCGTTTGCCTGCCCCGGAACAGTCTGCAAACGCAAGATGATTGCGGATATAGTTCAGCATAAAAGCCGCAATATACTGCGTATCCTGCAGGTTGCGCTGGATATAGCCCTTGCCGTCCTCCTCGCTCAGCCTTTCCTTCAATAGGTTCTGGCGCTTGCGGAAATTTTTCACGTTTGCTTTGGTGTACACAATAAAGTCGTCCCGTCGTTTTCCCTGCAGGTATTGCAGCGGCAGACGGTTTCCCTTCTGACGGTTCTCCGAAGCCAGCACCAGCACCTTATTTGTGCGGCGGTCATCAAAGCTTATGCTATAAGGGACGATATGGTCTACCTCGGCATAGCCGGAGACTGTAATAACCTTGTCCAGCTCCAACGGCTGTATCGAATACGCACAGCGCCCGTCCTGCTCTTTCCACAGACGATATTTTACAAGGTCCTGCCCGGTAACGGTGCGTCCCGGAAAAAGCTCATTCAGCTCTTTCATCAGGCGTTCATTTTCCGCACTGTTATCCCGCATCGCCTTGTCCAACTCGCTGCGCTGCTGGAAGTTCTTATTCATCTCTCTTGCCAGCTCCAGATGGATACTGACCGGACTTTCGCCCTGCTCGCGGATGATCGCATTGACGACCTTGATCGTCTGTGCCACTGCACGGCGCACCACCGGGCTTGTAATATCCTCCATTTCCTCCGTTGAGGCCGGCAGGAACTGCGCTTTTTCGCCGTTTTGCCTTCCCTGAAAATCATATCCGGCTGCCTGGCAGGCATCGTTATAGTTCATGCCCTGTTCCAGATAGGGGATCAGCTTGCGGCACGCCTTGACCGAAATGTGTCCATATCCCGCAAAGCTGGGCAGCGTCAGCAGGGCTTCTATTTCCAGCGGTTCAAACTCCGCCTGTTTCAATGCCTCCCGCAGCTTATCCTCGTTTTCCGGGTTCGTCAGCGCAGCTCCGGCGGCATCCAGCTGCTCGCGGCTGATATTGCGGATATGATCCTTCCGCAGGGTATTCAGCGCCTTACGCATCTTGTGGTAGCAGGGGAGTGCCGTTATTTTTTCTTTCTTTTCGCAGGCTTCTGCCGTCTGCTCCCCGCGATACCGCACCATGTTGAACCGTGCTTCTTCCGGCAGTGCCAACGCCTTGCGGATACGGGCAAAATCCAGCTTGTCCGTCTGGCTGCACACAGAAAGCAGTACCTGTCGCTCTGCCGGTGTCAGCGCGCGGCTGGTTCCGTTTTCCGCAATGCGGATATGATTGATTTTTTGCAGCAGCGTAAAATATTCAAACGAGAAGGCCGCCTTGGCTGCCCGCTGCTCGCTCTTTCCCTCCAGCGTGCAGGTGCCGACCCTGTTGCTGCCGCTATACGGGCTGCCTTTGCCCGGACCTTCCGCAAAGGAGCGCTGGCGTGTCAGAATACAAAGGTACTCTGCCTCCATCTCCGGCGAAGCCCATGTCGCACCGTATTGACGCTGTGCTGCAAAAACCAGTCTGGCCTCGTCTATGATTTGGTCGCGTTTGACGGTGGAAAGATAATTTTCCGCTTTGTTGCGCTTGTGCTCTGCAAACACAGGGTCGCGGTACATCATCTCACCGACAGTACGGTACCGGTTTGCCTCCATACGTCGGGTGTTCGCGTCAATTGCCTGCAGCAGCTTACCGTCTTTTTGTGCATCGTCTGCCTTGCGGTTACTGCGAAAGCCCCTGCGCTGCATCAGGTGCAGCAGTATACGGGCAAAATCCAGTGCTGTCACCGGGCCATCCAACGCCTGAACACGCAGCGCATAGACATCCGGCAGATGTCCCGCTTGCACAGCCTGCTCTATTTCCGCCTTACCGGGCAGACCGTTTTTCTCCATCAGCTCGTACAGATCCGCCTTGCGCAGGCTGCGGCGGCGCAGCCTGCGGCGGGCGCTGCGGGCCTCACGGCGCGGGGCAGCAAGGCTGTCGCCTGTTTTGGGCTGTTCGGCCTTATCAAATATGCGTGAGCCACATCGGATCAGACCATAGGGCTCCGCATTTTCATTCAGTGCCACCACCGCCCAGCCGACGGACGCAATGCCAATATCCAGACCAATTCCATAGGGATGCTTCATTTTTTTGCACATCCTTTCACTTTTCTACTATCATAGCGCACTATGGCATTATGGGCAACTGACAATTTAAACGAAATTTAGGCAAAAAAAGATGACGCCCTGCCAAATAGCAGGGCGTCAGAGCTTTACGGTCCTATGACCTTATCATAGCAACCATAATAGTTCTTGGTATGGTATAAGAACTGTCTGTATTATACTACATTGTCAGGCAAAGTGCAAGACCTTACCTATGCTGCCGAAAAATATTACGGCAGCTCCGGCGCATAAGCCTCGAGATTGCGGGGCTTGCCCTCGTAGACGATGGCGATGCCGTCGGGGCCGGTGTTGGCGCTGACAACGCCGCCGAGCTGGAACACGATCAGCGGTGCATGGCCAAACGCCTTTTTGCACAGCTTGACCAGCTCGTCACGCTTGGCGGTGCTGGACGTGTAGGCCACCATGTAGGGCGTGTCCTTCATCGAATCGACGCGGCTCTCCACCCATTTGATCATGGCGGCGGGCACGGCGGCGTCGCCGCGGACCTTGCTCTCGACCTTGGAGACGCCCGCATTCAGGCTGATGATGGGGCGGATGCCCAGCAGGTCGCCGACCACAGCGGCGGCGGCGCTGACGCGGCCCGACTTCTTCATCTGCTTCAGGCTGTAGGCGGCCAGACAGATCTCAACGCAGTCCAGCTTCTGCTTCAGCTCGGCCACGCAGGAGGCCAGCTCACCGCCGTTGCGCACCTTGCGGGCGCACTCGCAGAAATACCAGCCGTAGGGCATCG
>OLRP01000983.1_pt1 | contig 24245 bp, 15 predicted proteins | sample 1672401 | NCBI WGS metagenome assembly OLRP01 (sample SAMEA3136682, study PRJEB25190) | human gut metagenome | reverse complement strand
TAGACTGGGAAAGGCTATACTTGAAAAAGAGCAAAACGGCATGACGCATCTTCCGATAACTTCGGATGCCGAGTTCTTTCTTTGTATTTTCTGCTGTCCTGCGGCTGATTCCTTCATCGCTCATCCGTATATAAATTTCTCTGGACCTCATGTCTCCTTCAGATAGCAGCTTTTTTATCAGATATGCTGCTTTTTCAGTCTTCGATTCAAAATTTGGTGATTCCGGCTCCGCTGTTGGGTCTGGTGCAATCTCACACTTCAGCCAACGAAATCCGTCTTCTGCAGTTATTGAAAAACGAATCTCTCCATCGGATGGAGCCAGACTGTTTTTTATCTGCCGCACGATACGAATGTCAGCGTCTTTAGGATCTCGTTCCACCTGAAGGACACTTCGTGCCGCTGCCACAACATCGATACTGCCAAGACTCCGGTAAAGTCCCTTTGTTCCCTCTTTTTTATTGAGGTGGCCGATCAGCACAATGGCACAGTCATATACAGATGCCCACATGCCCAGACGCTGCATCAGCTTTCTGGCTCTTCCGGCAATCTGAAGATCAGAATCGCTTCCGAGATACGCCTGTATCGGGTCGATTACTACCAGCCGCGGCCGAAATTCTATGATAGCCTGCCGGATACGTTCATCATCCAGTGTCAGACCACTGTATGTTTCTTCATTAATAAATGCAACATTTCTGCAATCAGCTCCGCATTTTTCCAGTCGGGGCTTTATGGTATCTGAAACACCATCTTCGGAACACTGATAAATGACCCTCTGCGGCATTCCGATGATTTTTCCATCTGGCAGAGTTCCGCCCTTGGACAGTTCTGCTATCAGATTCATCATCATTGTGGACTTGCCGTCACCGGGGTCGCCTTGCAGCAATGTGATTTTTCCAACTGCAATGAACGGATACCACAACCAGCGGACGGCAGTCGCCTGTACATCACTATATAATGTAAGAATTCCTGTTTCTCCTTTGTTCGCCATCATCGTCCCTTTCTGTACGCAGTCTTTTCTACATTTATATTATAGAGTATGTGTGGCGTTTTGACTGCCACCCATCAGGTGGCACATCATCGTTTTTGCCACCCAACAGGTGGCAAAACAGCCTTAGACCACATAACAGATAGAGGTGTAGACCTTTGCGGCCTTAGAATTCCTGTAATCAAGTTGCTATGTATTTTTCTCTGCGGGATAATCGTAACAGCCTTATGCGGGTACACATAAGGAGGAACATACATGGCATTAGATTATACTGCACTTGGAAAGCGTATCAGCACTTTCCGTAACGCATCCGGATTAACTCAGGAACAATTTTGCGAAAAGTTGAATGTATCTCGCAAACACATCAGTCAGATTGAAGCGGCAATCAGCCGCCCCAGCCTTGAAACTCTGGTCGACATTGCTAATATTCTTAACATCTCAGCAGATGATCTTCTTGTAGACAGTTTGGCGCACTCCGCGTCCACTGCCGATTCCGAGATCCACCGTCTGCTTTTAGACTGTAATGCAATTGAGCAGGAGATTCTCACCCGGATGGCAAAGGAAATGAAAGCAATTTTATACGGCTTAGGAGTTTGATTTTATAACTTGTTGATCATATAACAAAAAAGCCCGCATAAGCCACAACTGCAATTTGGAACACACCGAAGTGCTGTCTGTGGTTTATGCGGGTAAGGACAAAAAAAGAAGCCCACCAGCGGACCATGTAGGAATCTACACAGTGCGCCAGTGGGCTGGTATGTTTTATACTGCTTCTGCTGGAATTTGGTTCATCTTCTCTTTAAATTCTTCCACAGTCATGTTCAAGTCCTCAGCAGCTTCTTCAAGGGTAATCTTGCCCTTTTTATAATACTTTACTGTCGTTCTAAGGTCGCCAATGTCGATGCCCTCAAGAATACTCTCATTTCTTAAATCTTCCATCTGCTTGCACACTTCGCTCACTCCTTTCGGGTTTTCTTTAAGATACCTGGTCTTCTCTGCCATTAACGGGAAAATCATATCATTAGCCTGCGTACAGTTAAAATCATGCATCAATTTTCCAACATCAGAATCCCCACGATACTCGCCATTCACATATATGATATGCGTTCCATCATTAAATGGCTTTCCAGTTGTGGTAATTATATTCTGTATAGGATATAATGGCTGGTTTTCTCCAAAATAATCGTTTTCTGTTATAAAGATCACATAAGTATCTGGCAGACTGCTGAAATCCTCTCCTGCATCAAGATTTTCAATATCCATCATGCTGGAATGATATCTGGCACGGTGTGGATCTGCTCCGATATCCGCTCTTTGAACTTCAATGTCGTACTTTTTTCCCATTGAATCTGTACCATAAGCGTCCAAAAGAATAGATTTTGCACCTGTCACGCGTTTTAAATCAGCCTGAGTTTCACAAGAAACCAGCTGTAAATCGGTCTTCCCTGTTATAATGCGCAGCACCATTTCCGCTAATGGCACGTTGTTTCTAAAAAGGCAACGCATGAAAGTATCATCAATCGGTCTAAAACCTCGTAAACGTTGAAGGTCTTCTTGATGATGCCTTTTCTTTCGTTCCTCCAGTGTTTCGGCCATCGGTGCCACCTCCTCAAAGTGTTATCAATCGGAGTATACAATACCCCTATTGTATTTTCATGTTACCATAAAGCCATCCGTTTATCAAGCGGTCTTCTGTGAACTTTCCAGTAATTTTCACCGGCTTTTCAGGCACCGATAAGCATCCTCGATAAAACTTATGAACTCCACGCTGGCACACTCGATCAGGCACCTTCCTTCCACGGCTTTCAACTTTTCCATAACCATTTCTGCCAGTGCATCCCCACGCTCTCTCATCTTCTGATCCGCAAACGCCAAGGACTCATCGATGAACGCAGCGTACTTTGCACCATCAATATTGCTTTGTACCGGCACGCCTTCGCCACTGTCAAGCCGGATCACTTTTGGCTCATACACAGCCCTCACCTTTCTCAGTGCCTCTGCCGGCTCCATGCTCTGGAGATATAATTTCATAGCACCGGCCGCCACAATTTCATCAGCTGTTGCACCATATTTCTCTGCCAGCATCCCAGCTACATCTTTCATTCCAAACACTCCTCGCTATGTGTATTTTCTGTCGTATGTGTATTTCTCGCCACCCACAACATATAACAGGATTCTGCACATAGCAATCCTTACGGGTAAAAAAGGCCAGACAAAAAAAGGCAAAATAGCAGCACAATAAAACATTAAACAAAAAAAGCCCTGCCAGATGCAGCCACAAAAGCCACACCCGGCAGGGTCCTGTCTCCTTCCATCACACCGCTTCTTCCCTCTCGCGCTTCGCTGCAGTTGTCAGGTATCTGCGGTACTGAATGCTGAATCCGTACACCTTATAAGGAGCATCCACATAGACCACATTGCCGTCCATGTCACTCCGCTTATAACCCATGAAGCTGTCGAGCGTTCTGCGGTTGCCTTTTGAGGTCAGTGTCACACCGAAGTTTGTCTTATAGGTTGCCACATCCCCCTGCAGTACCCCGCTCTCAACAAAAGCACAGTAGATGCCTTTTTCAAAGTGAAGCATATCTGGTGCTTCTGCGATCCGCTCAGGAGTCAGCTTGAGCTTTCCGCTGGTGATGGCACGTTTCCGGCCTTCGATGGCATTTCCGTCCACATCCCGAAGCAGGGTTCCCTGTACATCCAGACCGTTGACTCTCAGCGGCATTCCGCCTGCATTGGTATCCGGCAGTTCTTTCAGGCAGGCAAGGAAGTATTCAAAGTTCTTTTTCATGATCGCCAGCACACCCTGTTCCTCCTCGATCGTCTGCCGTTCCTGTTGGAGTGTTTTCAGCCGTTCCTGCAGGTCGTTCACAAGTTCTGTATAAATCTGGGCTTCCGAGCCTTCCTCCGTTTCCGTCCCATAGAAGCTCACTCCGATGCTTCCCGGTGTCAATCCGCTCCGGATGTCCAGGTCGATGTCGTCAATGGTCACCTCCCCGTTGGAAAGGGCTTCATTCAGTTCCACGTTCTGTTCCAGTGCAGCTTCCCGAAGCGCCGTCACCTGATGGCTGATGGCATCCTGCAGGCGTTCTTCCATCTCCTTGATCTGATTTTCCACCGTTGCCATCCTCTGCACCGAGATGCTGTTGTTATTCGCCAGCCGGACAGCCTGCTCATAGGCGTTGTCAAACATCGTCACGATCATGGAGGCATCACCGTGCTGTTCAAAGTCACGCTTCATGCTGTAGAGCAGTTCCATGAAACTCTGCTCCAGCGCACACTCATGGTAGCGTTCTGAGGGGCAGCGCTTGTTTGCCGCTTCCTTTTCCTCATCCGACATGCAGCCTTTCTTGCTCCGGCAATACGCCTTCTGGTCGGGAGAACCGTTCTTCGGCGGCTCACCGTCCCGCTCCCCGACCTTACGCTTGCACCGCCAAACGGGATACGAATAGGTGTATTTTTCCAGATACTCTCCGGTATCCTCACCAGTCGCCTTAAGACTCCGCTCATCGCTGTAACCATTTGCCACACCCGTGTAGGTTGTACGGAAGAATCCCTCCCCGCAGGGCTTTCCGGCATCCGGCCCATTCTCCAGGATCGCACCACAGCGCAGGTTTCCAAACGGAGAACCCTTAATGCTCTTTACCTTTTTCTTGCCGGGGCCTTTCGTCATATCTGCCCTCGGCTTCTCGAACAGCATGGTCTGCACTTTATCCCAAGTCACGCGGTCGATGATGCCCACATGATGGTTCTTCACATAGTACCGGGGTGCTTCGCCCTTGTTGATGCTGGAACGGTGGGTAAGGAAGTCTTTGGTAATGGTCTTCTGCATCTCGATGTCGCCCACATACTTCTCATTCCGCAGGACGATCAGGATCGAGCTGGCACTCCACTTCTTCCCGTTGACCGTGAATTTTTCCATCTGGTTCAGCTCCTGAGCGATCTTATTCGCCGTCTGGCCTTTCACGAAACGGTCAAAAATGTAGCGGATGATCTCTGCCTGCTCCGGCACGATGACCCACTGCTTATTTTCCCCAAGCTCATATCCCAGCATCCGTTTCAGATTGATATGCGGGACACCAGACTGGAACTTCTTCTGGATGCTCCATCGGATGTTATCGGAAATGGAACGGCTCTCATCCTGTGCCAGTGCAGAAAGGATCGTCAGGATCAGCTCACCTTTGGCGTCCAGCGTGTCGATGTTTTCTTTCTCGAAATAGATACCCACTGGCGGCTTCAACTGCCGAAGCTCACGGGTACAGGTCAGGGAGTCAATGGTGTTTCGTGCGAATCGGGAAATGGACTTTGTAACGATGTAGTCCAGCTTTCCATTCATCGCATCTTTTATCATGCGGTTGAATTCTTCTCGATGTTCCCGGTTCGTACCAGATTTTGCTTCATCCGCGTAGATGCCGGCAAAGATCCAGCCGGGCTTCCGGGTGATGAGGTCTTTGTAGAATGCTTTCTGTGTCGTGTAGGAAGTCTGCTGGCTCTCATCTCCCGTGGAAACACGGCAGTAAGCCGCCACACGGATGTTGGTCTGGCTTTTCAGCTGCCCGCCGTTCTGTACCGAGCGCACACTGGCGGGGGTCACATCCACTTTTTGTCTTGTCATAATCTGCTCCTTTCTTCCAGCCTTGCAACTGGTCTTATCTTACATGCCTCTTCCGCTGGCTGCCGTCGCGCATCGTATGCCCGTCATAATAGCTTGCGGTATTGCGGTAATCTTCAATATTGGAATCCATCTCTACCTCGGTCTTGGTGTCATCGAACCAGTGGACCGTAAACTTCAGCGGTGAATGGATCGTGATGGAGAGGAGGAAGGCTTTGCAGTGTTCTTCGGTCACTTCATTCAGAAAGGCCACCGTACCATCCCGCCCCGCCGGGAGGCTCTTCATCCACCCGATTGCCTTTTCCCTTCGTTCATAATCGCCCTCCAGTTCTTCCCAGTAGTCTTCCATATAGTCGAGCTGTTCGGTCAGTTTCTGCTCAGTGTCCGTGTCCTTCTGAATATCACACTCCAGTTTCTCAATGAGCTTTTTCTTCTCCTCAATAGAAGCAGGGTCGATCATCTCGTCACCGAGAAGTTCCAGACGGGTCTGCATCACATCCACCTGACTTTTCAGGAGCCGGATCTTCTTACTGGTGCTTTCCACACTGGTGTGTGCGGCTGCTATCTGCTTTTTATAAAAAGCACGGTCGCGTTCCATAAAATCCAGCTTCTGAATGCTCTCCAGCCGTGCAAGCATCTGGCTTACAAAAGAATCTGCTTCCGGGGTGAAGTTGTCATACTGCTCTTTGAACCGGCCGCTCATGATGTCTGCCACAGCCACGTTGTCATGGATGGGCTTAAGCGTCAGCCGGAACCGCTCCAGAACTGCTTTACGGAAGGCTCGGACAACCTGTTCCTCGTATACTTTTTCTGCATGGCAGATACGTTTTCCTGTTGTCCGGCTGCTCGTCGGGCACCGCCAGATGGGATAGTTCCCATTTCCGTTTGTCACATGGAAAAAGCGGCCGCACTCCCCGCAGATTAGTCTTTGGGAAAACGCTCTCGGCTTCTTGCCGGATCTTGTCCTGTTATATAAATCGCTGTTTACTTTTACGACTTCCTGTGCCTTTTCAAACAGGTCCTCGTCAACGATTGCCGGATGATGGTTCCGGACAAAATACTGAGGGACTTCGCCTTTGTTGTCCCGGACTTCATGTGTCAGGTAATCCGATGTGAACTTCTTCTGGATAAGGACTGCACCCATGTACCGCTCGGCACGGACGATCCGCGTGATATTCCCGCCTGTCCATCCATCCAGCAGATCACTGTTTAACTGCCCTTTCTTGGATTTTTTCTTTCTTACTCTCACTGCGTCGGTGACAGGAGCCGGAATCTTGTCCATGTTCAGTCCCCTTGCAATCTCCGTATAGGCTTTCCCTTCCACGACTTCATGGAAAATGCGCCGGACGACCCTGGCTTCTTCCTCAACGATCTCAATATCTTTATACTCATATCCGCTCTCGGAGGTAACCATCTTCCCATTGTAGCGGTATCCGTACATGATCTTGTTTGGAACATCCCCCTTCGGAAAGCGCATCTTCTGCCCCAGCCGGATGTTACTGGAAATGCTGCGGCTTTCTTCCTGTGCAATGGCAGCCAGTGTCGTAAGGATGAAGTCGCTGGTCGGGTCTGCCGTATCCAGATTTTCTTTCTCGAACAGAATCGTTACCCCGCAGTCATGCAGGACATCCAGTGCACTCATAAAGTCAGCCGTGTTTCGGGCAAATCGTGATATGGACTTGCACACAATGCGGTCGATCTTCCCGTCCTTACAATGACGCATCAGTCGGCGGAATCCGGTTCTCTTTTCCTTGGAAGTGCCGGAGATGCCGTAATCGGAGTACACACCGACTGCATTCCATGCCGGATTATTTTCAATCAGCTGGTTAAAGTATTTTTCCTGCGTTTCATAGGAGTTCTCCTGGTCGCTCATGTCCGTAGAAACGCGGATGTAAGCTGCCACATTAAGGGTTCCGGCTTTCTTTTTGGTAGCCCGGAAGGTCGCCGTCGAAACGAACTTGTTATCCTGCGGTTCTTCCGGTGTGAAGAGCTTCATAAACTCACTCTCCATACTGCTCTGCAGCCGTTCTGCAATGTCCGGCTCTGCCATGACCTTTTTGGCATCCAGAGCTTTCTGGATAAGAGCTGTGATACCGGCGTCCACGATGTCTTTTGATTTTTGGGGTGTCTGTTTTTTATCTGATGCGTTTTTTGGTTTTTGTTGAGTAGACCTGCCTTGGTGCGTATCAGCCAGTGGTAAAAAAGAAGCTGTGGCAGCATCCGTACTTTGACGAACATCTGCCACAGCTTCCACAGGTTTCTTTTTTCCAAGAGCGGCTTCCAGTAAAGCCGAGACATCCACAGCAGATGCATTTACTCTCTTCTGCTGTTTCTGCTGTACTGTATTCTTCACAGTCTTTTTCTGCAGATTTGCAAGGAAATCCGTACCAGTACTCATAGTTTTCGCTCCTTTCCTGCCCGTTTTCTTCTCTTTGGGCAGTCACATATTCCCTCTGTTTCGTGATATTATCAAGTAATTTCGGCGCAGAAAGACGGAGAATAATCTGGGAGATTATTGTCTTATCTGCACGATATGTACGCCCCGCCCGGTAAGGACGGGGAGTGTTTTTAGATACGGGCCGCAAAGTCAAGTGCGATCCACCCTGCACCGGATTTCAGCTTGCCCCAGCCCTTCGCAGAACCAGCACCGGCAGATTCTGCCACGATAGTAAACACGCCTTTCCCGGTGTAATAACCGGTCTTACCGTAATTCGTGCCCGGTCCCTTGCGGATGTTGAGGTCTTTAATGGATACACGCACAGTATACGGGACTGAAGACTTCGGTTCCGGGTAGACGGCCTTACCCGCCGGGTCAAAAACATAATAGCCCGGATTCTTATCTGCACACTGTTTTGCATAGGTGAGGTCGTGGAACGCTCCTTTCTGGGAAGCGGCATTCTGCCAGCTCTTACGGACACGGTACCAGCCGGAAATAGTGGTGCTTTCAGAATCCTTTACCGCATCATACTGCGTCAGGTTCCAACGCTCGATGATATTGCAAAGGTTCTGAACATAGGTGTGGCTGGTAGCATAACCACCATCCTTGATGATCTGTGCCGCTTTCTTGTAATCGGTACAGCCTGCCAGACCCTCATAGCGTTTCCTGCTGCCACTCATCGCTCCGAGCAGATATGCTGCATGGTCGGCAATGGAGTCTTCCACACAGGCGTACTTGCGGAAGTCAGCAGTGATCGTCACATAGCTGCCATCGGTATTCTGCTCCTGCGTTTTCTTGGGATAGACAGACTTGCCATCCCAACTGCTGCCGCTCCAGCTGTTCCCGGAAAGCGAGGTCTTCATGCCGAAGCAGTTATTGGCATTTTGTGCCAGCTCAGATTTACCGTAGCCGGATTCCAGAATGAACTGTGCCATCGACACGCAGGCAAGGATGCCAGTGGTTTTCTGGTTCGCAGTAAACAGCGGGCCAATCTTTGCCACTGCCTCTGCTTCCGAGAGATTTTTCAGCGAAGAAGCCTGCATGCCGGATGAGGATGAACCGCCCAGTGCTGCAGTTACCCTTGCGGCCAGATCACCCAGGCGGGCATACAGCCAGTTTCCAGGGCAACTTTTATTCGCAAACCAGCGGTGAACGGTCAGCACCATTTCATCTGCCGCCGGAGCATAGTTGAGTGTCTTATTTTTATCACCCAGCCACAGGAGCTTCTTCTTCCCGTTACGCTTGCAGATATCAATGCAGAGCTTGACCAGAGAGTCATATACGGCACTGTTCATGGCATACGGCTCATTCATGTCGCTGGCGCATTCGATGGTGACCGCCCTCTGGTCATTGGCATTGCTGGACGAACACCAGCTGCGGTTCTTTTCTTTGACACAAAGCGACACACGGCCGTCTGTGCCGATGCCGTAGTTGCAGCTTGCCTGACGGCTTGTGCTGGTGAAACAGCCGCAGATGCTTTCCGCAGAAAGCTGACCGACCACACAATGCGGTGTGATGCGGTCGATGCTGTGTGTCCTCTGCCCGGAATGGTTCGGGGAGAGCTTAGTGTAAACAACGAGTGGACTATTGGTATATCCCATAATGATTTCCTCCTGCTAAAAAAATTGAGGTCCAGATCACTCTGAACCTCGTACTGTAGTTATTCTGTTGTTACGGGATCAGCAGTTTCATGCCGACCCGGATGGCATTAGAAGTCAGACCATTCAGCACACGGATATCTGCACAGCGGCTGCCGCTTCCCAGTTCCTTATCTGCGATTTTCCAGAGATTATCACCGGGAACAACGGTATAGATTCTGCCAGCTGTGAACGCATAGGTGTCCGCACTGTTCAGGACATATGCGACACCGGCCTCTGCTTCGGCACATTTGATCTTCAGCCAGCCATCACAGAACTGCACGACTTCCACAAGGGCATTCTTCTTGTAGACCGCTACGACCTCTGCATCCAGACTCGGCTTTTTGCGGATGTTCATGAGGGTCTTGAGCTTGCCGTAGGCAATGGTCGCCGGAAGCTCCTCCGCAGTCGGGAACTCATTCTCATCCACTTCGTCTTCAGCTTCTTTCTCCGCCGGGATATCTTCCACAGGGGTTGTGGTTTCCGGCTTATCTTCCGGGATATCGTCCACGACTGCTTTCTCCTCGTTCTCATCTGCACCAGTATCCGGGACAGCCTCTTCCGGATAGATCACGTTGCCGTCATTGTCGAACACTCGGCTGCCGGGGTTCTCATCACACTTGGCTTTTGCATTCGCCAGCAGACGGTACGCGCCAAACTGGGATGCCTCATCTTCCCAGACTTCTCGCACACGGTAATAACCGGTCGTCAGTTTTGCGGGATACTCTTTCTTACTCATGGTTCATTCCTCCTAAAATTTGAGGGAGAGGCTGTTACACCTCTCCCCATTGATCAATCGTCCTTATTCTCTCTTTCTTCCTTCAGCTGTGCCAGCATCTCCTTGAGCTTCTCCGGCACGGGAAGACCGATAACGGCTGCGTTTTCGAGGCAGCTCAGGCCTTCATTCGCCAAATAAAAGAACACCACTGCTGTACGGATGGCCGCTCCATTCTGGAGGATCTGTGTGTCGATGATGTTGGCAATACCAACCAGCACAAAGATACACACCTTCTTGGCAATGCCCTTAAAGCCAACTTCAGAAGAAAGCTCATGCTTGATCGCTGCCGCCAGCACCCCGGTGAAGTAGTCACAGACCACGAACACCACCAGTGCATACAAAAAGCCGTCAAACCCGCCAAAGAACCAGCCCAGGAAACCACCCAGACCTGCGAACATCCATTCAATCTTGTCGATCACATTCTGCATAATCTTGTCCTTTCCTGCCCATTTGGGCATAAAAATAGACGGTCAATGCCGCCTTGTGTATACTCCTTCTATAATGAACACCGTTTCACAGGCATTTGGGAGGTATGTCTGTCAGGGACGGTGGAAATTTATTTGCTGTCTTCCGTCAGCCATGCACGGATCTGGCAGTAATAGCCGTCTGCCCATGCCTGATAGCCTCTTCCGGACGGGTGGATGCTGTTGGTCAACGTCCGGCTGGTTTCCGTGAATCGGTTCGTCACCGGCTTATCCGAATACGGAAATGCCAGACGGCGGTCCGTGCGAAGACCGTGGGCAAAACAGGTCACGTTTTTGCGATACTTGCCAGCATCAAATGCCTTGATCAGTGCAAGGTTCAGCGTGTTGATGCTCATATGGAAGATACCCATGCTGGAACCGCACTGAAAAGAATAATCCGAACCGGGACCACAAAGACCGATACCGATCTTGCAGTTCGGGAAGCCTGTCTCCTTATCCAGCAGAGCATCAATGAACTGTTTTGCCTGATCCACGAACTTCTGCACCTCAGCTTCCGTGCGGTACAGTGTAGTGCCCTGCGACACATCATTGGTGCCAAGTGCGATCAGGAAGTAGTCGATACCCTCATAGCCGTTGGTCTCACAGTATTTCTGGAAATCCAGACGGCCTTTGATCTTATCCCAGAATGCATTCGTTTTGCCGGCGTAATCCGTGTCTGCCAGATACCGGGCAAAGGTCCAGCTGCCACGTCCTTCGTGCTTGCCGCCAGACGGTCCTCTCGTTCCCAGCTGGTGGATCACGCAGTCATTATCCTCTGCCAGCAGACGGTACACTTCCGTTGCAACGGAGCCATTGTCCACGAGAGAGTCTCCACAGATGCAGATATTCTTTGTGAGCTTGTCCTTCAGCTTATGGTGAACCCTGACCTGGACAGGTTTGGACGATACCGTATGGCAGTCATCTTCATCCAGACGGCGGACGGTCAGTGCAAAATCCGTACTGTCCTTCGTCGGCGTGTAGTTCATGCAGTACTCGTTCCGGGTCAGGCTCGGTGCATTCGTGCCTCTGGCGAGCACATACAGATTTTCCTTGCCATCGTGGCGGGAAAGACAGTCAAAGAAGATGGAAAGCTGGCGTCCCTCCATGCAGTCCCAGTGGGACGGGGTCACGATGTCATCCTCTACAGCCGGAGTAATGGCTTTCTGCACATAATCCGTGATACGCTTCGGGATGAAAGATGCCGCGTTATCTGCGAAGAGATCACCCGCTTTGTATTCCTTACCGCCCACAATGAACTTCACATCCGGGTGAATGTGCGGATTATACAGCTTGCTCTGATACCAGGATGCAATATAGAAACCATTCGTGCCCAGCTTGCGGAACAGGCTGGTATTGTACAAGTTGATGGTTCTCGTGCCAGCATCATAAGCAAGGATGCGCATCGGCATGCCAAATGTCGAGCTGGGTGTGTTAAATGCCATCTCCACCGGATCGCCTGCCGTGATCCACTCATAGTGGAACGTGTCCGGAACACCCAGGCACTTGGTGCTGACCTGGATCGTACCGGCATTCTGGTCAATGGTAATACCGCCGCTTGCCAGATACATATGGCGGGAATCCTTACCGGCAAGATCCGTGCGGAACTGCTGGAAGCGGTCCTCATACTTCTTTTCGATATAGGAGTCACGCCGCTCTTCATCGAACAGCTCACCAGCCTTATAAGTTGTGCCATCCAGTACAATGCTGAAAGATGAGCCCATGTGCGGATACCAGAAATGGTTTTCATACCATGCAGCGATATAGTAGCCGTTTACTCCCAATGCCCGGAACTGTGCAGTGTTGTAAAGATTGATCTGATCTATGGACGAGTCATAGGCAAGGATCAGCATGTGATGCTTTTCTGCTTCCGTACTATCCAACATCGGTACCGGTTCCTCACTAGCACTGATCCAGTAGTAAGCACCGTTATCGACAACCGCCAGGATACGTTTCGTGACCTGAATGGTGCGGTTGACCGTATCGATCGCAAACTGGCCTGTAGCGAGGAACATCTTTGCTGAACGGTACTTGTGCCAGGTCATCGCAGTATTCGCAATCTTGGCTGGATTGCCATAATCGATCCCGTTGATGACTGTACCGCTGCTCGAAGGAGCTGCGTACACCACATTCCAGTCAAAAAAGACCGCAAACACAAAGCGACCCTTTGTGAATAGATTGCCCCAGCTATCGCCGCTTGTATTTTCCACCTTAATGACAGGGACTTCTGTCTTTTCTCCCGTCTCGTTTGCGGATGCTTCCGCACCATCATAGTAGATCGCCCACCATTTTCCCACTACTGCAAAGTCAAACGAGGTACTGTTTTCCGCCACCAGTTTCGTCTGCTCGTACTGTGTACCATTTGTACGGCGGCAGACATATACACTCTTTCCCTCCGGGAATGTGACTGTCACCTTGCTGCCCGTGAACCTGATATCCACGCTACCGTTCATCCACTGCCAGCCTGTTGCGTAATTTGACAGCAATCTCATCGGGAGCATGTTGTCATAGAGGTACACTGAGAGCTTCGAGAACAGCTTTTCATTGGTGGTGACAGAGATGAAACGGGTATTCGGAAGCAGTGTGATCACATAGTTGTCATAGACCTTGCCGCTCTCTGCCCGGAAACAGCCACCGAGGAACTTACGGTCCATGTCATAGCAGACCACGTTGTTATAGTCATCCCGGCCGCTCATATAGCCGAACTGACCGTCCACCAGAATCGCATCACCGCTGACCGGGACCATGTGCGCCACGCGCCAGCTTTCCGAAGCTACAAGGTTGCCGTTCTGGTTTGCGTAACCATTTTTGATCACCCAGTTCTTCATGATATTCTGCATGGAACGCACCCTGCCGACCGCACGGATATTGTCACCGGCTGTGGGATAAGTCTTCCCCTCATCATCCACACGGGCATCTACCAGCTCCTGTGCATAGTTGGCATTCTTGTCCGTAGATGCCTTGACATTGGCATTGATCTGGGCTTTCAGCATTTCCGCAGTCTTATCCATCTCGGACTTACTGGCCGCAACCGCACTATTTGCGGCATCGACCTTCTGGGTGATATCCGCCACATCCTGCGCGGTCATCTTGCGCAGGACCGCCACATCTGATGCAGTATCTGTACGAAGCTGCTCTACATCTGCCGCAGTATCCTTGCGGAACTGCTCCACTTCTTCTGCCGTATTCTGGCGGTACAGAGCCATCTGTTCCGAGAACCGGGAACACATCGCCCAGTATTCCTCCTGTGACAGAAGCGTTCCGGCCGGTACAGGTTTCCGGCTCATATAGCTGTCGCCTGTGGATTCCTCATACACAATGGTAAGAGGCTCATATTCTTTTGCTTTGTCCCAGACACCATCATGGCGAGGGACGATTCGGTTTCCGATATATTCCGACATATTTTCCCCTTTCCCGGCTCTATCAGCCGTTTGCAAACTCTACGATCAGCCGTCCGTCACCGTCCATTGAAAAGATGAGCTTCAGACCGTCTTCAGTGGTGAAAGCAAGATAGCCGTCATCCGTAACCGTACAGTTCAAAAGATTTTCAATGAATTTCTGGATGGTGCTGGATTCCGACTTGTCACTGAAGCCGAGTCCATCCTCCGACACAACGGCAAAATAGCCATCATCCGTGATATACACTTCCAGCAGACCTTTACGGATAGCTTCCACCACACCCGCGTAGGTATAGGTGGCGATCTTGCCGTTGTTGATGGCCGCCCGCTCCACCTTCAATGTGAGGGAGAACGAACCAAGGACATCCCCCGCTGTGCTGAGCATAACAACATCCAGCGGAAACCGCCCGGCCTGTGCGGTCATGAAGGTCGTGATCGTAAAGACGACCGCCCCATTTTCAACAAACACAAGGTCGGATGCTGTTTCGCTGGTGTAGTGAAAGATCGTACCGTCCGGTCTGGTACCGGAACAGGCAACGATGCAGTCCTGTGGCACGAAATACTGCACCGAGTTGTTATACAAAACACAGCGAACTTTCCGTGCTTTGTTGTCATACTGCTTAACCGGAACTGTCACCGGGATCAGGTTCTCCGTCAGCGACAGCTCCACTTCCTGATAAATGCTTGTGACCATTACGCGCCCCCTCCTTCCTGATCGGACTTCTTATCATCTGTTTCTTCTTTGTTCCCATTATCTTTTCCTTCGGTGTCCGGGTTCTCCGGCTCCGGCTTTTCCGGCTCCGTCGGCGTGGTCGGTTCCGTTGGCTGTTCCGGCTCATAGCCGATGGTCTGCCACTGTTCTCCATCCCAGAGCTTTAACTGCAGGTTCTTCTTATCGACCCAGAGCGTATCTGCTGCCGGGGCTTCCGGTGCGGTTTCCGATACCGGGATACTCGGCTGGTACTTTTCATCCAGTTCTTTTTCGACCTCTTCCGACAGCTTCTTCGCCGCACTGTATCTCTCGTCCAACTCCTTTTGCAGATCTTCCGAGATTTCCGTAAGGGTGCCATACCGCTTATCCAGTTCCTCATATAAATCCTTGGACAGCTTTTTTGCTGTTTCGTACCGCTGATCGAGCGTTTTCTGAAGCTCAGCAGAAATGGCGGTCGCTGTTTTGTACCGCTCATCCAGTTCCTTCAGCAGCTCCTCGGAAAGCTCCGTGGCTTTCTTGTATCGGTCATCCAGTTCCTTGAGGGTCTGTTCCAGCAGGATCGCCGTCCTGACTGCCGTGTCATTCGACTCCCAGCCATAGCCCCACGTTTTACCGCCATCCGTGGATACAAACAGCCCGGCAGAGCTGTTCTTCCATGCGACCGTGGACTGTTTCAAAGTCGCCGCATTAAATGCATACCGGGTCGTGTTTCCCTTGCTGTCCGTCTCATTTTTATAATGTAGTCCAAACAGCGCAGCAAAAAGCGTACCATCATAAATGATAGATGCTGTGATCCCACCGACCTGCTCTCCCACTGCTGTCTCCGCACGGACTGCCGTATCGTAGGCAATCGTTGCTGTATTCCGGATGCTGTTGAGCGAACCGGTCAGAGAAGAATTTCGGCTGCTGACCGTTGAGTTTGAGAGCGTGATGCTGTTATAGCGTTCCAGTAGCGCGTCATACTCTGTTTCGGTGACTTTGGAACTGACTTCGATTCCCAGCTTTGAGATAAACACATGGACCGTATCGCAAAGGGAAACACGCTCTGCTTCCACGATGTCCTCATACCCCGGCGTATTCCAGAGCTGTAAAAAGTCGATCTTGATATCAATCTCCGGCTCTGTTAAGTCCGTGGTGTCGATATAGTTCTGTGCGTATTCCCGGAGTGCCGTTTCGCTCGGCTTTTCCTGAAAATTACTGGTACAGTCCAGCACGGTGATCTTCTGGTAAGGAATTGACCGTTTGCTTTGCAGCACCACCTTCTCCGGCAGTTCCATAACCGCCTGCGTTTCGTTATCTACCCAGTACGGATGCACACCAGTGATCGTGTTCTCGATAGATTTTTCCATCTTGAAATCCGTCAGGTTCTTACCGTAGATAATGTGGACGTTATGGTCGACACCTCTTGCCTTATGGAACTTGACTGTATACCGGTCCCACTCGAATTCACCGCCAAAAACATCCAGAACTGACCCGGCCATACCTCCAAGGCAGTTTCGGAAGGAGGATGGAACTCCCAGCGTAAAGGTTGCACTGGATTCCACATCCGTCCAGACATTAAACGGACAGTCGGAAGCTGCATGGCTTTTCAGCCCCTGCATTGCCCCGCCACATCCGGTCACTGAAAATGGTGATACCGTGATAAAGTTGAGCTGGTAGGAAATATGCCGTGCCTGCACTTCCAGCTTGCCATCAATCGGGGTCGTGATCTTGTAGATGCGGAACGGCTGAGACTGCATGGTATCGGATGGCTTGGCAAGGATGATATTCCCCTCCTCCAGCATCTCTGCATGGATGCCATCTGCCGGACAGACCAGCTTCAGTTCATAGCTTCCGTTTCTCTTTTCCGTTACGGTACAGGACTGTGCATCTGCCAGCTTTCCAATACCGTTATGATTGAACTTCATCTCTGTTGATGCATATAAACATGGGATCACTGGCTGCACCTCCCTCTTAAAGCGTCCACCAGCGAGGAGTCACCTCCACCGCTGTGATACCGCCTGTCCATGTGATCTGTGTCTTTCCCTCCGGCAGTTCCGGGAAGTCATCCGAAAGGATGGTCTCATTGCAGAAGCCGGAAGCGTTGTAAGCGTTGTGCGTTTCACAGTTGAGCAGCACGTAGTCCTTAATACTGTGGATGGTGATCTTCTCCTCACCTACATACAGCTCACCGCCGCTGTCCCCGTAAACCTTGAAGATGGGCTGTGCCGGAAAAGCAAAGGGGTTCTTTAAGGTCGACCTGCCATCCAGCCGGATCACCCTCTGCCCATCCACGCTCCACCTCTGGGGCTTACAGTTGAATGTCAGCTCCATCTCAGCGGCTTTCTGGGCTGTCACATCAAATTCCAGGGCATCCTTGCAGACCGCCATCCGGAAAAAATCCGGATCGTAGGTATCCTGCAATTTCTGATACCCGATCGGAGATAACAGCCACGCCTTGACCGCTGCTGTCTTGGCTGGCAGACCGTTGAAGAAAAATGCCTTATACTTGATATCCACGTTCTGATATCTGCGTCTTCCTGTCCTTGCATTCTCGGTGATGATGTCCCCGTTCCTGCCGGGTACGGAGGTACTCTCCACATCCGCAGCCGGGGAATCATACACACCGGGTCCAGACAAATATAATAGGAAGTCCTTACTGGACTTCCCGGCAAAGGACAGATACTGTCTGGCGTATCTGCCTTTTAACTGAAACTGTGATACTGTCTGCTTTGGGGTGTTGTAGCCCATACGCATCTCCTCCTTTACTTGAAAACTGAATCATCCTCGTGGATCATGCCGTTGATCTTATCGGCAACGGTCTGTGCGAGTTCATCGTCGTTCCGAGCGTTATAGCCATTGACCGTAATATACACACCGCCAAGGTTGGTCGTCCGGGTGGTACCGCCTCCGGCCAGAGCTGCCTGCGGGAAGTTCCAGCCAGAGCCATCGAAGTGCGGCAAGGTCAGTTCTGGCAGGCTGAAGGAACTGATACCCTCCATACCCTGCTGCACCTTTGCTGCCATCGACCTGATCTGGCTGATCAGACTGCCTTCTCCTTTCTTGATGCCGCCGGAAAGCAGCTTCATGAAGTCGGGCATATAGGTGTCCGCATCTGCCAACGGCCCCTCATCCGGCACCGAAAAGTGGAGGAACGAGCGGATGCCCTTTGCCACACTCTTGACTGCACTGCCGACCCAGCCCACGCCCTTCTTGATGCCTCCTGCAATACCGCCAACGATGTCCTCGCCCCAGCTGACTGCCGAGGAAGCCACGTTCTTGATACCGCCCCAGATGGACGATGCCACATTGCCAATAGCAGATGCCGCATTGGAGATACCGTTCTTGATGGCGTTTACTCCATTCGAGAATACCGAAGTGACCTTGTTCCAGATATTTGTGACTCCCTCCCGGAAGCCATCGCAGTTCTTCCAGAGAGCAGTTAGTCCAAGACCGATGCCGCCAACGGCTGCCACTGCGATACCTGCAGGACCCGCCAGGCCAGCAAGTGCTGTACCTGCCGAAGCAAGCACGCCTCCGGCCGAGGAAGCGATACCAGCCAGAGCTGAACCCGTACCGGCAGCCAGACCAGATACGGTCGTACCCACAGAACCGAGCAAACCGGAAAGCGTTGTGCCGACTGTCCCGGCAATACCGCCCAGCGAGGAACCGATAGACGATACGATGCCGGAAAGACTACCGCCTAAGCCGCCGATCTTTGACACCACACCGGAGAGTAGTCCGCCCAGCTTCGACAGGATTCCCCCACCGCTGGAGCCAAGGCTTCCCAGCTTCGAGATGATACCGGAAATTTCCTCTCCCAGAACGCCCATTTTGGAGGTCAGACCGGAGATCAGATTGCCAAAGTTCGACACGATCTGACCGCCATCTGCACTGCCGATTTTTGACAGGAAACTGCCGATGTTGGATAACAGACCACCGCCGTTCTCTGTATCGAGGACATTGCCGAGGTTCTGCATGGTATCACCAATGTTTCCGATGGTGCTCTTCATGGAACCGAGCTTGTCCACAAGCCCCGTGACCGTATTGACCGTATCGCCGACTTTGCTGATACCATTGCCCAGACTCTTTAAGAAATCCGAGTTGAAAGTATCGCCAAGGCTTCGGATCGAATTTCCAAGGGAACTGGTCTGAGAACTCAGCTCGCCAATGGAAGATTTCATGTCCGCAAAACCCTGCTTTACTTCATCACTCATGCCGCCGACTGCGGTTTTGGTGATGCCCTGCAAGTCTGTCCAGAGCTGTTGAAACTGTGTTTTCACACCGGAAAGGCCAGACATCAACTGAGTCTGGATACCGCTTCCCACATCCTTTGCAGCACTGCCGATACCGCTCTGGCTTCTCTTGATCGTGGTAGCAAAACTGCCAACCACAGAATCCATCCAGTCGCCCAGAGAATCTACCGGGGTCGTGAGGTTGCTGCTCATAGACCCGGCAAGCCCCTGCACGGCTTTCACTACCGACTTAACATTTTTCTTAATGCCGGTCGCCAGCAGCTTCATGAAGTCCGGCATATAGGTATCTGCATCGGACAGAGGTCCTTCGTCCGGCACGGAGAAATGCAGCAGACTTCTGACACGGCTTGCAACACTTTCTGCCGCAGCAATCACGGAACCGGCTGCTGCCCGGACACCTGCCGCCATCTGGGAACAGATATCTGCGCCCCAGCGATATGCCGAAGAAGCAATCGAACCGAGTGAGTTAAAGCTGCTCCTGATACTTGCGACACCGGAAGACACCGTACTGCGCAGACTGGACATTGCCGAAGACACCGTGGACTTGATGCTGTTGAAAGCAGAGGTCGTGGTGGATTTCAGGGAGTTCCAGCCGCTCGTGACCGTACTGCGGACAGCTGTGACAGAAGAAGTCGTAAGAGACTTGATGCTGTTCCATGCTGTCGTAATAACCGTCTTGATACCATTCCAACTGGTATTGGTCAGCGACTTCACTGCGTTCCATGCGCTTGTCATGGAGGATTTCACAGAAGCAGTCGCAGAAGTAGTCAGAGACTTGATTCCGTTCCACGCTGTGGTGATGACCGTTTTAATGCCGTTCCAGCTGGTCGTTGTCAGCGACTTCACCGCATTCCATGCACTGGTCATGGACGTTTTCACTGCGGCTGTCGCAGAGGTCACATTGGATTTCACCGCCGAGAAGCTGTTCTGGATGGTGATCTTGATGCTGTTCCATGTGCTCGTGGTACTGGTCGTAATGGAGCTCCATGCGGATCTCATCGCGGCACTTACACCTGCCGTTCCGATTTTCACCGTCTGGCTGATGGCCGCCCAGCTCTTACTGTATGCCTGCTCCACTCCCCTCATGGAATTGGTAATGGAGGTAGACAGCGTGGTGGACAGGTTCTCTGCCGCCGCAGTCACAAGGCTGGTGTTGGTCGTGATGCCGTTTGCCAGTCCCTGCATGAAGTCCGGCATCCAGCTTTCCATATCAGCCAGAGGTCCTTCATCCGGCACAGAGAAGTGCAGGAAGGAACGGATACGATCCGCCACTCCCGATACGGCACTTGCCACATCCTGAATCCTCGACTGGATACCGGACACAATGTTGCCGATCATGTCAGAGCCCCACGAGAATGCCTGTCCAGCCAGCCCCTTGATAAAGGAGACTGCGCTATTAAAGCCATTCGTGATGGTGGTCTTAATGCCGGAAATTGTGGAAGAAATCCCGGATTTCATCGAGTTAAAGGCTGTGGTTGCCGCGCTCTTGATGCTGTTACTGAGGGACGATACTGTGGATTTCATGGCATTCCAGCCAGCAGAAACCACCGATTTGATGCTATTTACCACACCGGAGATCTTGCTGCTGATGGCAGTCCAGATGGAAAAAACCGTGGACTGGATCGCAGAAAGGACAGTCGAGATGACCGTCTTGATCGCATTCCATGCCGTGCTCATCCGGGTCTGGATGCCAGTCAGCAGTGGAGACAGGAACGACACAATGGCGTTCCATACAGTTGTCACTGCGGTCTGAATTGCTGTCAGTACCGTAGAGATAGCTGTCCGAATCGCTGACCAAACCGTAGAGAAAGTCGTCTGCAGCCCAGTCAGCAGCGGAGTCACAAAGGCGACGATGGCGTTCCAGATAGAAGTAATCTTCGTCTGGATTGCAGTCAGTGCTGCGCTGATCAGAATCTGGATCGCCTGCCAGATGGTCTCAAACAGATATTTGAACGCATCCAGCAAAGGCTTGATTGTGTTATAGATTCCGTTCCATACTGTGGTGATCGTGATGCTGATGGAGTTCATGACCGTAGAGATTGCGGTCGAGATTGCCGTCCACACAGTTGTCACCGTGGTTTGGATCGTATTCAGCACGGAAGAAACTGCTGTGGAAATCGCAGTCCAGATGGTGCTGAAAGTCATCTGGATACTCGTAAGGACCGTCGTAAAAAAGCTCGAAACTGCAGTGAACACAGTCGTTGCTACACTTTGGATGGTAGAAACCGTGTTTGAAAAGAAGCTGCTGATTCCGCTCCACACGGTCTCGAAGAAGCTCTTGATACTGCCCCAGACCGTCTGCCAGTCCGTACCGAACAGACCAAGGAACACATCCAGTGCGCTCTTTAGTGCGGTAAGCGTCGTGGAGAATACAGACTTCACACCGTCCCAGATGCTGGAAAAGATACCCTTTACTGCTTCCCATGCGCCGCTCCAGTTGCCGGAGAACACATTGGAAAAGACATCAAACAGACCAAGCAGCGTATCCAGAACGACACCGAGGATAGTCGAAATATTCTGGAATGCCCCCTCAAACAGCGGTGCAAGCACCTGACAGAAGCCATCCCAGACTGCTTTCAGTACCTCAGTGACATCCTTAAAGTCAAAGCCCAGCCCGTTGATCCGCTGTGTCAGCTGGTCGCAGAAGCCTTTCACCTTGGAAACGATGTCGTTCCAGATACCGGTAATGGCAATACGGAATTCCTCGTTGGTGTTCCAAAGGTTCATGAATGCTGCCCCCAGTGTACCGATGACCGCCACTACTGCTACGACCGGGCCGGACAGACCACCCAGAACCACACCCAGCTTGCTGAACACACCGCTGGCGCTGCCCACATGGGTAATGAGCAGCCGGATGCCCTTTGCCAGAGAACTGAAGCCGCGCATCGCTGTACCCACTGTCGAGATCGTTTTACCGAGAACAATGAGCAACGGTCCGATGGAAGCTGCCAGCAGTGCAATTTTGATGATCGTTTCTCTGGTGCTGTCATCCATGCTGTTGAGCTTGTCCACAAAGCTCTGCACGGCAGATACGATCTTACGGATGGTCGGCATCAGGATATCACCAAAAGAAATAGCCAGCTCCTCCAGCTGAGATTTCAGGATGGTGAGCTGACCATTTAAATTGTCCTGCATAGTCTCTGCCATGCTCTCGGATGCGCCATCGCAGTTTTCAATGGCACCGCTTAACTTGTCAATATCCGACTGGCTGGCATTCATCAGGGCAAGGAAGCCGGACATAGCATTCTTGCCGACCAGTGCCTCTGCGTTGGCAGCCTTCTCAGATTCCGACAGCCCGGAGAATGCCACACGGCAGTCTGCCAGAATGTCGTTCAGGCTTCTCATGCTGCCATCTGCGTTGCTGGTCGCAATCGTGACCTCACCGATGTTCTTGCCGACGAAGGTCACCTCACCGGCCAGATTGTTCATAATAGAGCGCAGCGAAGTACCTGCCTGTGAAGCCTTGATGCCGCTGTTCGCCATCAGGCCGATGGCTTCTGCGGTATCCTCTGCCGAGAATCCCAGCGCACCGGCGATAGGCGCACAGTACTTGAACGTCTCGCCCATCATGGAGACATTGGTGTTCGCATTGGAAGAAGCTGCTGCAAGGATATCTGCAAAATGCCCGGAATCTGCCGCAGACAAACCAAAAGCTGTGAGGGCATCGGTGACAATATCCGAAGTTGTAGCGAGGTCTTCGCCGGACGCCGCCGCAAGGTTCATGATACCTTCGATACCGTTCAGCATATCCCCCGTTTTCCAACCTGCCATGGCCATGTATTCCATCGCCGAAGCTGCCTCGGATGCCGAGAACTTGGTCTTTGCACCCATCTCACGGGCTTTCACACGGAGCTGGTCAAAGTCATCCCCGGTCGCACCGGAAATGGCAGAGACCTTACTCATCTCGGAATCAAAATCGGCTGCGGTCTTCACTGCGGCAGTGCCAAGACCCGTTACAGCGGCAGTCACCGGCAGGAACTTCTTACCGACATTTTCTACAGAAGATCCGATGTTCTGGAGCTTTTCTCCGGCTTCATCGATCTTGGCAAGCGTCGCATTCGTGGTCGCCGCCTGGTCCTGTAAGGATCGCAGATTCTGTTCGGTCTCCACGATCTCACGCTGGAGGGCATCGTACTGCTGCTGGGTGATCTCACCATTGGCAAGCTGCTCATTGGCCTGCTGTGCGGCAGTCTTTAAGGTCGCCAGCTTTTCTTTGGTTGCTTGAATGGCATCCTTAAGCATCTTCTGCTTCTGGACGACCAGTTCTGTATTGGAAGGGTCCAGTTTCAGGAGTTTGTTGACATCCTTTAGTCCGGACTGCGTCCCCTTGATTGACTTGTTTACACTTTCCAGTGCTTTGGAGAGCTTTGTGGTATCGCCGCCGATCTCAACGGTGATGCCCTGGATTCTGGATGCCATTTGCGTAACCACCTCCTTTTGGGCATGAAAAAAGCCCATCTGCACAGGGCAGACAGGCAGAAAATAATCTGAAATTTACAATTCTGTCGTTGCTAAGCGACAGAAAAAGAGCTATACTTAAATTGAGAAATTATACTCAAAGGAGGTATGCTCTATGAGTGGATATAATATTGACATTGCCGATATGCAGTGCTGGGTCTTTCGGATGGCTCAATCCAAATGGAAAATGTCTCCCAGCGACTGCGCAGAACTGTTTAAGAAATACGACATTCTCGGATTTATCGCTGACTGCTATGACATTCTTCATTTGAACAGCTACGAATGTGCTTTGCATGATGTTGAAACCCTTCTCAAGAATCGAGGTGTTACCGTATGATAGGACTTGAAGATGGAATGCTGCTCTACCACGGAAGTTATGTCAGTATTCCTGACATCGACTTAAACCGCTGTATGGGTGGTCTCGATTTTGGTCGTGGTTTCTACTTAACCTCATCTTATGAACAAGCATATATGGTACTATGTCAAGATTTAGTACAAGTTAAAATGAGGTTTTCCCCATCTTAACTTGCCA
>OLRP01000953.1_pt1 | contig 24701 bp, 16 predicted proteins | sample 1672401 | NCBI WGS metagenome assembly OLRP01 (sample SAMEA3136682, study PRJEB25190) | human gut metagenome | reverse complement strand
CCCGTCGGGCACACCTTCACGCACTCGGGGTTCTCGCAGTGCTGGCACTGCACGGGCAGGTAGTACATCTCCACGTCGTGGGCGCTCGTGGCACCGGCCTTAAGACTCGGGCCGATGCGGAGCACCTTGTTCCAGTACGAGCCGATCGGCACGTTGTTCACGGCCTTGCACGCGACCATGCACGCCAGACAGCCCACGCAGCGGTTCAGGTCGGTGACGATTGCTTTGTTCGCCATGGCTTAGGCCTCCTCTCGGATATCGTAGTTGGGCAGCCATTCCTTCAGGCGCGGGTCGGAGGCATCGCAGATGATCTGGGTGCCGTCCTCCGGCGCGCAGGGGATGACCTTGCCGTCGGGGCAGTTCTCGGGCGTGGCCTTGTAAATCTTCACCGGCACGCCGCGCATGTGGTGCGAGCTGATGAACTTGTCCTGGCCCTCCGGATCCCAAATGCACTCGATGTTGGAGAGCAGGCAGCCGTGGGTCGGCGCCGGCAACTCCGGGAACCACCAGGCATGCTCGGCGTTGGCCCAGCCGGGGGCGATGCCGTGGTACAGATCGACGCACTGGCGCACCTTGCCCCACGCGGTCTCGATCCAAGCCCAGTCGCCCTGCTTGAGGCCGAGCTTCTCGGCGTCGGCGGGGTTCAGCTCCAGACGCGGCGCCGGCCACAGCTCGCGGCACCAGGGCAGCTGGCGATGCTCACTATGGAAGTACACCGGAATGCGACGACCGGTGGTGAGGATGATCGGGTACTCCTCAAGATCGATCTGACCACCCTGGGCAGAGGACGCGGGCGGCTCGTAGTTCGGCATGATCTCTTTCATCACATCGAACTTGCCCGGCTCGAACTGGTTGGCCATATCGAGGCAGAACGTCTCGAACTCCATGGACCAGAAGCTCACCAGGCCCGTCGGCGTGGGGCAGCCGAAGTTGTTCACTGGCTGGCCGGTCTCGGGATCGGTCGACCAGGGAGCAGCCGTGCAGGCGTCCTTGCCCATGCGCATCCAACCGGTCTCGAAGCGGCGGTAGGTTCCCCAGCGGTTAGGCTCGATCACCTTGGCGTTGATCCAGCCGTTCTCCTGGAAGTCGTCGCGGAAGTCCTCCCAATGCTCCCACTTGCAGCCCGGGTAACGGTCGCCGAAACCGGACACCTCGTTGTGGGCCTGGAACCAATCCTCCAGACGGTCGTCGTGATGGTAGGCACCGGGCGCGTCGCCGGCAATATTGGTCCACGTGCCGTTGGGGTTGCCCTGCTTCTCGATGGCCTCGAAGATGAGGCGGTTGATGTCGTAGTCGAACTTCGTGTCGGCCGGCGGCTCGATGCAGCGCTGCGTGAGCCCGATGCCGCCCGAAGCGCCCTGGGACACGCGGATGTTGTTGATCTCGGTCCAGTGCTGGCACGGCAGGATGATGTCGGCCATCTCGGTGCCGGGGTGATGGAACATGTTGATGTCCACCCAGAAGTCCAGCTTCGAGAGCGCCTCCCAGGCAAGCGTCGCGTTCGACATGTTCATGAACGAACCGGACTCGTTGATGCCGCCCTTCAGCGGGTACTCGCCCTCGCCCAGGCACGCCTTCCAAATGCAGGTGGCGTCGGCCCACTCGTTGTAGTACGGCAGAATGGGGAACTTCTCGGCGCCGATCATGTTGCCCAGCACCTCGCGGCGATCCGGGATGTTCATTGGATCGACCTGCTTGTCGGCCAGATACATCGGCGGGCACATGGGCTCGCCGGTGAGCGCCTCCATGCCCTTCAGCGTCCACTTCACCTCCTGGGGCATGTTGGTGCCGGGAGCGGCCGTGGCCTGCTCGTCGACCGGCGTGCGGGAAAGGCCGCGGTTGCCGGCCGGGCCGTCGAAGTTGCCCGAGGAGTAGATGAGGTTGAGCACCGCGCGAACCGTCTGCGCGCAGTTGCCGATCTGGTCGGGCGCCAGGTTCAGATGAATGCCGCCGTTGCCGTAAGTCTGGCCCTCGGGACGCGTGGCCCACACCGTGCAGGACTCCTCGATGAGCTGCGGGTCGAGACCAGTGATCTCGCTGGCCCACTCCGGCGTGCAATCGGCCACCGACTTGGCGAGGTAGCTCCACACCGGGCGCGCGATGTGCTTCGTGCCGTCGGCCAGCGTCACCTCGTGCTCGCCTTCCAGATCGAAGTCGATGCCGGCCTCCTCCAACTCCCAGTAGGAAATCGGCGGCAGATAGCCTTCCTGCGAGGTGCCCGCGTACACCACTTCCATCTGGTCGCGGGTGGGGGCCACGTGGTTGCAGCCCTGCCACTGGGTGGTATCGGTATCCCAGTACACCAGGCCGCCCTTACCGTCGTTGGCCTTCTTGTTCCAGGCCATGAACTTGTGGGGGCTGCCGCCCTCTACCAGATCCATCTCCTTCAGAAGACGCGTCTTCAGCTTCGTGCCGATAAGATCCTGCAAGGCCGGAACCTGAATCGGCGAGGAGAGATCGAGGTAGCGGCCGCCCGTGGGCTCCATGTCCTCCACCACGAGCAAGGACGCATCGGTCCAGCGCTTCACGAACTCCCAGTCGATGAGGTCCTTCTCAATGAGAATGTGCTGCCAGGCCAGCGCCAGCGCGCCGTCGGTGCCCGGCTCCAGGTTCAACCAGTAATCGGCCTCCTTGCCCGAGCCGGACAGGCGCGGGTCGATGCAGATGTGCGTCTCGGCGGCGCTCATGCGGTCCACCAGGTTGCGGCAGCTGTCGTCGTAGTTCGAGTTCTCCGGCGCGGTGCCCCACTGCACGTACACGCGCGGCCCGTCGCGCAGCGCCATCCACGGGGCGCCGTCGACCGAGCTGATCCAGCCCATGAGGCGACGCGGGCCTTTGCAAATCTCGGACGCCACATGGGCGTTGGGGGTGTCGAACAGCCACTTGTAGAACGCGTAGGGGCCGTAAACCCACTGACGGGATGTGCCGCACATGTTGAAGATGGACTGACCGCCGTACTGATCCATGATCTCCTGGAACTTCGAGCCGATGGTTTCCATGGCCTCATCCCAGGTGATGCGCTGCCAGCCCGGCTCCTCGCCCTTGGGGTTGGTGCGCTTCATGGGATGGTAGATGCGGTCGGGGTGGTAGGCCGCCTGCAGCGACGACTGCGACTTGCCGCAGCAGTTGCCCGACGACTGGAACGACGACTGGTCGCCCTCCACCTTGACGGCGCGCCCGTTCTCCACCGTGACCCACACGCCGCACTCCATCTTGCCGCAGCCGCGGCAGCACGTGCGCACGCGCTTGATCTCGCTGCCGCGGCTGGGCGCCTCGGCGTCCTCGGCGAGTGCGGCGCCCGGCACCGCGCATCCGATGACCGCCGTGGCAGCCGTGGCCGCGGACAGCTTGGCGAAGGTACGGCGGCTCAAGTTGAGCTTACCCATCTCTCCTCCTTTTTCTCTCATCCTTTCGGGCGCCCCGGACGGGTCGCCCACGTTGTCATCATGGCAAAATCAGGCCCCCGCCGCATCATATGTTTGCCATGATTTTTGAGTTTTCCCAGATGAAAGCTTTGTTAGTCCCCTGAAAAGGTCGGGGGCAAGCACGGGGTTTCGCCGTATAATTTTTGCCAAGGAAAAGGGGAGTTTTCCTTCAGGAATTCCAGGGAAAGGGCTCTCGGCGCGCACATGCGGCGACCGCCCTGCCATTCTTTCTATCGAGGGGGTCGCGTGAGTTTTCGTTCCATCTCAGAGAACCTGAACGCCTACCGCGAAGAAGCCGGCAGCCATCCGGTGGCCCTCGATCGCGTGCTCGGCTTTACCTTTATTCGCGCGTGGGTATACCTCATGTTCGTGGGCGCGGCCGCCAGTTCCATGACATGGAGCGGCGAGCAGATCCCGCCTTTGTTCTACGTCGTCTCCACGGCCAGCCTCTGCGCCGTGCTCTTCGGGAGCGCGCTAGCCGGCGAGCGCTTCGTGCGGTTCATGACCCATCCGGCCGCGCGCTTCGCGGCACCCGCGCTCACCACCGGTGGAACCCTGCTTCTCGCCTCGTCGGCGGCGGGCACCGGAGCGGCCCTCTCCTTCGGCATCCTGGGCGCCATCACAACTGGCATCGGCTCGGGGCTGATCGATCTGGGCTACGGCGAGTTGTACCGCAACGAGCCGCCCGCCCGCGCCACGTTCGAGGTGCCCCTGGCCTTCTTTCTGGCCGCCGTGGCGTTTTCCCTCGTCATCATGCTGCCGTCAGTTGTCGGCTGCCTCGTCTGCTCGCTTCTTCCCGCCATTTCCGGCTGGATCCTGTTCGTCGAGCAGCATGCCTGGTCGCGCAAGCACCAGGCCAGCGTCCTGCCCATCGATTTCGACCTGAAGTCCTTCGCCTGGCGCATCGGCGTGTGCGCGTGTTTGGTGGGCGTGGCCGACGGCATGGTGCGGGCGGCGTTCCTCTCGTCGAACAACCTGAGCATCCACGTGTTTTTGCAGTGGCCCCTGGCCGGCGCCGGGCTGCTCACCATGGTCATCGTGTACGGCGCCGCCCTGCTCTCCTCCGAGCAGAGCACGCGCACCATCTACAAAGCGGCCATCTGCGTCATGGCCTTCTTCTTCATGCTCCTGCCCGTATTCGCCAGCGCGCAAGACGTGGAAAGCGTGCTGGCCCTGGCAGGCTACGGCACCTTCAACGTGCTCATCTGGATGCTTCTGGCGGAGATCTCGTCGAACTACCGACTCTCTTCCACCGAGGTGTTCGGCATCGGGTGGGGCATGGTCACGCTCGGCGTGCTGCTCGGCTCCATTGCCGGCAACATCGTGGATCAGTTCGCTCCCTTCACGCCTCAATTCTTAAGCCTCATCGCGCTCATCGCCACCATGGCGGTGCTGCTGTCGTTCCTGTTCGTGTTCCGCGAAAGCGACCTCATCGCGCTGACCGAGGAGCCGGAAAGCGAGGCCGAGAACGCCGAAGATCGCGCGCTCGGCAGCTCCAGCGACGCACCTCCCACAGCTAGCGACAGCCCCCGCCCGCGCTTCCAGGACCGTTGCCTGGAAGTGGCCGCCGCCTTCGAGCTGTCGCCCAAGGAGACCGAGGTGATGATCCTCTTCGCCAAGGGCCGCTCGGCCGCCCGCATTCAAGAGGAGCTGTTCATCTCGAAGGGGACCGTGAGCACCCATTTGCGCCACATCTACCAGAAGATGGACGTCCATTCCAAACAGGAAATGCTCGACGTCATCGAAGGCGTCACGAGGGAGTAGGGCCTTCCCCTTTTCTATGCCTTCAGTATAATAGCGGGCGGAAAGGAGGGGACTATGAGTCTACGAGGGCGCACTGCGCTCATTATCGCGGGTGCGGGAATGAATCTGAGCACCTACGGTATCGGCGTGTGGGGCGACAGCGTGCTGCTCTCGAGCGGTTCCTTCGTGGGACCGGCCCTCGCCGCGCTGTCGGACACCTATCTGCTCTTCTCGGCCCTGGGCCTGTTCGGCGCCCTTATCGCCCGGGTGATTATTGCCGTCGCGTCGGGAGCGAGCAACCATCGCTACCTCGCCTGCGGGCTTGGACCCATGGCGATGGCAGCCGCACTATTCATATCCGGTGTTTGGAACACCTCAGGGCTTCTGGTGGCCCTAGCGGCTTTCTGCGTCGGCTGGAGCTTCGCCTGCCAGAGCCTGTTCTGGGTGACATCAATTTCTTTCGAGCCCAAGCAGATGCGCACGATCTTCCCTTTGGAACTAGCCTGCGCAGCCGCGTTCAACGGACTGTTCGTCATCGGCTTCATGGACAACCAGGGGCTGTTCCTCGGGTTGTGCATCGCCCTTTCCGCCGCCGCCAGCGTAGCCCTGGTGCGCCTTGATCAAAAATGTGAGCAGCCGAAAATGGTGCCCGTAGCAGGATTCTTCGAGAGCCGCTATGTGCCTGCTTTTCGCACCTTTGCTGAGGTGCTGTTCTGCGTGGTGGCCCTTCAGACCATAGCCCCCACTCTGAACTACATGGGGTTTTTGGGAGATCTTTCCCCGATCGAACAGCAGCTGGTCGTAGCAGGAGCCAAGCTCGCCGCCGCCGTGGCCCTCGTAGCCATCCTGCGCTTCTCGAAGGCGCCGCTGCTCTCCGTCCAGGTGTTCAAGGTGGTCACGCCCGTGCTCATCCTGTTACTGTTCGCCGTGCCCTTTGCGCCGGCGCCCTACCTGCTCGGACTGTTGGCAGCGGGTTCTTGCTTGCATTTCGTTGTAATGAACTCGCTGTTCTGCATTGACGCCATCGCTATCGCGCAACGGCACCGTCTTGTGTTCGAGGCGTTCTACGGCGCCGGCTACCTCTTACTCATGGGCTTTTGCTCGGTGCTGGAGAAAGTCATGCCCCAGCTTCTGGCCGCCGGCTCCTCCGCCGAGCTGCTGCTGGTGTTCGGGGTGTTCTTCTCCGTGTACGTGCTCAGCATGGTGCTTGTGTTGGTGCGCAGACGCCGCCGTGATGAGGATGGCGGCGCACTGCCGTCCGACCGTTTTGTACCAGATGCAGACACGCGGAGAGATGCTTCAGCGACGCTCTCGGAAGCAGAGCCTTCCTCGGGCATCGCCACCACCGAAGATGCTCCCGCCCCTCTACCTATTGCCGAACGCGTAGGCATCGTACAACGGAAATTCGGTCTGTCCGACAGGGAGGCCGAAATCGTGCTGCTCATAACACGAGGACGCAACGTGCCAGCCATTGCCGAGGAACTCGTTATATCCCAAAATACCGTGCGCACCCACATAAAGCGCATCTATAGAGCTTGCGGCGCCCACGCTCGCCAAGAGCTTATCGAGCTCTGCGAGACTGCGGAGACCGAAGAGAACTCCCTCTCCCAGGATTAGACTGGATCAGATCGTATCACCAGGTAAATCACCCATTCATCCCGTGAATCACCCATTTTGAGACACCTATCGATCCTCTTTTTGCCCTATCGTCTTCCCGTCGCAAAAAGCGATGGAAGACGAAAAGGAGGGTCTTATGTCGAAGATTACCGAAGGCGGCCTGTCGCGCCGCCAGTTCCTGACCGGCTCGGCGCTCACCGCCGGAGCCGTAGCCTCGCTCGGCTTGGCCGGATGTGCCCCAAAAGCGCCGACGGAGGCACCCGCGACCAGCGAGAGCGATCTAGCAGCCACCGGCGCCGACGGCACTACCGTACGCGCCCATGCAGCCCAGTTGAATCCTCAGTCTGATCCGAAACCGGTATCGAACACCACCTGCCCCTCACTGTTTACCGAGTGGAAGATGGGCTCGCTCACCTTGCCCAACCGCGTGGTGAAATCGGCTGCCGGCTATATCGGCGTCACCTCGCAGGGCATCACTGGCGACTTGCACATGCAGCACTACGGGAAGTTGGCCGCCGGCGGCGCGTCAGTGGTCTACTGCGACGACTTCGCCGAGCTGTACGATCACTTCCGCGCTATTCCCGACGTGGGCAAGTTCACCGACTGGACCGACGAGGATCTGACGGCCTTCGCCAACAACATCAAGGAAAACGGCGCGAAGGCAGGCTACCAGCTAGCCACGATGGGCCTCGTGTTCAGCGGCTTCGAGCCCGATCCGACGGCCATCTTCCAATCCTCCGACTGCATGGATATGACCGCCGAGGAGATCAGCAACCTCATTGCCGACACCATTAAGGCGGCAGCCACCCTGAAGCGCTGCGGCTTCGACTGCGTAGAGATCAACGCAGCCGGCGAGAATATCGGCCAGACGTTCATGTCCCGCAATCGCAACAAGCGCGAGGACGATTACGGCCCCCAGACCTTCGAAAGCCGCACGCGCTTCGTCTGCGAGATCGTGCGCGGCATCAAAGCCGAGTGCGGCGAGGACTTCCCCGTGCAAGTGCTCATCAACGGTGTCGAGGAGAACGACAAGGCCATCGGCGACAACGCCTTTTTCACTACCGTTGAAGAGAACAAAGAGATGTGCAAGCTCATCGAAGCCGCCGGTGCCGACTCGCTGCATATCCGCATCGGGCCCTGCGGCCAGCACGTGGCCGAGTTCGCCGGCGACTTGTACTTCTGCGGTACCGGCATCGAGGGAACGACCGGCTATGGTACCCAGTTCGATTTCACGCGCCATTGGCAGGGTATGCTAAAGGCCGATCAGTCGGGCCTCGGCATCATGGTGCCCGTGGCCGCTGAGATTAAGAAAGCCGTGAGCATTCCCGTGGGCGCTGTCACCTACATGGATCCAGCTCGCGATCCCGAGTTCTTCGAGAGCCTCATCGCCTCCGGCGAGCTAGACTTCATCCTGATGAACCGACCGCTGTCGGTGGACTACGATTACCTGCACAAGCTGGAAGAGGGCCGCATCGATGAGATCCGCCCCTGCACCCGGTGCATGCACTGCCATTGGGATGCAGCCGATGACGGCAACCTCACTTTCAGCTGCCGCACCAACGCCGCCCACCCCTTCCGCTTCGTGACCGGCCAGCTCACCGGCAGCTACGATCCCGAGCCAGCCGCCACGGCGAAGAACGTGGTAGTCGTGGGCGCCGGCCCTGCTGGCCTCGAGGCAGCGCGCGTAGCCGCCGAGCGCGGACACTCCGTGACCCTCTACGAGAAGAAGGGCTCCGTGGGTGGCCTTCTGGAATTCGCCAATAACGTGAAGGGCCCCCATGAGAACCTGTCGGTGCTGCGCAGCTACTTCGAGCGCCAAATGGAAGTACTCGGCGTAAACGTGATGCTGAATACCGAGGCCACTGCCGACATCATCGCCGAGGCCTCCCCCGATATCGTAATCGCGGCCACCGGTGGCGTGCGCGACACCTTGGGGCTGTCCGACACGGCCGGCACCAAGGTGGTGGGCATCGACGACTTCATGATGGCCGACATTGCCGAGGAGGTCGTCATCGTTGGCTCGAACGTGCAGGCCATCGACGCCGCCATGTACCTGCTCGCCCAGGGAAAGCACGTGCAAGTGGTCACGCCAAACGCGGCAAGCGCCATCGGAGCAGGTCACTCGTTCTGGGTGAAAACCTTCACCCAACCCAACATGAAGGCCTTGGGCGTACGCTTCTGGCCCGAGGCGACTGTGACCGCCGTGAACGACGGCTCCGTCACTGTGAAAACGGCCACGGGCATCGAGCAGGAAATTGCCTGCGGCACCGTAGTCGAAGCCCTGGACTGCCTGCCGAACGACAGCCTCAGCACGGGACTCTCCTGCGAGGTGGTCACCGTCGGCGACGCGGCGCGCCCCTTCAACATCGGCGAAGCCATCTGCTCCGGCAACGCCGCCGCCCGCGCGATCTAGATTCGACCCAAAAGCTCGGCCGCCTAGACGTCGCACTCAATCTCAGTCCTCCCCTTCAATCGGGGCAGCTCCCCCTCCGAGCTGCCCCGATTTTTATCGCCACCTGTAGCCCGGAGCCACTTTTTGGCACCGCCGCGCGGACTTCCCGACATTTTCCCGGGTCGGGCTGCGGATACTCTGGCAAAAAGCCGTGTCGGGCTGCGGATTCGGAGCAAAAACCCGCAGCCCGACACGGCTTTTTGTCAGGCAGACTGATGGCGCAGGGGAAATTCCCCCTTGACGGATTCGATGGGCCTCGGCTACTATGCGCTGTGGGGATACCGCCCGAATTCTCGGACGGACAATGTTTGCAAAAGTCGAACCTCGGGGGCGAGGTTCATCTCTCGCTGCGTGCGAGAGGGAAGACTGCAAGCATTTGTTCAAAGGGCGGATGATATGAAAGACACTTCCTCGTTCCTCGATCTCGCATTAGACGATTCCATGGGTTTCGACCCCCTCGGCGCCTTCGACGATGATGTCGAAGAAGATGCTGAGGAGGTAACCGAGGGCTATCTGGGCACCCCCCACACCGACGTCCCGGCGCCCGTCGTGGATACGCGCCCGGCCCCCGAGCGCATCGCCGACCTGTTCAGCGCTATGGCGCCGCGCCGTCGCACGCTGCTCGGCATGATCACGTTCTGCGCCGCGCCGCAGACCACCGACGCCCTGGATGCCGAGGTGGATCGCCTGCAGGCGGACAACTTCTCCGTGTACTCCCCCGCTTCGCTCGCGAACTTGCTCGAGCGCGCCGGAGCCCTCGCCCGCGTGACCGCCGACGGCGAACCGTACCCCGAGGGCGACCCGGAGCCGGTGCTCGTGGAAGTCGACGGCGTGTCCTACTACGAGGCCGGCGAGGCGCCGGAGGTCTGCTGGCTGGCCACGGAGGACGGCGCGGCCTACGCCGAGGCCGACAAGCCCCTCGACCGCCTGACAGACCTGCTTTCCGAGGACGCGAAGTACGCCACGATCTATGAGCGCATTCTCGGCCTTACCGCCCAGGAGAGCGGCGCCTCGATGCCGACCATCAACGAGGCCGTGGACAACGACGAACTGCTGAAGAGCCCTCGTCTGTACGCGCCCCACTTCATCGACAAGTTGGAGAAATGCGATGCCGTGGAATGGCGCGACAAGAGCTGGCGCATTACCGAGGTCGGCCGTGCGGGACAGCGCATCGTGGCCGACCTCGTAGCGGCCCAAGCCGCGCCCGAGCCCGAGGCGCAGGCCGATAAGGCCGCTCACGACGCCCAGTAGCGCGGCGCCTTCCACCGCTTCCCTTCCGGTAACCAGAGGGCGGTCGCGTACGCCCCTTCGAGAACAGAGGAGATTCCCATGACCGAAACCGACACCATAGCCACTGCCGCCGCAGCAACCCCCGCCGCCGAGGAGGCGACTGACCTGGCCGCACTCGCCGAGCTCACGGCCCAGCGCTCGGCCGTCTATCGTCTGCTCGCCCGCCTGTACCGCGTGGAGGTGGACGAGGAATTCCTAACCGAGCTGAAGGCCATGCGCTTCCCCGCCGCCACGGGCAATACCGCCGTGGATGCCGGCTACCGCGCCATCGCCACCTACCTGTCTGGCGCCGACGCCCACACCATCACCGATCTGGCCGTCGATTACGTGCGTGCCTTCATCGGCCACGGCGTCGATGCCTACTCGGCCGCCTACCCCTTCGAGTCGGTGCACACGAGCCCCAAGCGCCTCATGATGCAGGAGGCCCGCGACGAGGTACTGGCGGTCTACCGCAGCGAGGGCCTGGACAAGCTGCCCAGCTGGAAGGAGTCCGAGGATCACATCGCGCTGGAACTGGAGTTCATGGCCGTGCTCGGCGACCGCATTGTGGCAGCAGCCGAAGCCAGCGACGAGGCGGAGGTGGAGCGTCTGCTTTCCACCCAGCGCAACTTCCTGGAGGATCATTTGGCAAGCTGGGCACCGCTCATGACCGCCGATCTGCGCCGCTTCGCGCAATGCGGTCTCTACCAGGGCCTCGCCAGCCTGACCGACGGCTTTCTGCAGGTGGAAGAGGAGTTCTTCGACGAAATCTTCGAAGGCGAGGGCGACGACTCCGCCGACGAGGCAGCCGAGGGCGAATAGCCACGCAGCCGAAAGACAACATCCAACGAGGGTCGACACCGACCATCCATGACGACGAGGGCGAATGAGAGAGGAAGAGGAAACCATGGCAGACACCGAAAACACGGCGGCCCCGAAAAAGGAGGGGCGCCCCGTCATCACGCGCCGCGCGCTGTGCGTGGGGCTCGGCGGCACGGCGGCGCTTCTGGGCCTGGGCGCGGTGCGCTACGCCGGCAGCGCCCCGCTCGTGCGCCCGCCCGGAGGCCAGGACGAGGAGGCGCTCGTCTCGGCGTGCATTCGCTGCGAGAAGTGCTACGAGGTGTGTCCGCGCGGCGTCATCGCGCCGGCTCATCTGGAGGACGGCATCCTGAACATGCGCACGCCCGTCATGAACTTCGACGCGAACTGGTGCGATTGGTGCACCGAGGAGAACGGCGGCGAGCCTCTGTGCGTGGCATCGTGCCCCACCGAGGCGCTCAAGGCCGGCTCGACCCCCGAGACTGGCGTGCTCGGCGTGGCGGAACTCAACCAGGACCTGTGCCTGGCCTACCGCCTCATCGGCTGCCGATTCTGCTACGACGCCTGCCAGTTCGAGGCCATGGAGCTTGACGAGAACAACCGACCCTACGTGATCGCCGACGCCTGCAACGGCTGCGGGGCCTGCGAGAGCGTCTGCGTGTCGCTGCAGAACGGCTCCATCTCCGCCGGCGCCACCGAGCGCGCCATCATCGTCCGTCCCCTCGAGTCGTAAAGGAGGTGCCCTCGTGAATACCAAGCGACTCCGCACCATCATTCCCCTCGCCGTCATCGGCGTCATCGGCGTGGGCTTTGCCACCCATGTGGGCGTGGGCACGCTGTCGGCCATCGGCTGGCAGGACATCTCGCTTCTGTGCCCCCTGGGCGCGCTCGCGACGATGATCGCCACGAAGACCCTGCTCCCCCGCGCGGTCATCTCGGTCGTCATCGCGCTCGCCCTCATCCTGCTGTTCGCCCGCGCCTTCTGCGGCTGGGTGTGCCCCGTGCCCGTGGTGTCGAAGATCCGCGGCATCTTCTCGAAGAAGACGTCGAACACCGACATGACCGGCACCGGCGTCTTGCCCGCCGAGGATAACCCCCTGGTGAAAGCCGCGAAGGGATCGAAAGCCGATAGCGTGGCGGACGCGGCGGACGACGCAGACACGGCAGACGCAGCAGCCCTTGCCGCCGACGCCCCCGCGCCCCTTTCCGCCGACGAGCAGGCGGCCCTCTCCGGTTGCGGCCACAGCTGCTCTTCCTGCGCCGAGAAGCGGGCGACTCTCGATTCCCGCCACGTCATCCTGGGCGGCTCCCTGCTCTCGGCGGCCGTCTTCGGTTTTCCCGTGTTCTGCCTCATCTGCCCCATCGGCCTCACCTTCGCCACCATCGTGCTGGTCATGCGCCTGTTCGCCTTCGGCGACGTGGCCTGGGGCGTCATCCTCGTGCCGGCGCTCTTGCTCGCCGAGGTGGTGTTTTTCCGCAAGTGGTGCAGCACGTTCTGCCCCATCAGCGCGCTCATGAGCCTCGTGGGCAAGGCGAACCGCACCTTCGTGCCCGCCATCGACAACGCGAAGTGCCGCGAGAGCGCCCAGGGCACCTCCTGCGAGGTGTGCGCCGCCGTGTGCCCCCAGGGCATCAACGTGCGGCATCCCGAGGCCGGCATGAGCTTCTCGGAATGCACCAAGTGCCGCGCCTGCGTGGAGGCCTGCCCCACACGTGCCATCACCATGCCGTTTCTGCCGAAGAAAGCGGCGCCTTCCACCGTTGTCGTGGAGGACGACGAGACCGTGCCGGCAGCCTAGGGCAAGCCCGCTCGCGTCGTCACCCCTCCTGCGACGCGAGCGGGGCGTGCGTTTCCGCGACGCCGCGCCCAGGAAAGATCGCCCTGCGCGGTCTTTCCCCGTCAGCCTGCCGCTGGGCCGGCTGACGGGGAAAGACACGTGGAACGAGCCCCTTTGCGGAAGAGAGGAAGACTATGACGTTGGAACTTGCCTCAACCCCGACCGCCACGCTCATTGAGGGCGGCGTCGGCTGCGGGAAGACTACCGCGCTCGTCGCGCGTGTGGCGGCACTTTTGGAAGACGGCGCGGCACCGGAGGACATGCTGGTGCTGGCCGCCACGCCCGATGCGGCCCGCGTCCTCGGCGCGCGCCTGACCGAGGCCGCCGGCGAGCGCGGGAACGCGATTGAGGTCACTTGCGCCCGCGAGGTGGCCTTAGGACTGCTCGCCAGCGAGGAGGGCCGCGCCTTCAGCGGACGCGCCGGGCGCCTCATCACGCCCTTAGAGCTCGGCTTCATCATGGAGGACATGAAAACGAGCGGCATGAAGCAGCGGCGCCTGCGCGAGATGCTCAAGTTCTTTTACCGCAATTGGACCGAGCTGGCCGGCGGCGCCGAGGACGACGACGGCTGGCTCATCCCCGGCGAGGAGGCCGACACCCACGCGCTTCTGAAGGACGTGCTACGTTTCACCGGCGGCATCCTGGAACCGGAAGCGGCGGCGATGGCCGTGCGCTTTTTGCTCGCATGCCCCGACGCTTTGGCCGATGTGCAGCGATCCTACGTGCTCGTGGACGACTACCAGATGCACTCTCGCGCCTCCCAGCATCTGGCGAACCTACTGGCTCGCGACTCCATCCCCGTAGCCGCCGATCCCACGGCCGTGGTAGAGGTCTTCGACAGCTACCCCTACGGCGAGGGCATCGGCGAGTTCACCCAGGCCAACGATGGTTGCGAACGCATCGTTCTGGCGGCGAGCCACACCTGCCCCGCCGCCGCCCGGGCCGCTAGCCGCCTGCGCGCGTCGCTAGACGCGGGCTCGGCGCCCTTGGGCGATGAGGCGGCGGAAAGCGACGCCCCCTCGCCCTCCCAAAGTGCTTCATCCGCGACGTCGGGCACGACGGCCACGCCGACCGTTCCCGACCGCGCAGCGGCCGCTGCCTCGTTCTCGGCCCTCGAAGCTGCCGATCCGACAGCCGAGATGGACGCCGTAGCCGGTGCCATGCAGGCCGCGCTGGAAGCGGGAGCCGACCCCTCTTCGATTTACGTGCTCGCCTTCCATCCGGCCTGGGAGCGCCGCATTTCCCGCGCGCTTGAGACCCGCGGCATTGCTGCGGCAACCCCCGTCCGAGGGCGTGTGGCCGCAGGCGACTACCGCGACCTTGACCGCTGCGCCGCCGCACGCCTACTGACGGCCCTCGCACTGGTCGCCAACGCGCATGACGCCCTGGCGTGGCGCGCCTGGTGCGGTTTCGGCGACTATCTAGCCAACAGCGCGGTATTCGCTGACATGCGCGCCGAGGCCGACGAGCAGGGAAAGGGCCTCGTCGCGATGCTCGACGAGGTGGCAGCCGCCGCGCCCGAAGAGGGATTCCCGGGCACCGGCATCGGCCGCGTCCTGGACGCCTACTGCACGGGCTGCACCCTCATCGAGCAAGCTCAGGGTTTGGAAGGCGACACGTTGATCGGCACCCTCGCCTCCGCTCTTAATCTGACCGGCGAAAACGGCGAGCGCGCGATACAGCTTGTCCGCGCCCTCACCGCCCCCGAAGCCGAGCCCGTCGCATCCGCTTCCGACACCTCTTCCGATGCGAACGCGCCCGTGCCCGCACCGTCAAACGCCATCGCGCCAACCTCGTCAGAAACAGGCACCGCTGCGCCGAGCGGCGCCCGTGCCCTTATTGCCCGAGCCAGGCGCCGTATGAACGCCCCCATTTTCGAGAACTCGGAAGGCCGCGTACTTGTCGGCGACAGCGCGCACCTGACGGGCCGCGCACCCGCCATGCTGGTGCTCGCCGGCTTCACGAACGGCTTCTTCCCCGCGCGCGACTTCTTCGACGCCACCGTGACCACCCCGGACAAGCAGAAGCTCGTCCGTGCTACCGACACGCGACGCCTCTACGCCGCCGCAGGCAAGGCGACGCAGCGCCTGGCGGCCAGCTGGTTCACTTCCATCGGGCTCGTAGAGGCCGAGACCCTGAAGCTGGAAATCGGCCGCGTGAAGCTTCGCCGCGGCGAGCGCATCGCCGTTACCGCGCCGAGCATCTACCTGGCCGACATCGACCCTGGCGCAGAAACCTGCACCGCCGAAGCTGCCGAAACCGCAGCCGCAGCACCCTCATCTTAAGACCACTCCGAAGAGGCGACACGGCCGCCCCGCTCCCTCCCCCTCACGCACCCCTCGCGTCGGGACGGCCGCCCTCGCCGCACACGCCGGCCCCGGCCTTCATTCGCCCGCCGGGGCCGGCACCCATCGGGAAGGCCCTTGTCGAAGCCGACGAGTTACCAGCAGGATCGCCCGAAAGCTCCTGCCTAGGCCGACCCATCAGAAAGCCCCCGCCAGGGGAGGTTCGCGCTGCAAGGGATCTGGGGAGCGCAAACCTCCCCCTCCGGGGGCTTTTCGTCTTACTCCGAGAGTTTTACCTACTCTCTAAGATGCTTCAGCGCAAAGCCACAAAGCGCGGCCCCGGCATTGCTGGCGACCTCCACTTTGAGAGCCCCATATTTCAATAAGTCCAGAGTTTTTGAAATAAGCGAGATCCTTCGAGCACCTTATTTCAGCTGCGCCCTCCTCATGCGCGCCCCGTGACAGAAAAGGGCCTCGTCGCGCACGAGAGCCCCCCCTTTTTTTGTCACCAGCAAGTCGAGCCGATGGCAGCCCCCTTCTGTGAACTTGAAGAAGATCAGAGGAGGTGCTTGGGGTGCCTTTAATGGCCTGTGAAAATTTAGAATCGTATTCAGAGTTTTCACAGGGCGCTCCTCCTACCGCTCGTAGACGTTGGGGACGCCGAGCAGGTCGCTCATGGCGTTCACGATGGACTTCGGGTCGTTCACCTTGTGCTTGCGGGGACGCATCTCGATGCGCTCGGAGCGGCCGCGCTTGGTCACGTCCGTGGCGAACACGTCGGTCGAAAGGGTCAGCGCGTTCGTCGGGCAGATGTCCTCGCAGCAATGGCACTGCACGCAGCGGCCCGTGTAGTGGTCGATGCCGAAGGGCTTGCCGGTCTCAGCGGCGGTGGCGGCGTCGCCGAACTTGCGAATGGCCTCGGTGGGGCAGAAGGTGGCGCACATCTGGCAGGAGGTGCATTTCTCCGGATCGATGATGACGTGGCCGAACAGACGCGTATCGATCATGATGTCCTCGGGCTCGCCCAGGTTGCTGAGGGCCAGAAGCAGCCGTCCGCGTCTCTCGGGCAGGAAGTGGGGCAGCGTGCCGTCCTCGGTCACTTTTGCGAACTTGGGCTCTTCCAGTTCATCGGCGCCCAGCTTCTCGCGCACCACGTGCTCGGCGGTGATGGCAGCCGCGGCCCGCGCCTCGTCGCGCATGGATGAGAAGAACCCGCGGCGGCCCGTGTCGAACTCGGCGGGTTCGGCGAGGCGCACCGAGCGCGGCAGCTTGGTCGTGAGCTTCACCGACACGTCGCTGCCCCAGGTTTCCAGCAGCAGCGCGGCGGTGTCGCGCACCAGTTGGGCCGCGCGGTCAGGCGCAGCGCCCACGGTCCCGGCGGTCTCCGCGGCCTCCGTGGCTTCGGCATTACCCTCTGCCGTCGTCCCTTCGCCGGCATCGGCATCCTCGGTCTCCCCTTCCACAGGCCCGGCCACCAGCGCGACAGACGTCGCCCCGCCCGCAGCGAGCACGGCAATGAAGCTCTCGTCCACCCGGCCCAGGCTCTTCACCACGGCCACCTTCGCCGGGTCGTACTTGCCCTCGGCCGCCGCCTGCATGGCCGCATCCATGATGACCGCCGCGCCGTCGTTGGCCTGCATGGCCGCCACAGCCGCGCGCAGGAGCTCCTTGTCGTCAGGCTTCTTCGACTCCAGGGCCGCCGTGGGACACACCGTGGCGCAGGTGCCGCAACCCACGCAGCGCTCCGGCGCCACCGCCAGGTCGTTCCCCTCCACGGAAATGGCGCCCGTCGGGCACGCCTCGGCGCAGCGGCGGCAGGAAGCGTTGCGATTGCGCACCACCACGCACCGGTTCGGCTGTACGGCCAGCGACTGGCTCTCAAGCTTCTCGAAAAGTCCCAGAATGTTGTCCATGGATATCCTCTCCCACTAACCGCTGCATGGCGCAACAAAATACGGCCGGCTTTGCACAGCCGATCCGCCTGGCGCCTCGATATCCATGTTAAAGATCAAAGAGGGCCGAATCGTTGCGGTCATGGTGGTTCCTTCCACAAATCATCGTCCCCAAACCCACTGCTCAGTATGGCGAAAACGCCCCGCTCTGTCAACGAAAAAGAAGGGGGAGAAATCCTACCGCCAGCACCCGCCCGCGACTACGTGGGTCGAGGGAGGACAGCCGAGAAAGCGCGTCACGGCACTGCTCGGCGGTGGGCTCCGGCGGGATGACGAGCACCCGCACGGTCGGGTCGATCCGCCGTGCCACCTCGCTCACCAACGTGGTCTTCCCGGCACCGTTGGGGCCGGTCAGAGCGATGTGATCGGCGTTCCCGATGGAAAGCGGAGGCACGAGAGAGGCGGTTCTCCATACGGGAGCTGAGCTTGCCGGCCACGCCATCCTTTCCCGCGTAGACGGCCAGCTTGACGCGCTCTTTCCCGCTATGATCCTTCGGGTCGAGGTTGCGGCAGCTACGCATGCCGGCCGCGCGCGAGGCCTCCTCCCGACGGCGCTGGGTCTCCCCTGCGAGACGTTTTTTCTCGCGCCTCGCCCGTTCGCGCTGACGAAGGGCCGTTCCCCGTTCGAGCTCCTCCTGACCGCGTCCTCGGCTGTAGCCGCCGGGCCGCGCCGTCAGACGACCCTCTGCCATGAACAGGCACTGCACGCAAAGGGCATCGAGCAGGGCGCGATCGTGGGAAATCAGCAGGCCCACGCCCTTGAAAGGCGCGAGAGCCGCCGTGATTGCCTCACGCGTCGGGGTATCAACGTGGTTGGTGGGCTCGTCCATAACAAGCAGATCGGGACGCTGCCAGAGCGCGCAAGCTACCTGCAGCCGCTTTTGCTGGCCACAGGACAAGGTGTCGTAGCGCCACGGCCAGTCGTCTTCCACGTCTAAATCACGGCGAAGGGCCACGGCGTCGCGGTCGTAGGCAGCGCACTTTCCATCTCCCGACAGATCCGAGCCGACCCCGAGCCTGCAATTCCCCCATTCAGACAAGAAAGCTCGCGCACGAAGACAAGATTTTCGAGTTGTTAGGCATGCGCCTGCAAAACACTGTCAGGATTCATCGTGCCGTAAAATCACTTCGTCGTAAAACACCAGTTCGCAATTATTCTAACCAAACACTAAACTTCCTGTCGCGCTCTGCATCTCTCTTCTCATGTCTAACAACTCAAAAATCTGTACCGCAACCGACGGAAATCTTTTCCGGCGGCCTTGACGGCTGTGTATAGGTGTGTATATACTATGCATGTAGGGTATATACACTATTCACGCCCTCACCGTACCCGGGACGCCGGGGCAGCGAGGGCCGAAACCAGGACGGCACATCGCCGCACCTTCGACGATCGTCCCAAGAACGAACGCTGCCGGGGCTCGCGATACGCCGTCTGCGAAAGAGGCACCTTGGACATCATTATTTCAAACGGAAGCAGCGAGCCCATCTACGAGCAGATCACGCGTCAGATCAAGGCGGCCATCATGGCCGGCGACGTGAACGAGGGCGACCCCCTTCCCTCCATCCGCGCCCTGGCGAACGATTTGCGCATCAGCGTCATCACCACCAAGCGGGCCTACGCGGAGCTGGAGGAGGCCGGCTTCATCGACACCGTGCAGGGCAAGGGATCCTTCGTTGCCGGCGGCAACCTGGAGCTTCTGCGCGAGGAGCGGCTGCGCCAGGTGGAGGGACACCTCGCCCGCGCCGTGGCCGAAGCGGAAAACGCTGGCATAGAAGCCGCCGATCTGCACGCCATGCTGGATGTGCTGCTGGAAGAAAACTGAACGAGGAGCGAACATGACTTACCTCATGGAGATAAACAACCTGGGCAAGCGCTACGATGACTTCGAGCTTTCCGGCGTGAGCCTGGCCGTGGAACCGGGCTGCGTCGCCGGCTTCATCGGATCGAACGGCGCTGGCAAGACCACCACCATCAAGGCGGCCTTGGGGATCATCGCCGCCGACGAGGGTGCCGTGCGCCTGTTCGGCCAGCCCATCGCCTGCGGCAGCCCCGAGCTGGACGCCATCAAATCCCGCATCGGCGTCGTGCTGGACACCTGCGCCTTCCCCGACACCTGCCGCGTGGGCGATGTGGGCGCTATCGGGCGGGCAGCCTACCGCGAATGGGACGCCGTCCAGTTCGCCGCGCTGTGCGACCGCTTCAACCTGGCCCCGAAAAAGAAGGTGGGCGAGCTCTCGCGCGGCATGGGCATGAAGCTGACGCTGGCCTTCGCGCTCTCGCACAACCCGGAGCTGCTCGTGCTGGACGAGGCCACAGCCGGGCTCGACCCCATCGCTCGCGACGAGGTGCTCGACCTTCTGCGCGACTTCATGGCCGAGGGCGATCGCGGCATCCTCATGTCCACCCATATCACCTCCGACTTGGAAAAGATCGCCGACGAGGTCGTCTGCGTGGACGCCGGCCGCATCGTGTTTACGGCCCCCAAGGATGCCATCACCGACGAGGCCGGCGTGGCCCGCTGCCGCGCCGCAGACGTGACCGCCATCTTGGATGCCGGCTTCTTCGCCCCCGGCGAGGCCCGCATCCTGCGCCACGACTACGGCTGCGACGTGCTCGCCCCCGACCGCTTCGCCTTCGCCCGCGCCTTCCCCGATATCCCCGTGGACAAGGCCACCATTGAAGACTACATGACCCTCATTCTGAAAGGGGAATCCCGATGAAAGCCATGATCGTTTCCGACTTCGCCGTCCTGCGCAGCGCCATTCTTCAGCTGCTCGGCATCTGCGCCATCATTGCCCTGTTCATGGGGTACGCCATGGGCACCCTGGTGGGAGGCGCCGCCGCCATCGCCGCCATGCCGCCGTTCATGCTGCTGTTCTCCCTTGCCGCCACCGACGAGCAGAACGGATGGGAGCGCTTCCGGCTCACGCTGCCCCTCACTCGCCGCCAGGTGGTGTTCGGCCGCTACGCGAGCCTCGCGCTCGTCGCCATCGGCACGATCGTCTTTGCCTTAGCGCTGTCGTTTCTGCTTTTGGGCGTGATTTCCTGCATGCCCGCCGGCACACTGCCCGAGGGGCTGACGCCGGCCGAGAACCCGCCGGCCGCCCTCGTCGGAAGCGTGGTAGGCGCGGTGGGCGTCATCACGCTGGGCATGGCTGTCACGCTGCCGCTCGTTTTCCGCTTCGGCATGACCCGCGCCACTCGCTTCGTGCCCGTCGTCGTGGTGATTGCCATCGCCTGCGGCATCGGCTTTTTCGATGCCGGCATCCAGCCCACCGGCGTGCTCGCCGACCTTGTGCAGTGGCTCGACACCGGCAGCAACTACCTCTTCCTCGCCGCCGCCCTAGTGGCCGTCGTCGCCCTCATCTACGTGGCCAGCGCCTTCGTCGCCGCCAAGCTCTACGAGAAGCGCGAGTTCTAGCCCCCAAACCTCTTGGAAACCTTGTGAAGGCCTTGCTTTGGTCTGATTTCGGACTATACTAGCAAACTCGTTAGTCCGAAATCAGACCAATCGCATTTTGAGGTACAGAAAGCCCATGAACGCCGACAAGATCGCACTCAACGAAAACACCGCGCTCGACGAGAAAAGCCAAATCGCGGAGACAATCCGCGCCATCGATGATTTCTACCGCCAAGCTGACGAGTTGTATCGCCAAACCGCGTGGCGCATGGGACTCCCTGATTGCGCCTTCGATATCGTGTACGCGCTCGTCAACGAAGATGGGCTCACACAGAAGCAGTTGTGCGAGCTCGGATTCTCTTCGAAGCAAACGGTGCACTCGTCTATCAAGCGCATGGTCGACAAAGGCGTAGTCGAGCTGCGAGGAGACACGCCCCGCACTCAACGCGTTTATCTGACTGGTTACGGGAGAAAGCAGTACGAAGCCCACATTCAAGCCGTACTGGCCGCCGAGCATGAAGCCGTCGCAATCTTCACCGATGAAGAGCAGCGCCAACTTACCAGCGCCATGAAGCGCTACATCAACGCGCTGAACGAAAACCTCTCGGCTCTCACCTTCCACTAGAGACGCCCGCTTTCCTTGCTTGTTCTGCCCTCTTTTCTCCGAAAGGTTTCCCCATGTCAGTCGATATGTCCAAACATTTCTCCACCAGCGCCCTCATTCGGTTCACGCTGCCCACCATCGCCATGATGATCTTTACCTCGTGCTACACCATCGTGGACGGGTTCTTCGTGTCGAACTACGCGGGCAAAACAGCGCTCGCCGCCGTGAACCTGATCGTCCCCGCCGTGATGATCCTCGCCTCCGTGGGCATGATGATCGGCACCGGGGGCAGCGCCCTTGTGGCCAAGACCTTGGGCGAGGGCGATCGGCCCCGGGCGCGGCGCCATTTCTCGCTGCTCGTCATCTTCGCCTTCGCCGTGGGCTCGGTGCTTTCCCTTGGCGGCTGGTTCTTCATGGAGCCCACGGCTACCATGCTCGGCGCCACGCCGGGAAGCCAGATGCACCATGACGCCGCGCTTTACGGCCGCATGATGATGATCTCGCTGCCGTTCTTCATCTTGCAGTATGCCTTCCAGAGTTTCTTCGTCACGGCGGGCAAGCCCAAGTACGGCTTTCTGGTCATTGTGGCGGCCGGCGTGGCGAACATCCTTTTGGACTTCCTGTTCGTCGGCGTGTTCGGCTGGGGGCTTCCCGGTGCGGCGCTCGCCACGAACATCGGTGAACTCATCGGCGGCGGCATTCCGCTCGTCTACTTCGCCCGCAAGCGCTCGACGCACCTGTACTTCGTGCGGCCGCATCTGCGCTGGCCCGTCATCGGGAAGGCCTGCGCCAACGGCTCGTCGGAAATGGTCACCAACATCGCCATGAGCCTCGTGGGCATCCTATACAACTGGCAGCTTCTGCGCTTCATCGGCGAGGACGGCGTGGCGGCCTACGGCGTCATCATGTACACCGTGATGATCTTCTCGGCCGTGTTCATGGGCTACTCCGTGGGCACTTCCCCGCTCATGAGCTTCCAGTACGGCGCCCAGAACCATACTGAAATGCGCTCGCTTCTGTGGAAGAGCCTCGGGATCATCGGCGTGGCGAGCATCGTCATGTTCCTGCTCGGCCAGTGGCTCGCCGCCCCGCTTTCGGCCATCTTCGTGAGCTACGACGCGGCTCTGCTGGAACTCACCGTGAGCGCTTACAAGCTGTACGCCCTGTGCTTTCTGTTCATGGGATTCGCCATGTACGCCTCGGCGTTCTTCACGGCGCTCAACAACGGACTCGTCTCGGCGCTCATCTCGTTTCTGCGCACGCTCGTGTTCCAAGTGGCGGCCGTCATCGTGCTGCCGATGCTGTTCGGCATCGATGGCATCTGGCTCTCGGTCACGGTGGGCGACGGGCTCACATGCCTGGTGGCCGCCACGTTCATGATCGCCCTTTCGGGCCGTTACGGCTACCGCAAAGGCGGCCTGAGCCCGAAGGCGAAAGCGAAGGCAGAAAACGGGGGCTAGGCCACGTTTTCTGCATCGTAGTCAACTTATCTACATCATTTCGGCACCCCTTGATGCAGAAACCAAGTTTACTCGGGCGGGTGGGGGACGCAGCGCACCCTCACCCGCCTTGCTTGATGTCGCAGCACCTCCTACACAGCGTCGGCGCGCAGGGCCTCTACCACGTTGTCGGCGCGGCAGCGGTGCATGCCGTAGGCCACCGACGCACCCACGGCGACCACGGTCATGGCGGCGGCCAGGGCCACGTAGTTCCAGGGCAGAGTGAAGGGCAGCCCCGTCATAGAGCCGGAGATCACCTGCCACAAAAGGAAGGACACGAGCAGCGACAGCAGCACGCCGGGCACGAGGCCGCGGACGCACCAGGCGACGCATTCCTCGGCCACCATGGCGCGGAACTGCCGGTTCGAGAGTCCCACCGACTTCATGACGGCGAACTCGCGGCGGCGCAGGATGAGGCTGTTGGTCACCGTGTTGAACACGTTGGCCATGGCGATGAGCGCCAGAATCACCGCGAACAGCAGGCAGAACACGTTCACCACCGTGGCGATCATCTGGTTGGAGTCGCGCTGTTCGATGTAGTCGTTGAAGGAGTAGAACGCCAGCCCGTAGGGACTCTTGTCGTGGAAGTACGCGCTGCCGGCCGTCGCCAGCTCCTCGGCGAGCGCGCCGTGGTCGCCATCGGCGGAGTCGAAGTAGCCGTAGAAGATGGGGGCGTCATTGCCGAAACTCTGGTAAGCCGCCACAGACTCGGGCACGATGAGCTGCAGACCCTCTCCGCGGGCGCTGGCGATAGCAGGCGCCTCCTCGGCCAGGGCGACAACCTCAACGGAGACTGTCTGCACCTCCGCCTCCTCGAGAGGGAACCATTCGACCCCGTCGTCATCGCCTTCAAGGTAGGGTTGGAAGGCGAAGGCCTCAGAATTGCCCTCTCCGGACGTTGCGCCGACGCCGATGCCCGCCGCCGGCTCGCCGTGATAGGTCGCCGCCGTAAGGGCCTCCAACGTGCCCGGCTCGCGCAGCACGTTGAGCAGCTGGTAGACGCTGCCGTTGTTGCCGTAGCCTTGGGCCAAAGCGATGGCCCGCAGGTGCTCAGGATCGCGGAAGTCGGCGGGGTCAAGCCCCAAGCTCTTCGCGTAGTCGTCGAAGGCGGCATCGTCCAAGTAGGCGACGGAGCCGACCGCGCCGATGCTGCCGTCGGCCATCGTGCCGCCCGTGCCGTTGCTCGTATCGGCAAGGGCGTCGCCCGCCATGGCCTCGGGAAGAATGGCGTAAATGTCCGCCGTCATCTTCCAGCCCACCGGCTGGGCGCCGGCCACTTGGGAGAGATCGGCGAAGGCATCGGCGAACACCTGGGCCTGCGCTGCGAACAGCTCGTTGTTCGCAGCCGCGACGGCTTCGGGCGTCGTCGAGGCAGCGGGCTGGGCAGCGCCCTCGGCAGCCGCAGGACCGCTGGCTGCAGCATCGCTTTCGCCAGCCGCCGCGCCTCCGTCATCAGCTTGCGCGTTCCCGCCGGCCGTCCCTTCGTCCTGGGACGCCTTCGCATCCAGCTGGGCCCAGACGCCCACTTGGCCGGCCGGCTCGCCGCCGCCGGTCACCACGTTGGTCAGGGTGCCGAGGAACACGTTCAGTGAGCCGGCGGTCATGAGCAGCACGATGGCCAGCGCCAGCGACACCGAGGCCGCCCGGCCCTTCCCCGTGCCGCGCTTGCGGTTGATGCGCGCCAGCATGCCGCCGGTCGTGTCGCCGTTGATGCCCTCATTGACAAGCTCCCAGCCCGTCTCCTGTGCGCACAGCCGCGTCCACCGCTGAGACAGATGCACGCCGTATCCAAAGGTC
>OLRP01000952.1_pt1 | contig 24731 bp, 16 predicted proteins | sample 1672401 | NCBI WGS metagenome assembly OLRP01 (sample SAMEA3136682, study PRJEB25190) | human gut metagenome | reverse complement strand
AGCCGCCGGAGCGGTGCTTAAGCCGTCAGGCGGGAATTGTGCGGTGTTGCCTTAACAAACGATGAAAATACTACATGAAAACTTAAGAATATTCAGGAAAAAGGGGAAATGGGCGCCGATCGGGCCTATCCTTGCTTTTTATACTTGCGTAACGGGCAAAACCATGGTATGATATTTCTTGCGCAAATACTTCCCGCAGGGAGTCTTATGGTGTAAGAAACCGGAAAGGGAGCATGGCGCCCGGCAGCCGTTGCCCTTGACGGCTGCCGTTTTTTTTGCCTGCGCGGCTATGCCGCGCAATCGCGCAAAGCGCGATGCAAAAAACAGCCGGAGCGCTGAGCGAGGCTGTTCCTCTGCCCTCACGCCGCCGAACAGGCGGCGAATGGTTGGAGCCCGCAACCCTGCCCCACCACGAGCAGGCTATGCCGCGCAATCGCGCAAAGTGCGATGCAAAAAACAGCCGGAGCGCTGAGCGAGGCTGTTCCTCTGTCCTCACGCCGCCGAACAGGCGGCGAATGGTTGGGACCCGCAACCCTGCCCCACCACCAGCAGGCTATGCCGCGCAATCGCGCGAAGCGCGATGCAAAAAACAGCCGGAGCGCTGAGCGAGGCTGTTCCTCTGTCCTCCCGCCGCCGAACAGGCGGCGAACGGTTGGAGCCCGCAACCCTGCCCCACCACTAGCAGGCTATGCCGCGCAAACGCGCAAAGCGCGATGCAAAAAACAGCCGGAGCGCTGAGCGAGGCTGTTCCTCTGTCCTCCCGCCGCCGAACAGGCGGCGAATGGTTGGAGCCCGCAACCCTGCCCCACCACTAGCAGGCTATGCCGCCCCATACGCCGCTGAAACATCCCGCTATGTCCCTCCTTTGTATACATATCCCACAAAATTCATGCACAATCTTTGTCATATTGTTATGTAGGGGGTAGACTTATTGCGGCAAATAGCATATACTTAATAAATATTGTTCGCCTACCTCATGTTGGCCGGGCTGCAACAAAAATACCGAGCCGTTTACAAATTAAAGGCAATACCGCATAATTCTAAGTGCCGATACGGCGAGCGAGGTGCGGCAGATGCTAAGCCAAAAGCGCAGATAATACTGGATGTCTTATCGAGCATTTTGGCAACGCAGATGCCGTGCCGCAGCCGCCGAAGCGATGCTTAAGCCGTAAGGCGGGAATTGTGCGGTGTTGCCTAAAAACAAACCGAACGTAAAATAACATGAAATACACCCAATCCATCAACCAAGGGGGCCAAATGTATGTGTGGAATTGTAGGCTTTACCGGCAGCGCACAGGCTGCACCGATCCTGCTGGATGGGCTTTCTAAGCTGGAATACCGCGGGTATGATTCTGCCGGTCTTGCTGTGCAGAACGCCGCCGGCAAAATTGAAGTGGTCAAGGCCAAGGGACGCCTGCGCGTGCTGAGCGAAATGACCGATGAAGGCAAAGCCGTGCAGGGCAGCTGCGGCATCGGGCATACCCGCTGGGCAACCCACGGCGAACCCAGCGTGGTGAACGCACACCCGCATTACAGCCGCGACCAGAAAATTGCGGTTGTGCATAACGGCATTATTGAAAATTACCAGGAACTGAAAACCCGCCTGATCAACAAGGGCTTTACTTTTGCATCCCAGACGGATACCGAGGTAGTGGCCCAGCTGCTGGACTATTACTACACCGGCGTTTCAGCGGGGGACAGCCTGGACGCCATCACCCGCATGATGATGCATGTGCGTGGTTCCTATGCGCTGGGCATCCTGTTTGCAGACCAGCCCGGCGTGGTATACGCAGTGCGGAAAGACAGCCCGTTGATTGTCGGCAAGGCCGAAAACGGCAGCCTGATCGCATCGGACGTTCCGGCTCTGCTGAAATATACCCGCACGGTGTATTACATTGATAACCTGGAAATCGCCCGCCTGACCCCGGACAGTATTGAGTTTTTCAACATTGATAAAGAACCGGTTGAAAAAGAAGCCAGCACCATCGAGTGGGATGCCGAAGCCGCCGAAAAAGGCGGTTACGAGCACTTTATGATGAAGGAGATCCACGAACAGCCCACCGCTGTGCGGGATACCCTCAGCCCCCGCATCAAGGATGGCCGCATTGATCTGAGCGAGCTGGGCCTGGATGAAGAAGCCATCAAAAATGTGCGCCGCATCTATATCATTGGCTGCGGCTCCGCCTACCATGTGGGCGTTGCGGCACGCTATGTGTTTGAAAGCCTGGCCCGCCTGCCGGTGGAGGTGGATGTGGCCAGCGAGTTCCGCTACCGTAACCCCGTGCTGGAGCCGGATTCCATGGCGGTCATTATCAGCCAGAGCGGCGAAACCGCCGATACCCTGGCTGCCCTGCGCGAATGTAAGGAGCGTGGCGTGCGCACCATCGGCATTGTGAACGTGGTGGGCTCTTCCATTGCGCGTGAGGCCGATGCAACCCTGTACACCTGGGCCGGGCCGGAAATTGCCGTTGCCACCACCAAGGCATACAGCACCCAGCTGGCAGCCTGCTACCTGCTGGCGGTCGAATTTGCCCGTGTGCGCGGCAAGATTGAGGAAGAAAAATACGCCGAGCTGGTGGCCGAGCTGCAGATCCTGCCGGATAAGATCGCCAAGACGCTGACGGATAACGAGCGCATCCAGTGGTTTGCTTCCAAGTATGCTTCCGCAAAGGACGCTTTCTTCATCGGCCGCGGGCTGGATTACGCCGTGGCGCTGGAAGGCAGCCTGAAGTTCAAGGAAATCAGCTATATCCACTCGGAGGCTTTCGCTGCGGGCGAGATGAAGCACGGCCCGATCTCCCTGATCGAGAAGAACATGTTGGTGGTGGGTGTGCTGACCCAGCCGGACCTGTACGAGAAGATGGTATCTAACCTGGTGGAAGCCAAGAGCCGCGGCGCTTATATCATGGGCCTGACCACTTACGGCAACTACAGCATTGAAGATACCGCCAACTTTACCGTATATGTGCCCAAAACAGACCCGCACTTTGCCACCAGCCTTTCGGTGGTGCCGCTGCAGCTGCTGGCATACTATGTCAGCTGCGCCAAAGGCCTGGATGTGGATAAACCCCGCAACCTTGCCAAGAGCGTTACGGTTGAATAAATCTTGCGTCAGTTGAAGCAATGCTGCTGACCTGACAAAAATAAACGATGCATTTTGTGCACTTTTTACTCCGTTTGCCCTGCCGGAAGCAGGACAAACGGAGTAAATTTGTGTTATAATAACAGAAATTATGCAAATACAGTTGCCCGGAGTGGCGAAAATGTGGTAGAATAACTTGCTTTGCCCATAATGCTGCAAGCTGTTCTGATAATTACTTTTACTTTTTTGCTTTGATTATCAAATTATAAGCCATAGAACACAAGGCAATACCGCACAATTCCCGCCTTACGGCTTAAGCACCGCTCTGGCGGCTGCGGCACGGCATCTGCGTTGCCAAAATACTCGATAATACACAAAGTATTATCTGCGCTTTTGGCTTAGCAGCTGCCGCACCTCGCTCGCCGTATCGGCACTTAGAATTATGCGGTATTGCCACAAATCAAACAAGATTTGAGAAAATAGAAAAATGCCCGCTGCGCCTTGGTTTTGGAAGGAACGGCCGCGGGCGGCGCAGGCGCTGCGCGGCAGCTGTGCAGGGGACAGCCGGCTGCGACATTATTGAAGAAACAGGAAGATAGTGCAATGAAACAGAAAAACAGGCAACTCATCAACGGCTTGCCGCGCCGCATTTTGTTAATGCTGCTGGACTGCGGGCTGATTGTGTTTTGTTATTATCTGGCAATTCTGCTGCGGTTTGACGGTGAGGATTCCATTGTGCCCGCCGCGGTGCTGCGGGCCGAAGTGATCCGTGCCATGGCTCCCATGCTGCCGTATGTGCTGGTTATTTATATGGTCGTGTTCTGGTTTGGCGGCCTGTATGAGATCATGTGGGAGTATGCCGGCATGCGGGACCTTGCCCGCCTGACCTGTCTATCCGGCCTGGCAACGGGTTTTATCCTGCTGTTTGATCTGATCTTCCGCACCCGCCCCATCAGCGGTACGGTGCTGATTCTGGGCGCAGTGTTCAACACGGCAGCCATTGCGGGAGTGCGCTTTTTGTGGCGCTTTGTGCGCACCGCTACCCGCTTGCGCAAGGATAACCGCGCCAAACAAAAAAGCAACGCCGCCCCGCGGGATGCAACCCCGCTGCTGATCGTCGGCGCTGGCAACGCCGGTGCCTGGGCGGTCAACCTGTGCAAAAGCAAAAACTCCAGCTTTGGCAACCCGGTCGTGATCGTGGATGACGACCTGACCAAAAAAGGCCTGCGCGTGCAGGGCGTGCCGGTGCGCGGCACCATTTCGGATATCCCGGAATTGGTGCGAAAGTACCATATTGTGGAGATCATCATCGCCATCACCACGCTGAAAGGCGAGCGCCTGAACGAAGTGATCAACTTGTGCAACTCCACCCATTGCCGCGTGCGGATGCTGTCTGACCCGCAGGCGGTGGATGCCAACGGCAAGCCGGTGGTGGCCGGTCTGCGTGAACTGAACACCTCGGACTTTCTTTCCCGCGATGAAGTGCAGCTGAACAGCGCCCAGATTTCGGAATACCTGCATGACAAGGTGGTTCTGGTCACGGGCGGCGGCGGCTCCATCGGCAGTGAGCTGTGCCGCCAGATCATGCGCTACCGCCCGCGCCAGCTGTTGATTTTTGATATTTACGAAAATTGCGCCTACGAGCTGGAAATGGAGCTGCGCAATAAATACGGTGCAGATATCAACGTTGTCACGCTGATTGGCTCCATCCGCGATATCAAGCGTCTGGATGAAGTGTTTGAAACCTATCATCCATCCGTTGTGTTCCATGCAGCTGCCCACAAGCATGTGCCGCTGATGGAAGTAAGCCCGGCGGAAGCCGTTAAAAACAACGTGTTCGGCACCAAAAACCTGCTGACCAGCGCGGCGGAGCATGGGGTGGAGCGCTTTGTGCAGCTTTCGACCGATAAGGCGGTCAATCCTACCAATGTTATGGGCTGCACCAAACGCATCTGCGAAATGCTGATCCAGACCTTTGCTAAGAACACTTCCATGAAGTGCATGGCCGTGCGCTTTGGCAATGTGTTGGGCAGCCATGGCAGCGTGATCCCGCTGTTTGAAGAGCAGATCAAGAACGGCGGCCCCGTTACCATCACCCACCCGGACATCGTGCGCTACTTTATGACAATCCCGGAAGCTGCCCAGCTGGTGCTGCAGGCCGGCGGTCTGGCCCAGAGCGGCAGCATCTATGTGCTGGATATGGGTGAGCCGGTCAAAATCATGGACCTGGCCACCCGGCTGATCCGGTTCTATGGTTATGAGCCGAACGTAAACATGGAAATCAAGGTAACGGGCCTGCGCCCCGGCGAAAAGCTGTACGAGGAGCTGATGCTGGATTCCGAGCAGGACCGCATGACCAAAACCGCCCACGATAAAATCTTTATTGCTCCGCCCATGCAGATTGACCTGGCGGCATTCTATGAGGAGCTGCAGAACCTGCGTCACGATGCGGAGCATAATGACGAGGGTGTGGTGCTCAGCCTGCAGCGCATGGTGGGCACGTATCACCCCAACCGCGTGGTGAACGAGGACCACACCGTAAGCGCCGCCCATGGCAACACTGAAACCATTGATAAGGAAGAGCTGCAAAAGGCGCTGGACGAACAGCATTCCACCCAGCAGAACGCCCAGTGACGGCGGCCTGGCGGGGCCCGCGGGCGCAAAACCTTCCCCAAGGAGGCTTGACTTATGTATAAATCCTGCATCAAGCGTTTGCTTGACCTGATTTTGTCGCTGGCAGCCTGTGTGGTGCTGGCAATCCCAATGGGAATTATTGCCCTGTGGATCAAAAAAGATTCGCCGGGACCGGTGTTCTTTAAGCAGCGCCGGGTTGGCCGCGGCAAAAAATGCTTTAACATCTTAAAGTTCCGCACCATGCGCGGGGATACCCCCCACGATGTGCCCACCCACCTGCTGAAAAACGCAGACAGCTATATCACCAAAAGTGGGGCGTTCCTGCGCCGCACCAGCCTGGATGAGCTGCCGCAGATCTATAACATTGTGGCGGGGCAGATGTCCATCATCGGCCCGCGCCCGGCGCTGTATAATCAGTATGACCTGATCGCCGCGCGCGATGCCGTGCATGCCAATGACATCCGCCCCGGTCTGACCGGTCTGGCCCAGATCAATGGCCGCGATGAGCTGCCGATTGATGTGAAAGCCCGCTATGACGGTGAGTATGCCGCTGACATCACTTTCCTGAACGATGCAAAAATCTTTTTGCATAGCATTACTTATGTGTTCCAGCGCCGCGGCGTGGTAGAAGGCGGCACCGGCACCATGCAGCAGGCCGAAAACAGCCAAAAAAAGCAGAAATAATCCCCGCTTTGGCAATTTGACCAAATGGAAAACCACTGCAAAACCAACATATTTTGCTAAAAAATCCAAATTAACCAAGAAAATATTGAGTTTTTCGTTGAAATATGTTGCAAAAGTCAACCTGATTGTGTAAAATATACATTGTAGTTAAATCTATTTGTGTCAAAATAACAGCAATGAGCCGATGGGAGCTTCTGTTCGGCCATTGTCAATTTGCATATAAACATGAAGGAGAGGCAGTATTATGGCAAACAGGGTATTCCAGAACGTGGTCTACCAGATGAAGGACGCGATCGACCGCGTGGTAGGCGTGGTGGACGAAACGGGAGCCGTCATCGCCTGCTCCGAGCTGGGGCAGATCGGCGAAATGCGGGAAGGCTTTGCTGTTGCCCGCCTGACGGCCGGGGATGCCTTTGAAAAGGACGGTTATGCCTACCACCAGTTCTCCAACGCAAAACATAACGATTATGCTGTGTTTGTGGAAGGCAACGATCCCACTGCCGCCCAGTTTGCTTCGCTGCTGTCCATCAGCCTGCAGAGCATCAAGCAGTACCACGATGAAAAGTTTGATAAAACCAATTTCATCAAGAATGTGGTGCTGGATAATATCCTGCCCGGTGATATTTACGCCAAAGCGCGGGAACTGCACTTTGTTTCGGATGTGCAGCGCGTGGTTCTGTTGATCCGCGTTACCTCCGGCAATGATATTTCCGCTTATGATGTGGTCAGCAGCCTGTTCCCGGATAAACAGAAAGACTTCGTGTTCAACATCAGCGAAACAGATACCGTGCTGGTGAAAGAAATCCGCCCTGATAACAATACCCGCGATATGGAAAAGCTGGCAGCTTCCATTGTGGATACCCTGCAGGGCGAACATTATATCAAGGCAGTTGTCGGCATCGGCACCCCCATCAACAACATCAAGGATCTGGCCTCCTCCTTTAAGGAGGCGCAGATCGCCATGGAAGTTGGTAAGGTATTTGATACCGAAAAGCAGGTCATCAGCTATGATCACCTGGGCATTGCCCGCCTGATTTATCAGTTGCCTACCACCCTGTGCGAAGCATTCCTGCGCGAAGTATTCAAGCAGGACAGCATTGATTCGCTGGACTCTGAAACGCTGTTCACCATCCAGCGCTTTTTTGAGAACAACCTGAACGTTTCCGAAACCAGCCGCGGTCTGTTTGTGCACCGCAACACGCTGGTTTACCGTCTGGAAAAGATCAAGAAGCTGACCGGCCTGGATCTGCGCAAGTTTGACGATGCGATTGTGTTCAAGGTAGCCCTGATGGTCAAAAAGTATCTTTCCTCTGACCCTGCCCGTTACTAAAATATCCTATAAGCGCTTTTCCCGCGCCCCCCTGCTTGGTGGGCGCGTTTTTTGTTGCAGGTTTGCTGGAAGAGAAGATGAGCGGATAAGTGGAATGCAGGAAAACAAAACGGATGGATGAAGAAAAATAGGAGAGGGGAGAACGGAAAAAGGGGCGGATGAATAAGCATAAAGGCAAGTCTATAGCCATACACAGCCCGCACAGGCCGTAAAATTTACAAAGTTTCCACAAATTGCCCAAAAACACAAAATTGACGAAAATGCGATATATTCCATAAGGCACCCGCTGCACGGAATCTTGACGGGGCGGGCTTCCTATGGTACATTATTAAATGTATCGTTTTGCCCTGGGGTGTAGTGTACCATTTTGCACGCCATGGCTGGGAAGTGCTGTATTGCTTTAGGAGCGCCATTCATGATCGATTTTGAACATGTTACCAAAGTATATGAAACCCAAAATGATGAAAATGTGGCGTTGGAAGATATCAACATCCACATTGATGAAGGGGAATTCGTTTTTATCCTGGGCCATTCCGGCGCGGGCAAATCCACATTCCTCAAACTGATCCAGATGGAAGAAAAGCCCACCGAGGGCAAAATTTATATCAACGATCAGGACCTGACCACCATCAAGCGCCGCAAGGTGCCTTATCTGCGCCGCCAGATGGGCGCGGTGTTCCAGGATTTCCGCCTGATCCCCACCATGACGGTGTACGAGAACGTGGCTTTTGCCATGCGCGTGACCAACATCAATAACAAAACCATCAAGAACCGTGTACCGTTCGCCCTCAGCCTGGTTGGCCTGGAGGATAAGATGGACCGCCTGCCGGATGAGCTTTCCGGCGGCGAGCAGCAGCGCGTTGCCGTGGCCCGCGCCCTGGCCCATGGCCCCAAGCTGATCATTGCGGACGAGCCTACCGGCAACATTGACCCCGAAATGAGCATGGATATCATGCAGCTGTTCGAGGCCATCAATAAAGTGCATATCACCGTTGTGGTTGTTACCCATGAGCATGAGCTGGTGCACAAGCTGGCCGCCAAGTATAACAACCGAATCATCACGCTGGCCAACGGGCATGTGGCATCTGATACCGCCCACCCCGAAGTGGCGCAGGAGTACGAAGAATGGCTTGCTGCCCGCCAGAACGATGATGAATACGAGTATGAGGATTAAGGAGGGGTAGACCATGCGTTTTTCCAGTTTTACCTACCTCGTGGGGCAGGGCCTGCATAACCTCAAGGCAAACAAAATGATGACGCTTGCCTCTATGGGCGTGTTGATCGTCTGTATGATTTTGGTTGGCGCAGCATTTTTGTTCGGCGCTAATATTGATTCCATGGTGGCCTATATCGGTGAGCAGAACGAAACGGTTGCGTTCATCAATGATGACGCTGATACCGCCGCCGTGGAGGAAGCCATCCGCAGCATTCCGCATGTGGCTGGGGTGGAGTTCATCTCCAAAGACCAGATGCTGGACGAGTACAGCCAGCGCCTGGAAGGCTACACCAACCTGAAAGAGATGTTCCAGAACGATAACCCGCTGCTGGCCAACTATGTGGTGCGTGCCGATGACCCGGCCAACATCTCCAGCGTGGCCGCAGCATTACAGAATGTGGACGGCGTGCGCGCGGTCAACTCGCCGCAGGCCATGTCAGATCTGTTTGTTTCGCTGCAAAAGGCGGTTACTTATGTCTGCTATGGCCTGGTCATCGTGCTGGCCATCGTCAGCGTGGTGGTCATCAGCAACACCATCAAAATTACCGTGTTCAACCGCCGCAAGGAGATTGGCATTATGAAGTTGGTTGGTGCAACCAACGGCTTTATCCGGTTCCCGTTCTTTGTGGAGGGTGTTACCTCCGGCCTGATCTCCGCGCTGATCGCTTCCGCCATTGTGTGCGGCGGATACTATGCCGTGTATGAATGGTACGGCAAGAACCCCACCAACCTGACGACAATGTTTGGCGGCACACTGCTGCCGCTGCAGGACCTGTGGTATTATGTTGTGCTGGGCTTTATGCTGTTTGGCTTTGTGCTGTGCGGCATTGGCACTGCAACCAGCATCCGCAAACATCTGCAGGTCTGAGCACCCGGCGCTTGCCTTGAGCTTTTTGAACCGCCAAAACCCGTTTTACCCGCATCCCACCAAAGGGGGAAAGTTGAAAATGTCCATTGCCATCCGCCGCAATGTGCGGCGCGCAGGGGCTGCGCTGATGGCTGCCGTGGTTGCCGCGGCGCTGTGCCTGAATGCTGCCATGCCGGCCCATGCCGATGATAAGCAAAAAGAGCTGGAAAACAAAAAGAACGAGCTGCAGTCGGAACTGGACCAGATCCGCCAGCAGCTGAAAGACGTTGCCAGCGATAAAGCCGAAGCCGAGCAGCAAAAACAGCTGCTTGTGCAGGAGAAAAACACCATCAAGGGCCAGATCAATGCGCTGAATGACCAAATTGATGATATCAGCGCACAGATCGTGGAAAAAGAACAGCAGATCACCGATAAGCAGGCTGAAATTGACCAGAAGCAGGCAGAATACGATGACCGCTGGGCAAAATATAAAGAGCAGGTCGTCAGTATGCAGATGCTGGACCAGGGCGGCGGTATTGCGCTGCTTTCCACGGCGGAAAACATTTATCAGCTGCTGACCTTTGACCAGGTGCTGCAGGATATTTCGGATGCCAACACCCAGGCCTGCGAGGATCTGGAACAGCAGGGCATTGAGCTGACCAACGAGCGCACCCAGCTGGAAGAAGCGAAGGCATCGCTGGAAGCGGACGAAGAAGAGCTGCAGAACCAGAAAAGCCAGCTGGACAGCAAAACCCAGGAGCTGGCCAGCAACATTCAGGCCCAGGATGCCAGCATCTCCGCCGCCGCAGCGCAGGAGCAGGCTCTGGAAGAAGCCAAGAGTGATAAACAGGCAGAGTTCGATAAGGCTGCTGATGAATATGACGCTTACCTGAAATCTCTGATTGCCCAGACCCAAAGGAACTATGCCAATGCGCCCATCAGCTGCTCGCTGAACTTTATCTGCCCGCTGCCGAGCTATAAGTATATCTCCTGCCAGTATGGCAGCGGCGGCCACAAGGGCGTTGACTTTGCCGCGCCCGGCGGCACCAACATCCGCGCTGTGGCAAGCGGCGTTGTCACCGTGTCCGGCTGGCACTACAGCTATGGCAACTATGTCATGATTTACCACGGCACCGACGACCAGGGCAACACCTATGCTACCCTGTACGCCCACATGAACAGCACCCCGCCGGTCAGTGTGGGCCAGAACGTTTCGCAGGGGGATGTCATCGGCCATGTTGGCACCACCGGCAACTCCACCGGCAACCACCTGCACCTGGAACTGCGTGTGAACGGTGCGCGCACCAACCCGCTGAACTATGTTCCGCACTAATGTTATGGTGTAGCTGAAAAAGCGCCAGCCGACACTTTATTTTCAGTTATGCCTTAGGCCTGACAGCCTGAAGGAGATCAATTTCGATGAACCAGCAAAAACATAAGCTTGTTGTGCGCATTGTCTGCCTGGTGATTGCCGTCTTGATGGTGGCAAGCCTTGCCGCAACGGCGTTTATGGCACTGCTTTGATCCGGCAGCAACGCACAACTTTTACGCAAGGGAGCACATTTTCGCTATGAGCAAAAAAGTCAGTCTTGGTGTGGCCGCAACCGTCACGCTGATTGCAATGGCCGTGACCTTTTCCATGACCATGACCGTATCCATGAACATGTTCAACAATACGGTTTCCAGTGTTAAAAACAAGGAGCGCATGTATAACAAGCTGTCCGAAGTGGACCGCTATGTGCGCGCCAATGAGTACTTTGATATCAACGATGATACGCTGAACGATACCATTGCATCCGGCTATATGCTGGGCATCAGCGACCGGTACGCCCGCTATTATTCCGCCAAGGCCTACAGTGAAAGAGTCGGTCTTGCCAATGGCCGCCTGATGGGCATTGGCGTTGCCGTTGTCAAGGATCCGTCCTCCGGCTATGCGCGCATCATCCGTGTGTATGATAACACCCCCGCTACCAACGTTGGTCTGGAAGTCGGCGGCTTTATCACCGCTATCGGCGATACCAGCACCCGCAGCATGAGCGATACCGCCACCATGACCTCCGCCCTGTTGGGGGAGGAAGGCAGCACCGTCAACATCAAATACCTGACCCCCCTGCGGGAAGAGCAGAGCTTTGAAATTATCCACGCCAACTATACCACCCCCAGCATCAGCACGGTGCGCCTGATGGATAACGGCGTTGGCTACCTGCGCATTGATTCCTTTACCTCAGGCACGGCGGTGGAATTCCGCAATGCTGTCAACAGCCTGACCAACCAGGGGGCTACCTCGCTGATTTTTGACCTGCGCGATAACAGCGGCGAAAACCTGAACGCTGCCCTTGTTGCCACAGATTACTGCGTGCCCTCCGGTCTGATTGCCCAGAGCCAGGATAAGGGCGGCAATGTGGCAGACCTGCGTATGTCTGACGAAAACGAGATCACCCTGCCCATGGTCTGCCTGGTCAACGGCAGCACGGCATCCGGTGCGGAGCTGTTTGCCAACGCTCTGCATAAAATGGCCGGGGCCACCATCGTGGGCAGCACCACGGCGGGCAAAGGTGTTCTGCTCAGCGACCCGCAGAGCCTTTCGGACGGCAGCGCGGTGGTAATCACCGTGGGCATTCTGCTGGATAACGAGGGCAAAAACTGGAACGGCACCGGCCTGACCCCGGATGTGGACGCCAGCCTGACCAACGATGAACAGAGCAGCTATTACGACTTTACTGTCGATAACGACCCCCAGATCACCAAGGCTATCAATGCCATTTCCGGCGCCAATGGCCAGTAAGCGGGCAGGGGAGACTCAGCCTAAACACAGTATAAGAAGAAACGGAGTGCCAGCCCCATGCCAAACCTGACGGACCTTTCCACCATTCGTGATGTGTGCGCACGGCACGACTTTGCACTTTCCAAGGGGTTCGGCCAAAACTTTATCATCAACCCCGGCATCTGCCCCCGCATTGCGGAAGCCGCCGGCATTGGCCCCGGCTGGGGTGCGCTGGAAGTCGGCCCCGGCATCGGTGTGCTGACAGAACAGCTGTGCAAACGCGCGGATAAGGTAGTTTCGATCGAAGTGGACAAGCGCCTGCCGCCGATTCTGGCCGAGACAATGGCCGAGTACGAGAACTTTAAGCTGGTGCTGGAAGATGTGCTGAAAGTGGACCTGCGCACCCTACTGGCGGAAGAATTTGGTGATAAGCCCGTTGCCGTCTGCGCCAATCTGCCGTATTACATCACCAGCCCCATTCTGATGCGCTTATTGGAAGAAAAACTGCCCATCCGCAACATTACCGTCATGGTGCAGAAAGAGGCTGCACAGCGCCTGTGTGCCGCCCCTGGCACGCGTGAGGCGGGAGCAATCAGCTATGCGGTGGCTTATTACGCCAAACCCAAGCTGCTGTTTACTGTGCAGCCGGGCAGCTTTTACCCTGCCCCCAAAGTGACCAGCGCGGTCATCCAGCTGGATGTCCACACCACACCGCCTGTTACCCCGCCCAACGGGGACGAAGTCGGGCTGTTCCGCCTGATCCGGGCAGCATTTTCTCAGCGGCGCAAGACCGCGGCCAATGCTGTGGCGAACGGCCTGGGCATCTCCAAAGCTGAAGTGAACGCTGCATTGCAGGCCGCCGGGTTGGATATCCGCCTGCGCCCGGAGCAGCTGACGCTGGAAGATTACTGCGCGCTGCAGGCCGCCCTGGCCGCGGCAGAATAAGCGCCGTTCGGAGCGCTACTGCCCCATAATTCGGCATTGACAAGGTGCCGCAACATGTGCTAGAATACTTAGGTATTCCCAAGGGATATCTGAAAACAAAGAAAATGACGGATATTTCGCAAACACAAGCAGGATTTAAGGCTCTTTAACGCAAAATCCGGCTACGTTTGTAGAAATAGACGATATTTTCGACTTTTCAGATACAACCTAAGGATTTCTTAGCCGTGCTGGCGTAGCTCAATTGGCAGAGTAGCTGATTTGTAATCAGCAGGTTGCAGGTTCGATTCCTGTCGCCAGCTCCAAAATATCCCGGCAGTTTTATAACTGCCGGGATATTTTTGTATCAATCCTATATTTTGCAGCACAAAAAGGTAAAAAGTACCCCCGGCACAGGGTCAGCCCTGAGCCGGGGGCGGTATATTCAGGAAAATGAGATGGACTGAATGGCAAATACGAGAAGCAGATCTTAGCCCATATTGAGCAAGTTGCTCTTCATAGTTTTCAGCTCTTTTTCCAACTGGTCTTTTTCTTTGGTGTATGCCTGGTAGTCCTGCATCTGCTCCATCACGGCGGGGTCGCTGGCAGTCAGGTAGCCGCTGGTCATGGAGGTGGTGGTGCTGAACTTTTTCTGCTGGCCGTTAAAGTCGATCACCAGGAACTGATCCGTAGAGGGCAGTACCTTGCCCACGCCGAACATCTTGTGGGTTACTTCGCAGCCGGTCAGGTCGGGCAGGGCAGTGGGGCTTGCCAGCAGCTCCTGCAATTTCTGCTCCTTTTCGGCGATTTGCATGCACAGGTCGGCGCGCTCGGCTTTCTGTTTCACGGCCTTGGTGCGTTCCTTGGCGGTTGCCGTGCGGGAAAAGCCCTTGGGGTAATAGCCGTTTACATAGGCGCTGTGCATGATATCATACACCAGCAGATGCAGCTGGTCATTGATGCCGTGCATGGTGTTTTTCAGCCGCTCGGTGTGCAGGCGGGTCAGCTCATCGTATTTGGGCAGTTCGTTCAGCAGGTCATCGCACATGGCGTAATATTGGGTCAGGTTAAAGGCCGCGCCGGTGCCAAAGTCTTCGTCATAGCCGAAATAGGCGGCCCAGGCTTTGGCTTCGGCGGGAACAAAGAAGTAGTTATCCTCCGGCTCCAGCAGGCTCAGATACAGCGCGGCGCTGCCGGCCGTCTGAGTGAACTTGGCCATGCGCGGCAGGCAACGGCGGAAACGGCCGTTGACCTGGTCGGCAAACATTTCCACGCGGCCCTGGCGTTTTTTCAGGTCACCGTCATCATCATTGAACAGCCAGCGAAAACACTCGCGCACAAGCTCAACTTCCGAGGGGCGCATCATCAGGGCCTGCATGCCGCCAATGGGCTGCAGGGCGGGCGTGTCCATCACGGCACGGGCCTGCTGTGTGGCCTGGGCAAACATGGCAGGAAAATCCACCGCATCGATATCCCAGTTTGTGCCAAAGCAGTTGATGGCTTCCCAAACGCCATTTTCTGCGGTTTTGCCATCGGTCAGGCTGCGGATATACGGGGCAAGGATCGTGTTCAAAGTTTCAGTGTTCAAGCTCAAAACGTGATACCCTCCAATGAATTACAATGAATTGCCGCCGCCCGCCGCAAAGGTTTTTATTGGGCGACAACCTTTTTATTATACGAAAAAATCAGGGCTTTCGTCAAGGCATCGCGGAGCAAAAAAGAATGGGCAATACCGCATAATTCTAAGTGCCGATACGGCGAGCGAGATGCGGCAGCTGCCGGAGCGGTGCTTAAGCCGCAAGGCGGGAATTGTGCGGTGTTGCCAATGAAAAAAGGCACTGGCGGTGAAAGCAGGTACACCGCCGGTGCCGAAAAATAAAACAGGGATAAGTGAGATATAGACAGGGAAGAACGCCGCCTTGCAAAAGGCAGGCCGCCGAATGGCTCAGGTATGGAAAACGCCAATGGTGGGGTTGATAAAATCAACGATGAGCAAAAACGAGATGACAGCCAGCATGCCGATCAGGCAGAAAAACATGCGGCGCAGCCAGCGGTTTTTATCGGTAAGGATATCCCGGTACTGCTTGTCTTTGTTCTCAAGCTCCCGCATGTACTGCTGACGGGTGGCGTCTAGGGTTTTGGCATAATAGTTCTGCATGGAAAGCAGCAGCTGCATCACGTTGGAATCCAGCAACTGGCCGTTTTCGCTCTCCAACTTTTGTAGGCCGGTGATCGCATCCAGCGAGCCATCCATGGCGGCAACGATCGCGGCGACATCACGGAAGCTGGGATTCTCGGTCTGGCCGCTCAAAATGCGGTTTACGGTGCTGAGGGGCACCCCGCTTGCACTGGAGATTTGCTGCAGGGTCAGGTTCTGTTCGGATTTCATATTTTTCAACGTTCCCACAATAGATTCTTGCATAAACCTCCTCCATTTCCCAAATCTGGGAAAGCCTAAAAGGGCGTTTCTCAGATTTGATGGTTTACAATTCTGGCAGCCTCTGCTACAATTCACATGATGTTTCCATAAGGCGATGGGGAAACAGGAAAGACCCCACCGCTGCCAGGGGCAACGTGATCCCCCGGCAGGAAGCATCCCGAAATGTGCCGCAAAACATGCCACTATTTTAATATGACTTTTATAATTTGTCAAGAATTGTAAGAACTGTTAAAAAATGGATGTCTGCGGTATGGTGGGGAAACTGTTTGGGCTGTGGAAGGGGGCCGAGAACGATTTACCAGTATCTTGCGGTGGAACAAACCCTGTTCAGCTGTGAACTTGGCCGCTATACTGCTTTTGGAATTGCGGCCCAAAAGCGGGTACCGGATGGCTGGCGGCAGATTGCATTTGTCCCAGATATTTGCACCAATGCCCAACAGGCACAGCGCCTGGCGCAGCTGTGTACACAGGGGCAGCTGGAACCCATCCATTTGATGGATGTAATTGAAGATTTTGTGGCAGACCCTTGTTCCTGGCCATAGAGGGCCTGGCTTGCCGCAGAAATGTTAAAATCCCCCGGATCGTATAGAATCCGAGGGATTGCGTTTTTATTTTGGGCGACTGATTCGTTTGGAGAAGGGGGATGCCTTTGGGGCAAAACGGACCGCAGGGACAGCTCTCAGGCGGAGATGGCGACCTGCAAAGCACTTTGGGCTATTCTCCCAAAGCCGTAACAGCTTGTCCGGGGCATCAAGAAGGTCACCCACTGCAAATATTACAGCAGCTGCACACCAGCGCGCTCGCACACGGCTTTGGTCTCGGCATCCCACAGGCTGACCTGCACTTCGCCGATGTGGGCCTTGCCCAGCAGCAACATGCACAGGCGGCTCTGGCCAATGCCGCCGCCCATCGTCAGGGGCAGCTTGCCTTCCAGCAGCATTTTGTGGAACGGCAGTTCCGCACGCTCCGGGCAGCCTGCGGCTTCCAGTTGGCGGGTCATGGCGGCCGGGTCCACACGGATGCCCATGCTGGAAAGCTCCAGTGCACAGCCCAGCGCTTTGTGCCAAAACAGAATATCGCAGTTCAGCGTCCAGTCATCATAGTCAGGGGCACGGCCATCGTGGCGGATGCCGCTTTTCAGCTGGCCGCCGATCTGCATGATGCAGACGGTGCCATGGGCGCGGGTAAAGGCGTTTTCGCGCTCTTTGGGGGTCAGGTCGGGGTACAGGTCTTCCAGCTCCTGGGTGGTGATAAAGGTCGGCTCACGGGTCAGGCGGATGGCTTTCAGCTCCGGGAACTTCCAGCGCAGCTCGTCCGCAGTGGAGCAAACGGCATCCACAATATCGCGCACGGTTTCCTGCAAAAAGGGCAGGGTGCGGTCCTTCGCGGTGATGACCTTCTCCCAGTCCCACTGGTCTACATAAATGCTGTGCAGGTTGTCAAGCTCTTCATCGCGGCGGATGGCGTTCATGTCGGTCACAAGGCCCTGGCCGGGGCGGAACCCATACTCAGCAAGGGCATAGCGCTTCCATTTGGCCAGGCTGTGCACAACTTCAGCGCGCTCATCCAGGCAGGGTACATCAAAGCTGACGGGGCGCTCCACGCCGTTCAGATCATCGTTCAGGCCGCTGCCGTTCAAAACAAACAGCGGGGCGGTAACGCGCTTCAGGTGCAGGGCGGCACACAGCTTTTCCTGAAAGATGGTTTTGATGATGCCGATGGCCCGCTGGGTATCGTACAGGCCCAAAAGATCATGATAGTTTTTGGGAATGGACGTTTTGGACATAAATATTCCTCTTTTCCTCTCTACTTGCAGGGCAGCGTATGACTGCACCTTGAGCCGGAACGCCAGGCTGTGACAAATTCCGGCAAATTACACCGCATTTATTATAATCCCTGCGTCCGTCTGCGTCAAACAAAATTCGCCGATGACGTACAGGATATACAGCAAAACTAAAAATAACGGCCCGCACTGCATTTGCAGCCGGGCCATTTGATATTTAGGGCAATACCGCATAATTCTAAGTGCCGATACGGCGAGCGAGGTGCGGTAGCTGCTAAGCCAAAAGCGCAGATAATACTTTGTGTATTATCGAGTATTTTGGCAACGCAGATGCCGTGCCGCAGCTGCCGGAGCGGTGCTTAAGCCGCAAGGCGGGAATTGTGCGGTGTTGCCTTAGTTGGGGTTATGCAGCGGGGCAGGCGTTACGCCTTGGCAAACTGGCTTGCATACAGGTTGGCGTAAAAGCCGCCCCTGGCCAGCAGCTCCTCGTGGGTGCCGCGCTCAATAATGTTGCCGGCTTTCATCACAAGGATCTGATCGGCGTTTTTGATGGTGGAAAGGCGGTGCGCCACAATAAAGCTGGTGCGGCCTTTCATCAGTTCCTCAAAGGCATCCTGAACCAGCACTTCGGTACGGGTATCAATGCTGGAGGTTGCTTCGTCCAGTATCAGGATGGGCGGCTTGCGCAGCATAACACGGGCAATGCAAAGCAGCTGCTTTTGGCCCTGGCTGATGTTGCCGCCGTCCTCGGCAATTACGGTATCATAGCCCTGGGGCAGGCGGCAGATAAAGCTGTGGGCGCGGGCACGCTTGGCGGCGTCGATGATCTCCTCGCGGGTGGCGTCCGGCTTGCCGTAAGCAATGTTATCTGCCACAGTACCGGCTTTCAGCCAGGTTTCCTGCAAGACCATACCCAGGTTGCCGCGCAGCGAATCCCGCGTTACGGTGTCAATGGGGTGGCCGTCCACCTTCAGGGTGCCGCCGTTGATCTCGTAAAAGCGCATCAGCAGGTTGACCAGGGTGGTTTTGCCGCAGCCGGTGGGGCCGACCAGGGCAATGCGCTGGCCGGGCTGAACGCACAGGTTCATGTCTTCAATCAAGGGCACATCCGGCACATAGCGGAACTTGACATGCTCAAACTCCACACTGCCTGCACCGTGGGGCAGGGTAACGGCATCGGGGGCATCGGGCAGGATGGGGTCTTCGTCAATAAAGTCGAACACACGCTGCGCACAGGCCAGGGCGTTCTGCAGCTCGGTCATAACGCCGGAAATATCATTGAACGGCTTGGTGTATTGGTTGGCATAGTTCAGCAGAACCGAAAGCTCGCCGACCGTAATGCCGCCGCCAATGGCAACCAGCGCGCCCACCACGCCGACCGCCGCATACACCAGCGCGTTGACAAAGCGGGTGGCAGGGTTGGTGATGGAGGAAAAGAAGGTGGCCTTTACGCCGCAGACCTGCAGATCGGCGTTGATCTTGTCAAAGCGCTCCTCGGCGCGGCTTTCGTAACCGAAGGCGCGGACAAGATGCTCGTTGCCGATCAGCTCGTCCACCAGACCGGTCAGCTCGGCGCGGGTCTCGCTCTGTACGCGGAACATATCATAGGTATGCTCCGCAATGAACTTTGCCACAAAGATGGAAAGCGGGGTGAGAACCACAACGATCAGGGTAATGCGCCAGTCAATGGAAAGCATAAAGCCCAAAGTGCCCACAATGGTCAGAATGCCGGTGAACAGCTGGGTAAAGCCCATCAACAGGCCGTCACTGAACTGTTCCACATCGGTGTTGATGCGGCTGATGGCGTCGCCGGGCTTGTGGGCATCCATATAGCTCAGGGGTAAAATCTCCATGTGCTGGAACGCCTGCACGCGGATGTCGCGCACCACCTGGAAGGTGATGCGGTTGTTCACCATGTTCATCAGCCACTGGCAGATGGAGGTGACACACACGGTAACGCCAAACTGGATGGCAATCTTGCCCAGGGCAGGGAAGTTGACATTGCCCTGGCCCACAATCAGGTCCACGCCGCGGCCCGAAAGAATGGGGGCGTACAGCGTGGTAAGAACGGTGACAGCGGCAAGCAGCAGGGTGAACAGCACCAAACCGCGGTACGGCTGGATCAGCTTTAACACGCGCTGAATGGTGCCTTTACTGCCCCGCAGGGAAACACGCTTTTTCTTTGCATTGCTCATAAGGTCTTTTCCACCTCCTCGCGGCTCAGCTGGCTCAGGCAGATCTCGCGGTAAACATCGCAGGTTTTCAGCAGGTTGGCATGGGTGCCGCTGCCCACCAGATTGCCGTCATCCAGCACCAGAATGCAGTCCGCACGCTGCACAGCGGAAGCGCGCTGGGAAACAATAAATACCGTCATTCCATGGGTCTGCTCTTTCAGCGCTTTGCGCAAAGCAGCGTCCGTGGCAAAATCCAGGGCGGAGGAACTGTCGTCCAAAATCAGTACCTGGGGGTGAGGCACCAGCGCGCGGGCAATGGTCAGGCGCTGGCGCTGGCCGCCGCTGAAATTGCGCCCGGCGGTCTCCACCGGTTCATCCAGCCCTTTGGGCTTGCCGCGCACAAAGTCCGCCGCCTGGGCAATCTCCAGGGCTTGCCAGATCTGCTCATCGGTGGCATCGGGGCAGGCCCATTGCATGTTGTCCCGGATGGTGCCGGTAAACAGCACGGCGCGCTGCGGCACAATGCCGATCATCTGGCGCAGCTGGGCAAAGCCGTACTGCTGCACGGCATGGCCAAACAGATCAACGCTGCCGCTGGTGCAGTCATAAAAGCGGGGAATCAGGTTGATCAGGGTGGATTTGCCGCTGCCCGTGCCGCCGATCACGCCGATGGTCTGGCCGTTCTGGGCGGCAAAGCTGATGTCCGTCAGGCTGGGGGCACCGGCACCGTGGTAGGTAAAGCCCACATGGTCAAATGCAACGGCCGGGGCGCCCGCTGCCGGGGCAAGGGCGGCCGCGGCGGGGTCGGTCATCGTGGATTTGGTGTTCAGAATCTCCGAAACACGGATGCCGCTGGCCAGTGCGCGGGTGACAGAAACCACCAGATCGGCAATGCGCAGCAGGTTGATAAGGATCTGGTTCATATAGTTGATTAGGGCAATGATCTCGCCCTGGGTCAGCGCGCCGCTGTTTACCTGCAGCCCGCCGCGCATCAGGATGGCGATCACGCCCAGGTTGACGATGAGATAGGTCAGCGGGGTCATCAAAGCGGAAATGCGCCCGGCGGTCAGCTGGAAAGTTTTCAGTTTGTCGTTCACGGCGGTAAAATCCGCAATTTCGTCATCCTGCCGTGCAAAGGCGCGCACCACGCGGGCACCCACATAATTTTCGCGGGTCAGCAGGGTCACTTTGTCCAGCGTATTCTGGGCGGCGCGGTACTGGGGCACCGTCACCCGCATGATCAGCCAGACCACCAGCGAGATGGCCAGCGTGACCAGCACGAACCAGAACCCCATGGTGGGGCTGATGACAAACGCCAGAATCAGCGCGCCGATGACAATAAACGGGCAGCGCAGCAAAAGGCGCAGCGTCATGTTTACGCCGTTTTGCAGCTGGTTCACATCGCTGGTGATGCGGGTGACCAGCGTGGGCGTGCCGATGCCGTCCAGCTCCGTGTAAGAGAGGGTATCAATGTGGCGGAACAGCGCCCCGCGCAGCGCCGTGCCATAGCCCAGCGCGGCCTTGGCGGCAAAATACTGCGCCGTCAGGCTGGATGCCATACCCACAACCGCAAGCAGCACCATCAAGCCGCACTGCTTGCCAATATAAGCCAAATCCCCGTTTTTGATGCCCACATCAATGATGTTGGCCACCACAAGGGGAACCAACAGCTCAAAGCAGGCTTCCAGCATTTTGAACAGCGGGGCAAGGATGGATTCTTTCTCGTATCCTTTCAAAAACCGCAGCATGTTCCGCATGAACGCACCAACCTTTTTGTAATATCAAATTATATGCCTTAGGCAACACCGCACAATTCCCGCCTTGCGGCTTAAGCACCGCTCCGGCAGCTGCGGCACGGCATCTGCGTTGCCAAAATGCTCGATAATACACAAAGTATTATCTGCGCTTTTGGCCTAGCATCTGCCGCACCTCGCTCGCCGTATCGGCACTTAGAATTATGCGGTATTGCCCTAAAACAGAGCATACTTTTTAATCATACAACAGATGCGTCTAAATGCCAAGTTGAAAAACGCAATACAACCAATGAAACCAATATTTTTTGCGGCCAGCCACAAAAACAGGCCGGATGGCAGTGCCTTGCCCGGTTTCGATGATTATTTGCACCCTGCCCGCCTATACTTGCAGTGGGGTAACCCGCAACGCTGCAACATGTAGGAGGGCAGAGGTCACTATGTTTTATTATCATAAAGGTTTAACCCGCGCCGCACGGCGCACCGTCGCCACCGCGATCACCATCGCAGGCCGGCAGGGGTGTACGGCGGTGGATACCGGGCACCTGCTGCTTGCCATGCTGCAAACCGGGCGGGGCACTGCGGTGGAGTTTCTGCGCCGCAAACAGATCACAGTAACGGCACTTTCGGCCTGTGCCTCCCAGCGGGCCTGCACGGGCCGCCCGCTGCACCTGCGCGGCCGGGACCTTGCGCCCGAAAGCCGCAAGGCGCTGGAATTCGCTGTTCTGGGGGCCCATGCCGCCCGCGTGAACAAAGCGGAGAACGAACACCTGCTCTGTGCCATGCTGGAAGATACCGCCTGCACGGCCAGCGTGTGGCTGGCGGGCCTTGGGCTGGAAGTTCCACGCGCCGCGCGGGAATGCCGCCAGCTTTCCGGCCAGCTGGTTTTGCCCAGCAGCCCCCGCATGAGCAGTACCCGCGGCAGCCGCCCCAGTGAGAAATATGGCCGTGACCTGACCCGCCTTGCGCAGGAAGGCCAGCTGGATCCCGTACTTTGCCGGGATGATGAGCTGGAACGCATGATCGAAATTTTGTGCCGCCGCCAAAAGAATAACCCATGCCTTTTGGGGGAGCCGGGCGTGGGCAAAAGCGCCCTGGCCGAAGCCCTGGCCCAGCGCATTGCCGCCGGGCAGGTAACGCCCAGCTTAAAGGGCAAGCGGGTGCTGGCGCTGGATATGGCGTCCATGGTGGCGGGCACCAAGTACCGCGGCGATTTTGAGGAGCGGTTCAAAAATCTGCTGGAAGAGCTTTACCGCGACCGTTCCACCATTCTGTTTATTGACGAGATCCATGTGATCGCCGGGGCCGGTGCGGCGGAAGGCGCGATCGATGCGGCCAGTATCTTAAAGCCGATGCTGGCCCGCGGGGAAATCCAGCTCATCGGTGCGACCACACCGGAGGAATACCGCAAGACCATCCAGAAGGACTCCGCCCTTGACCGCCGCTTTGGCATGGTGAATATTGAGGAACCGGCCCCACAGCAGGCGGAAAAAATTTTAACCGGCCTGATGCCCCGGTATGAGCGCTACCACGGGGTGCGCATCCCGCAGGAGGCGATCCGCGCCGCGGTGGAGCTGAGCGTGCGCTACCTGCCGGGGCGCTACCTGCCGGACAAGGCCATTGACCTGTTGGACGAAGCCGCCGCGGCGCTGCGGATTTCAGGCGGGGAGCAATCCATGCTGCCAGGCAGCAAAATGCCGGTGCTGACCTCGGCGGAAATTGCCAAGGTGGTGGGCAAGGCCAGCGGCGTGCCCGCCGAGCGGGTAGGGGAGGCGGAGCGTGTGCGCTTGGACCAGCTGGAAGCCCGCCTTGCCGCGCAGGTGATTGGTCAGCCGCGCGCGGTGCATGCCGTGGCGGCGGCTATCCGGCGCAGCCGCACCGGCCTGCGGGAAGCTGGCCGCCCCATTGGCGCAATGCTGTTTTTGGGTCCCACCGGCGTAGGCAAAACCCAACTGGCCCGTACCCTGGCCCAAAGCTGGTTTGGCAGCGAAAAAGCCCTGCTGCGGTTTGATATGAGCGAATATATGGAGCAGCACACGGTGGCACGGCTGATCGGCGCACCGCCGGGCTATGTGGGGCACGATGAGGGCGGCCAGCTGACCGAAGCCGTGCGCCGCCGCCCCTACAGCGTGGTGCTGTTTGATGAAATTGAAAAGGCCCACAGCGATATCCAGAATATTCTGCTGCAGATTTTGGAAGATGGCACCCTGACCGATGCCCAGGGGCGCAAGGCGGATTTTTCCAACACGATTATTCTGCTCACCTCCAACCTGGGGGCGCGCTGCCTGGCGGGGCAGGCCAGCCCGCTGGGCTTCGGCGCTGCCGCCGAAGAAACCGCCCGCCGCGGCAAAAAGGCATTACAGGAAGCCAAAGATTATTTCCGCCCGGAGCTGATGGGCCGCCTGGACGATGTGGTGCTGTTCGACCCGCTTGGCCCCGCCCAGCTGGCCGCGATCGCGGATCGCCTGCTCTGCGAGCTGGAAGAACGCGCCGCCCGCCAGGGCTACACCCTGCGCCATACCCCGGCGGCTGCCGCGGCGCTGGCAGGTGATACCGTACCCGCCTATGGTGCGCGGGAGCTGCGCCGCAAGGTGAGCCGCGCCGTGGAGCAGGCCCTGGCCGACCGCATTGCCGCCGGTACCGCCCGCCCCGGCGTGTTGTTTGTGGCGGATGCCGCTCCGGACGGACACATTACCCTGACAATGGGGGATGTGGCGGCGTGCGCATCGTGAGAGAGTGGAGAGTGGGTAGTGGTCAGTGGACAGGGAGCAGTGCAGGCAGCCCGGCGGGCCGATGGCGAGCATCGGCCCCTACAAATGGGGTTTAGGGGTGTTGCAAAATATAATGTGCAGTCGGCAAGGTTTCTCCGCGGCGGGATGAGGGCATCCATCTCCGGCCTAAGAGCCGCCTATCCGAAACGCGCCTGCGGGCGCAGCACCCTACGGATATTTTGCAAGTTAGCAATGCGCCCCAAAACATTCTGTAGGGAACGGTCTTGACCGTTCCGGAACGCTGCAAATATTGGAAACCAAAACACGAAGAGAAACGCCTTAAGGCAATACCGCATAATTCTAAGTGCCGATACGGCGAGCGAGGTGCGGCAGC
>OLRP01000950.1_pt1 | contig 24743 bp, 17 predicted proteins | sample 1672401 | NCBI WGS metagenome assembly OLRP01 (sample SAMEA3136682, study PRJEB25190) | human gut metagenome | reverse complement strand
TTATCTGGGGTATCATGGCCATTGGCGTGTACCTGACCTACCGTATTCTGGATGTGGCCGATCTGACCGTGGACGGCTCCTTTGGCACCGGCGGTGCAGTGTGCGTCATGTGCCTGCTGTCCGGCCAGAACGTCTGGGTCTCCCTGCTCATGGCGCTGCTGGCAGGCCTGCTGTCCGGCTTCGTCACCGGTGTCCTGCACACATTTATGGGCATTCCGGCCATCCTTGCCGGCATCCTGACTCAGCTTTCGCTGTATTCCATTAACCTCAAAATCATGGGCAAGGCCAATCAGGCCATCAACGTGGACAAGTACAATCTGCTGATCTCCCTGCGCTGGGTCAAGGAGTTCGCTCTCCACAACCCTATCGTTATGATCATCATTGTCACAGCGGTGCTGATCGGCATTCTGTACTGGTTCTTCGGCACCGAGCTGGGCTGTGCCATCCGTGCCACCGGCTCTAACCCCGCCATGTCCCGTGCGCAGGGCATCAACACCAACTTCAATATCGTGCTGGGCCTGGCTGTGTCCAACGGTCTGGTGGCGCTGTCTGGCGCTCTGCTGAGCCAGTATCAGGGCTTTGCAGATGTCGGCATGGGCCGTGGCGCGATCGTCATTGGTCTGGCTGCTGTCATCATTGGCGAGGCTCTGTTCAGCCGCATCTTCCACAACTTTGCACTCAAGATGGTTTCTGTCTCTCTGGGTGCCATCATCTACTACATTGTCATCCAGCTGGTGCTGACTCTGGGTTTCGATGCCAACCTGCTCAAGCTGCTGAGTGCTTCTGTGGTGGCTGTTTTCCTTGCCGTGCCGTACTGGAAGGGCAAGTACTTCTCGAAGCCGGTGAAGAAGGCAAAGGAGGATGCAAAAAATGCTTGAGATCCAGAATGTTTCCAAGACCTTTAACGCTGGCACGGTCAACCAGAAAACTGCCCTGAACGGCCTGAACCTGAAGCTGAACGAGGGCGATTTCGTTACCGTGATCGGCGGCAACGGTGCAGGCAAATCCACCATGCTGAACGCAGTTGCCGGTGTGTGGCCGGTGGACGAAGGCAAGATCATTATTGACGGTGTGGATGTGACCCGCCTGAGCGAGCATCAGCGTGCCGCTTACATCGGCCGCGTGTTTCAGGACCCCATGACCGGCACTGCTGCCACCATGCAGATCGAAGAGAACCTTGCCCTGGCTGCACGCCGCGGCAAGCCCCGCACCCTGCGCATTGGCATTACCAAGGCAGAGCGCGAGCAGTACCGTGAACTGCTCAAGACGCTGGATCTGGGTCTGGAAGACCGCCTGACGGCCCGTGTGGGCCTGCTTTCCGGCGGTCAGCGTCAGGCACTGACCCTGCTGATGGCTACCATGAACAAGCCCAAGCTCCTGCTGCTGGACGAGCACACCGCTGCGCTGGACCCCAAGACCGCGCTCAAGGTGCTGACCCTCTCGGCCAAAATCGTGGAGGAAAACCATCTCACCACCATGATGATCACCCACAACATGAAGGATGCCATTAAGTATGGCAACCGCCTGATCATGATGCACGAAGGCCATATCATCTATGACGTGGCCGGTGAGGAAAAGAAGAATCTGCATGTTTCTGACCTGCTGGCCAAATTCCAGATCGCCAGCGGCGGTGAGTTTGCAAACGACCGCATGATTCTGTCCTGATAAATTACAAGGTTAAAATGCAAAGCGCCTGTCCCGGAAAAAACCGGGACGGGCGCTTTTTATGTATGTTTACCAATTCAAGAGCAAGGCACAATCATCAATCTTTTTTGTCAATCGGGGAAATAATCGCTGTCAATACGTTTGATATAATAGGTCTTCTCAACGGATACACCAATACTGTATTCGATCATCAAAGTGGTCAGTTTTTGCCCGTCTACAAGAATGATATGCTGTGCATTGGCAAAATCTTTAGCACCTTGAGAAAATTTGGCTGTTGTAATGAATAGCCCTTTCTCAATCTTCGGCGGTCCCATCATAGCTCCAGCAAATTTTTGTAATTCCGGTTTCCCAATCGTAGTGCTGGGATCCCAGCGTTTTGCCTGAATATAAATCAAGTTAAATCCGAGTTTGTCCTCATGAATGATGCCGTCAACACCGCCGTCTCCGCTGTACTTTGTAACAAAACCATCGCCATAATCCATGGCTTTCATTAAATCAACAACCAACTGTTCAAAGAATGCCGGAGACTGCTGCATAACCTCGGAAAGTAAATCATCTGCAAGCTGCTCGTTGATAAGGGAATAAGTGCGCTCCAGAGTTTCCTGCGGAGTATCTGACACAGTTGAAGAAGGTGTTCCGTCCAAAGCAGAAGGAGTTGCTATAGAAGCTCCACTTACAAATGCAGAGAAGGCAGGATACCTGTTCTTGAGAAGATCATTTGTAATTTGAACACCACTTGCTAATAGGTTCAGGCCTTCTTTTGTAATAATATAGATGCCGCGTCGTGGAGAATCAATCAAACCTGCCTTTTTTAGATAAGTTTTTGCCCAGTTGACGCGATTATCAAAGGTTGGCTGGCGTTGGCTTGGAAGCCGCTCGGCAAGTTCTTCTGTGGTTAATTGGAGTTTTTGAGAGATGATTTTCTTTACATCTTTTGAAGAATGCGGGGCACCGTCCTGAATTGCAAAGAGGAACAGCGAGTAAAGTTCATTATATTTTGGAATAGCCATTTTTTCAAACCTCACACCTTGGAAAAGCTCAGCACACATTCGGTATGACTTTTGTTGTCCAAACGCAGATCAATGTCGTTTTCGACGATAGGCAGTCTGAATTTGATGGATTTGAGCCACTGACCGTTGGGCTGACGCTCCGGGTAGATCTGAATTTCAGAAATCAGATGTTCCATCAGCTTTTTGCGTTCAAGGGGATTCATCACATTGTAGAGCCTTTCAAAGCAGATGAGAACTTTGTAAATGTTATCGCCCGTGATTTTATCCGCTTCGATAGCCTGCTTCTTTGCCCGGGCATCCATCAGGTTGTTTTCTGCTTCCTCGATTTTATCGTACATCCTGTAAAGCCGCTCGTCAAGGTCAGATTTGCGGATGATGTAGTGGCGGTCATCCGGATCAAGTGTGTCGATTTCCTCCATGATTTTGGACTTGATGGAATAATACTGCCGCAACTGCTTTTCAGCGGCAGCAATTTCCTGTTCAATGGCAATGGTGTCTACTTTGCTGTTGATCTTCTCCTGCATCATGGCGGCAAACTTTGGATTGCTGACCAGTTTGATGATATCCTCCACCACGGCGTTGTCCAGAACTTCTTCCTGAATTTGCTTGTTGAAATCGCATTTTTGCCCACGTTGCATCTTGCGGTGCTTGCAACTGTAATAAGAGAAAGATTTATAGGGTGTGCCATCTTTCTTTCGTTTGGTGCATTTGTTGCTGTACATTCCAGCACCGCAAATGGGGCACTTGACAAGGGCGGATAATAAATGCGCCTGTTCCGTCTTGCTGCGGTTGACTGGTTCGTATCGTTTGGACTGCGCCAACAGCTTGACCTGTGCGGCGTTCCACAATTCTTCCGATACGATGCCTTCGTGCAGGCCGTCCACCAGCAAATAATTCTCCTGTGGAACCTGATGATATTCGTTCCGGGTGCCGTGAATCTTTTCGAGTTTGCGGCGACCAAAGGCGATTTTTCCGCAGTAGACGGGGTTCTTCAGGATGGCACGAATCAATGTTGCGCTGAAAAGGGGAGAGGTGCCATTTTGACGAGCAAGCTTCTGAAAGCCGTGGGTCTCCAGATATTTGGAAAGACCATTTGCACCTGTGTCGGTGTTTACATATTGCTCAAAAATCGTGCGAATGGAAGATATCATTTCTGTTCCATCACATGGAGCAGAATCGTTCCATGCAGAGGAACATTTTTGTTCTGTCGGGACTTTTACAAAGATATTGTTGGGAACAGCAATGTGACCTCTCCTGCGCTCGATCAAATCGGCATCTTCCAGTGAACGCAACGCACGTTTAATGCTCATGGTGCTGCATCGTAGAGCATCGCTCAATGATGAAAGCGGGAAAATCACATAGACGAAGACGCACTCATCCATCCAGTTGTTCTTTTGGGAAAGTGTTGCACGATCCAGCAACAGGGTGTAGAGCAGCTTTGCTGTGTGGCTCAGGTCGGTGTCCAGCAGAAAGCGGGGATAGGGCAGATATTGCGGCAAAGGTGTAGTGACAGTCAGGTAGTCGGAAATAGAATTCACCTCCAGTGTTTTTTCATCAAACAAATTTTTGGAAAGCATTTTACTGGCTGTTGGTAGTCTCCAGAAGATGCTGCCGATGCTGTTCTTTCAGATGCACAATATAGCTTTCTGCTTTTTGCAAAGCAGCAATAACTTTTGCTTCAATCTCTACATTTGTCAGAAAGTCAGGATAAAGAGCAAAGCAGTGCTCGAGGCGGAAAATAAAGCTATCAGAGGCACTGTTGATTTCACTGAACATTCCTCCGGCATCGGCGACATGATCAACCGTTGCCATCTTTTCTCCTAGCTCACGAATGGTCTGGAGTTCGGTGCTGCGCTTTCCCGATGAAATAAAAGGTCGATTCTCCGAGAGCGGATCAGCCGTTTGGATCTTCGATGTGGCAGCAGTAGAAAAATTGTTTTCGGTGACCTTGGAAAGTAATTCTAAATTCTCATAGGTGTCTGCACTATCGTCTGGTTTACCGTTCAGCTTTTCCTATCGCCATGTTGATACAACGGTGGGCAATGCTTCCGTGGGAGTTCCACGGATAATAGTAGCCTCTCGATGGGATAGCTTGAGTTTGCCGGATAAGATTTCTTCCTGAATGCCGGGGCAGTATTTTTCCATCAGCTCAACAGTTTTCATGAACTGCTCGGCACGAATTACAAAAGAGGGACTCACATTATTTTCTTTGGCGATTCGTTCAGTCGTGTTTTCTACCGATGGCAAATTGTCAATTTGACAGTTTGCCACCGGTGTGTACTGATTGCCATGATTTCCCCCACGAGTGGATTTTTCAGAATGATATTGCTTTCCAATCAGGAACTTTTTCTGCTCGGGTGTCAGATTCCGACGACCCAGCTGATGCTTGCAGATCCATGCCAGAACATCTTCACGGGTTTCGCAGGTGCAGGAGATCGAGCGGGTGGTATAAGGGATTTCTGGGTGCTGCTGGAGAATCTTATAGCGATTGTGGCCATCAACAAGAATGTTGCCCCAGACAATCAGGGGAGACAGGACTTCGCCCTCTGAAAGGATGTTTTCTTCCAGTTGCTGAAATTCTTCATCGGTCAATGCAGGAATCTGAGATTGAAATTCAGAATCAATGATAAATTCAAACTTGTTTTTCTTCATAGGCAAAATCTCCTTTCAAAAATCTATTGGTATTTCTGCCGTTCTCCCTGCATGGGTTTCCTACCCCCTTTCAGCGGCGTTTTCCGGCTCGCTCTTGCGAGGTCATCGCCGAGTATCTTATGCAGACGGTCATGCGGTTCTCAAGGTCCAATGATAGATTTGAAACTAGGTTAACACATTCATGGGAGATTTTTTAGGACACATTACGTCCGGTTTTTACGAAAGTTGATTTGAATGTCTACTAAAAATTGGACATTTTTTGTCGGAACTTGCGAAAAAGCAATGAAGAATGTGCTTCTGTGGGCTTAGTGTATCACATCGTAAATTTTATTTTTAGGAACTGGTAGTTCCGGTTTTTAAAAAATGTGAAGTGAGTTTCAAGGCGAAATCGGAACTACTGGTTCCGGTTTTGCGTATCAACGTGATCTCAGATTTGGGGTGCCGTTCTCTCTGCATGGCTTTCCTGCCCCCTTTCAGCGGCGTTTTCCGGCTCTCATTGTCAGGGTCATGGCCGGGTATCCCATGCAGACGGTCATTCGATTTTCAAGGTTCGATGAAGGCTTGTAGAAAGCATATCACAATGAAGCAGAAATATTTAGGAAGCATTCCTTCCGGTTTTCAGTGGATTTTAGGAGGATCCCAAGGAAAAACCGGAAGTAATAGGTCCGGTTTGATGTGATATTGGATGAATCAACGCTGATTTTTCTGAAACGAATTTTTCTCAAAAAATATGCTTATTCAGCGACCGTTAAGGTGCGAAACTAGCGCATTCTTGTGCTGAACATCGGGTTTGGGCGAAGCCCAACAAGTGTTTTGAAGCTGGATTTGTAAAATTGGATTCAAAAATTGCAAGTTGGTACCAACTCGCCCTGTTTGCTGCGGATGCAAACGCAAAAACCTCCTGAGCAAAAAAATAACCGCCCGCTTCAAGTTGAACTTGAAAACGGACGGTCTGATTTGCAAAATGATTTTCAAATTTGGGAAGCACGTTGAGAGGTTTCATAGCATCTGCAAGCAATGTGTCTGTCTATGCAAACACCATTTGCGTTGCAAAATACTTGTTGGGAACACCCAAACCCTTGAACTGCATCCGGTGGATGCAGGCTTAGCGTCTCCAAATGAGAAAGTATATGGTTCTAACACATTGTCAGCCATTGGTAAACAACTTTTTCCAGTCAAAAAGAAAATAGCAATGATTAAAGATGAACATTGCAGAAAAATGTGATACAATAGAAAATGAAAATCCAAACAACAGGAGGAACCCCCTCGTGGCAAATAATGTGAACGTCAAAAAACTGGAAGCTGACCTGTGGGAGTCGGCAGATCTGCTACGTGCAGGCTCTAAACTCACCTCGAACCAATACTGTATGCCGGTACTGGGACTGATTTTTCTGCGGTATGCGTACAGCCGCTTCAAACTGGTAGAGCAGGAGATCCTGAAAGACCGTCCCATGCGCGGTGGCCGGGTGCTGCCGGTGGAACAGAGCGACTTTGCCGAGAAGAGTGCACTGTTTCTGCCCAAGGAGGCGCAGTACAATTACTTAGTCAATTTGCCCGCCAACATCCCGGAGCAGGGGCTGACCGGCATCGAGGGCAATCCTCTGAACAGTCTGGGCGAAGTGGTGAACAACGCCATGGAACTGGTGGAGCAACAGAGCGAGCAGCTGCAGGGCGTTCTGCCGAAGGACTACACCATCTTCTCGGATGAACTGCTGGGGGAACTGCTGCGCATCTTCAACAATGATGCGTTGGACGATGTGGGCGGCGATGTGATCGGCCGTATCTACGAGTACTTTTTGAATAAGTTTGCCAAGAATGTGGCACAGGATGACGGCGTGTTCTTTACGCCGAAATCGCTGGTGAAAATGATCGTCAATGTGCTGGAGCCTTCCCACGGCGTTCTGCTGGACCCGGCTTGCGGCAGCGGCGGTATGTTTGTGCAGACCGGCGACTTTGTAAACCATGCGGGCATGATCGCCAATAACACCATGACCTTCTACGGACAGGAAAAGGTGGAGTACAACGCAAAGCTCTGCCTGATGAATATGGCTGTGCATGGCCTGACCGGCGTGATCAAGTCCGGCGATGAAGCCAATACCTTCTATCACGATGCCCACAACCTGAACGGCTGCTGCGACTATGTGATGGCAAATCCGCCGTTTAACGTGGATAAGGTCAAGTCGGAGTCGGTGCAGAGTGCCGGGCGGCTGCCGTTTGGCCTGCCCGGCGTGAACAAGGCCAAGGAAATCGGCAACGCAAATTATCTGTGGGTGTCCTATTTCTACTCCTACCTGAACGAGCATGGCCGTGCGGGTTTTGTGATGGCCTCCTCTGCTACCGACAGTCAGGGCAAAGACAAGGACATCCGTGAAAAACTTATCCAGACCGGTCATGTGGACGTGATGATGAGCGTGGGCAACAACTTCTTCTACACCAAGAGCCTGCCCTGTTCGCTGTGGTTTCTGGATAAGGGCAAACCGGAGCATCTGCTGGATACCGTGCTGTTCATCGATGCCCGCAACTATTATACCGTGGTGGACCGCACTCAGAACGAGTGGAGCGACTGGCAGCTGAAGAACCTCAACGCCATTGTCTGGCTCTATCGCGGCGAGATGGACAAGTACAAGGCGCTTCTGACAGAGTATCACGCAGAGCTGGCAGATGACCGTCCCTTTGCAGAGATTCAGGCCGCACTGGAACAAAACGTGCAGGCCAAGCGGGAAGAAGCCAAAGCCGCTGTGGATGCAGCGCCCCGCAAAGAGCGCAAGACCACGCAGGAAAAGTTCGACAAGGCGCTGGAAGCCCTCAACGAGAAGCTGACCGTTGCCAAGGAGGCCGTCTGGCTCACCGAAAAATTTGGCGAGGGCGTTTATCAGGATATTCCCGGTCTGTGCAAGGTGGCCAGCCGCGACACCATCCTCAACGAGAAAGGCGCATCCCTGACGCCCGGTGCCTATGTGGGCGTTGCACCTGTGGAGGATGACGGCGTGGATTTTGCCCAGCGGATGAAGGAAATCCACAAGGAGCTGCTGGAATTGCAGGCAGAGTCCAACCGTCTGATGGAAACTATCTCGAAGAATCTGGAGGAGATGGGGGTATGAAGTCGAATAAAATAAGGTTAGGTGAACAGTGTGTTGTTACTTCGAGCAAAAGATTTCATTTGTCGGAAAGAATTACTCAAGGTGTCCCGTTCTACTGTTCGAAGGAAATTATTAAGAAGTTCAACGGCGAAGATGTAACAGAGTGTGATTATATTAGCGAAGACCTTTATAAAAAAGTGTCAAATGAAGTTGGGGTACCAAAAGAAAATGATTTACTTATTACAACGAGAGGAACAATTGGAATTCCATACTTATATAAAAGAACGGATAGGTTTTATTTTGCGGATGGAAATTTAACGTGGATTAAAGATTTCGACTCAAATTTATATTCGAAATTTTTGTACTATTGGTTTCAGTCCTATGAGGGTCGGAAAAAATTTGAAGCGCTGGCAAAAGGAACTGCACAAAAAGCTGTTCCGATTTCAGGAATAAAAACACTGGAGATTGAACTTCCATCACTAAAAAGCCAAAAACGAATTGCAGATATTCTCTCTGCTTATGATGACCTGATTGAAAACAACCAGAAACAAATCAAATTGCTGGAAGAAGCAGCCCAGCGACTTTATAAAGAGTGGTTTGTGGACTTACGCTTTCCGGGGCATGAAAACACGAAAATTGTGGATGGTGTGCCGGAGGGGTGGCGAGTGGCTAGTATTGCAGATATATGCGATACAGTTGGTGGAGGTACACCTTCTACCAAAATTCAAAGCTATTATGAAAAGGGTGATATTTTGTGGGTGACCCCCACAGATATTACGCGAAATTTCTCGCTGGCGTTATTGGACACGGAGAAGAAGATAACGCCAGAAGGGTTAAAAAATAGTTCTGCAAATATGTTGCCGGCAGAAACTATCTTAATGACAAGTAGGGCGAGTGTTGGGTTCTTTGGAATGTGCAAATATGAAGTGTGTACAAACCAAGGATTTATTTCGTGCATTCCCAAAAGGGAAAACTTGCAAATGTATCTGCTGTTTAATTTGAAAAGCCGAGTAGAGGAGATTCGACAAAAGGCAGGCGGTTCAACATATCTGGAAATTAGTAAAACGGTGTTTCGTGAATTGAAAATCATATTACCTAAAGATGAGGTGCTTGCAGAATATCAGAAAAATGTCCATGATATTTTTGATGAAATATATTGTAGGACGGAAATGATAAAAAGCCTTGTAGATATGAGAAATCGATTACTGCCCAAATTGATGAGCGGGGAAGTGGAGGTGTAAAGATGCCAAGAAGAAATTTTTTGCAGATTTTACAAGATGCCAAAATTGATATTAAAAGGGAATATCAGAGACTATTTGATTTGTTTTATACACAAAGTGCTCCCGATTATAATGGAAGATATCAAACTTTAAGGCAAGTCTGTGAAAATAACTTTCTGATTGTTCCATTTAGGGGGACGTGTTTGTCATTAAATGATTTTGATGACTTTTATAACTATAATTTTGGAAGAGAACCATGGGAATTTAATCTGGATTATCTTCTCTCTTTTTGCGAATATTCCTATAACTTCATAAAGTGGATGAGCCCACAAAATCCGTTATGTATTAGCGGAAGCGCGAGTCAGCAGCAATTTTATCTCCAGCAAGTAAAAACTGTAATTGAAGAGATAGGGTATATGGAAACAATAGAGCAAAACATTACGCTATTTGTTCCCAAAAAACAAGAAGCAATAGCAGTATCTGAAATTGTGGCTCCTGAAATCTCTTATAAAGTACTTGAATATAATCACTATACGATGAAAGGTGACATTGCAAGGAAAAAGGAAACCGTTCGTATACTTGCCGATCAATTAGAACCAAAACGTGCAGATCTAACAGCAATAAATAAAGAATTGGCAAGTAATGTGTTCTTTATGTTTAACAATATGAATATCCGTCATAACAACAGTACAGAAGGCGATAAAAACTATAGAGAAGTAGTTGCAAAAATGACACAGGATGAACTTGAAAATTGGTACGATGAAACATATCAGTTGTGCTTGCTGGCTTTTTTGGAATTGGACAATGTGGAAAGAACAAAGAAAGTGGCCCAACTGAAGGCGAGCTTTGGAAAATAAAAGGTATCTTGGAGAAAAAAACAAGGGCGTGATTTTATGGGAGAAAATACAGAAGAATTAGTGGTCTCGCTTGAAAATTCGCTCTCAAGTGATATTTGCGATACTGTAGGAGATTTAGCAGAAGTCGGACTTGATGCAGTAATGGATGATGGAATACTAAAGGATATTCCAATTCTTTCAACTGTAGTTGGACTTTATAGGATTGGTTACACGATTCGAGAGAGACATGAAATCAAACAACTTGCATTGTTTGTGGCAGAACTGAATAGAGGCTGCACAGACGAAAGCAAAAGAAAGCAACTGCTTGAAAAACTGAATAGTGATACACGGAAGAGTAAACAGGAAATTGAATATATTCTGGTTGTGCTGGACAGTTATCTTGAATATGAAAAGCCGAAGATGCTTGCAAAACTGTATATGGCATATTTGGAACAACGGATTGACTGGACGCAATTTTCAATGTATGCAGCGCTATTAAAAACACTTCTTCTACAAGATATTAAACTCCTTACAAGTCATAATTTTAAGGAGAGTCCATTGGTTTGCATGCAAATGGAAAGTGCTGGGTGGTTAAGATTACTGTCTGCCGGATTTGTATATGAACAATGGGTTATGCGCTTTAATGACGGTATGAAGAAAAATGAGAATTTCAATGTACCATATTCTATAACAGAAACTGGTCAAAAGTTTATTGACATTGTGGGATAAAATGAGGTGATCCTATGAGCCGCGAATACTCCGAAAATGTCCTTGTCCAGAACAGTGCAGGCAACCTGTTGCAAAATGTTCTGGGCTGGGAGGTGGTGCTGGCTTACAACTCCGAAAAGCTGGGGCCGGACGGGACGTTAGGCCGCACCAGCTATGGGGAAGTGCTGCTGACCCGGTATTTTCGGCAGGCGCTTTTGCGGCTGAACCCGTGGCTCACCCCGAACCAGCTGGACGAGCTGCAGAAGAAATTCACGGCACACGTTTCCACCGCATCCCTGATGCAGATCAACGAGGAAAAGTATTTTCTGCTGCGGGATGGCATCCCGGTGACGGTCAAGCGGCCGGATGGCCGCACCGAAATCCGAAGCGCGGCGGTGATCGACTTCAAAAATCCAGAAAACAATCATTTCCTCGCCGTAAAAGAAATGAAGATCCACTCGCAGCTGTACCGCCGCAGAACGGACATTGTGGGCTTTGTCAATGGCATTCCGCTGCTGTTCATCGAGCTGAAAAAGCCCACCGTGGATGTGCAGAACGCCTACATAGACAACTATCGGGATTATCTCGATACCATTCCGCAGTTGTTCTATTACAATGCCTTTCTCATGCTGTCCAATGGATTGGAAGCCAAGGTGGGCACACTTGGCAGCAAGTACGAGTTTTTCCACGAGTGGAAGCGTCTGAAGGAAAGCGATGCAGGCAGCGTGGAACTGGAAACTATGCTGCGGGGCATCTGCGAGAAAAAGACCTTCCTCAATCTGCTGGAAAACTTCATCCTTTATGACCATTCCGGTGGGCGCACCACCAAGATTCTGGCGCGCAACCACCAGTATCTCGGCGTCAACGAGGCCGTCAGTGCTTACGAGAACCGCAAGCTGAAAGACGGCAGGCTGGGTGTGTTCTGGCACACGCAGGGGTCAGGCAAAAGCTACTCCATGGTCTTTCTGGCGCAGAAGATCCGGCGCAAGTTTGCAGGCTCGCCCACCATTGTGGTACTGACCGACCGTGACGAGCTGAACCGGCAGATCAGCGATACCTTTGAAAACTGCGGTCTGCTGGGCAAAACCAAGGCTTCACAGTTCATTGCATCCAGCGGTACAGACCTTGTAAAAAAGCTGCAGGGCAACCCCAGCTTTGTGTTTACCCTGATCCAGAAGTTCAATCTGCCCAAGGAGCCGCCTATCTACCCGGATCACGACATTCTGATTTTGTCGGATGAAGCCCACCGCAGTCAGTACGGCATTTTTGCAGACAACATGATGCACCTGCTGCCCACGGCATCCCGCATCGGCTTTACCGGTACGCCACTTCTGGCAGATGACCATATCACCGAGCGCACCTTTGGCGGGTATCTGTCGGTGTATGACTTCAAGCGGGCGGTGGAGGACGGCGCAACGGTGCCGCTGTATTATGAGAACCGTGCGGATAAGATCGCCCAGTTGGACAAGCCGGAGATCACCGGGCGGATTCTGGATGCCATTGAAGCAGCCGACTTTGATCCCTCGCAGGAGGAAAAGCTGGAACGCGAGTTTGCAAAGGAGATCCATATTCTCACCGCAGATGAACGGCTGCGTTCCATTGCAAGGGACTTTGTGGAGCATTACTCTGACCTTTGGACCAGCGGCAAGGCGATGTTCGTCTGCCTGAATAAGGTCACCTGTGTGCGGATGTACAACTATGTGCAGGAATGCTGGCAGGCAAAGATCAGGGAGCTGGAAGCCCGGCAGGGCACAGCGACCCAGCAGGAAGCACAGGAGCTTGCCCGCAAACTGGCATGGATAAAAGAAACCGAAATGGCAGTGGTGATCAGTCAGGAGCAGAACGAGGTGCAGACCTTCAAAAAGTGGGGGCTGGATATTCTGCCGCACCGTGCCAAAATGGAAAAGCGGGAGCTGGATAAAGAATTCAAGGACAGCAAGAATCCGTTCCGGGTGGTGTTCGTCTGTGCCATGTGGCTGACGGGCTTTGATGTAAAGTGTCTGTCCTGTCTGTATCTGGACAAGCCGTTGAAAGCCCATACCCTGATGCAGACTATTGCTCGTGCAAACCGTGTTTCGGAGGGCAAGAGCAACGGCCTGATCGTGGACTATATTGGTATCGTAAAGGCGCTGCGCAAGGCTCTGGCAGATTATACGGTCAGCAAGAACAGCCCGGCGGGTGTTGATCCAACGGTGGATAAAACGGAGCTGATCCAGCGTATTTGCACGGTCATCGGAAAAGCGGACGGCTTTCTGGCAGAACACGGGTTCCGGCTGCAGGAATTGGTGGACGCACAGGACTTTGAAAAGATGAGCCTTGTACAGGATGCAGTCAACGCGATGTGCGAGACGTTGGAAACCAAGAAAACCTTCCAGACCTATGCGTCTGAACTGGCGCGGCTGTTCCGCTACGCAGACCGTGACGATGTGGACGATGCCGTGCGCGCCCGGAAAAACGCAATTCTCGTCATCTACGAGGGCTTGCAGCAGAAGCGAAAACACGCGGACAATACCGACCTGATGGTGCAGATCAACGGCATCGTCAACGAGTACATCCATGTGGAAAAGCCGGATCAGGAGGCTGTACCTTCCCGGCAGTTTGACATCAGCAAAATTGATTTTGACTTGTTGAGCCGGGAGTTCGCCCACACCCGGCGGAAGAATCTCTTGCTGCGCGATCTGGATGAACTGGTGAATCAGCAATTGGCGAAAATGTTGTTTGCAAACCCGCAGCGCATTGATTATTATGACCGCTATCAGGAGATCATCGATGCCTACAATGCGGAGCAGAACCGTGCGACCATCGAGAGAACCTTCATGGATCTGATGGAGCTTGCAAGTTCACTGGACACGGAGCAGCAGCGCTATGTGCGTGAGGGCTTTTCCAGCGATGAGGAACTTTCAGTGTACGATTTGCTGTTTTCGGAGAATCTCACAAAGCAGGAAATTGAAACGATCAAGAAGGTGTCTGTGGACTTGTTGACAAAAATCAAACAGCAGATTGCCAAACTCGACCATTGGACGGACAAGCAGGAAACTAAGGCGATTGTGGATAACCTGATCCGTAAGACCCTTTGGCAAGAACTTCCCAATAGCTATGATGTAAGCGATATCCAGACCTACCAGAAGAAAATCTACGAGTATGTATATATGCGCTACCCGGAAGTAGCATAACGCAAAAATCACCCCAGAGAGAACGCACAAGAGGCTATTCTCTCTGGGGTGATTGCGTATCAAATCATCTGAAAATGCCGCAATGCCTCCACAATCGCATCCTCTTTTTCCTTCGGACACTTAGGAGGAGAAAGTTTGAAAAAACAGACGGGCGGGTGTGAAAGCGGGTAAATCGACATGGAAAAGATCAAAGCGGATGCTTCCCGAAAAACTGCTGGGCAATTCCATCCAGCTGTGCGGTGATTTGCCGAAAATCCTGATTGAGATCCAAGGTGCGTGCACCGATCTGATTGCCGCCTAAGTTGAAGAGACAATTCGGCGTGATGGCTTCCTGCGTTTTGGCGTAGACTAGCAGCCCGGAAACGTTTCCAGTATGGGCAGCATCCTGATTTTTAACGTAGGTGTAGATCTGGTAGAGGTTGGCAGAATGCAGGGTCTCTTTATTAAACTGCTGCTGCAATGTCTGGCTGTAATACTTGGCATCCAGAATGAGAACTTTTTCGCGAAAACGCAGAAAAATATCGGTTTGCATGGCAGGGAGAAACCGCAGCATGGCAGCATCGTGCTCTCCCACAAGATCCCATTTGACCTGCGCAGCCTTGACCTCAGTAAGGTAGGGATGATTTTGTCGGTAATACTCCAGAATAAAGCGTTCGTACAGCTTTGCCATGCGTTCATCCGAAAATGCTGTCATTTTATAGCTGCCGTTTTCGGTGGTCTGCAGCATATCGTGCAGCACGAAATAGCAGAGATTCAACAGCATCTCGTAATTCTGGTTGCTCCGCTGATAATGTAACTGCTTCCATGGGATTTGAGAGGGAAGCAGTGCAGAAACCGTGTCCAGAAACAGAAGCGCTTTCTTCAATTCCACTTTGCGCTCAGTAGAAACATTCTTATCCCGAAGCAGCACATGCAGGGTGGTTTTCAGAATCTGGTTATACAGGTTATCCTCGGAAAGCTCGTCAAAGGTACAGGCGACCTGTGGCTTGTGCTGGATACGGGTCTTAATGGTCTGCGGAAGATCCAGCTTTCCACGCAAAACTGACCGGGTCTCGCTTCGGGAAACATATTCTCGATAGAGCCCCTGCTTCAGCTGCCGGGAAACACCCTTTGCAAGGATGGCAGCAAACAAATCGTCGATACGCTCAAACTTTTCCGAGGCGATGCACTGATAATCCTGCTGCTGCAGCACCTGATAGGCGTAGGAGAGCATGTAGTAGATGTTCTGGATAAAGATCCCTTTGTCAGTCGTCATTGAAAACACCACGCAGATTCTTTTCCCAACGGTGCAGTTTGTCGGGCGCGTCGAACCAGTATTCTGCCAGCGTAGGCAGAAGGTCAAACTCCACCACAGAGCGCATCCAGTCAGTGGTGCAGGCAGCAGGGTCGGCCAGACAAAAGTAACTGTGACCAACACGAAATCCGGGACCGAGGGAGGCATCTGTGGTAATTTCCCGGTTCAATGCCTTGATCTGTTCCACCAGAGCATTGAAGGTTTCATTGTCAAGCGCAGATTGATATTTCTGGAATCCATCGGAGGTGAACGCCGGTTCGATCTCGAAGAAACTGAAGCGTCTGCGCAGTGCATAGTCGATCATGGCCAGGCTGCGGTCGGCAGTATTCATCATACCGATAATGTACAAATTTTCCGGGACATAGAAGGGCATCCCGTTATAGGCCAGTGTGATCTTTTCGCCCCGATGGTCGCTTTCAATCAGCATCATCAGCTCGCCGAAGATCTTGCTCAGGTTGCCCCGGTTGATCTCATCGATCAGGAAAAAGTATTCTCGGTCGGGGTCGTTGGAAGCCTTCTGGCAGAAGCGGTAAAATACACCCTCTGTCAGCTTGAAGCCGGAGCCGTCCGGCCGGTAGCCCAGCATGATATCCTCGTAGGAGTAATTCTGGTGGAACTGAACAAACTCAACCCGGGAGGAATCAGCTTGACCCATTATAGAGTACGCCAGCCGTTTGGCAGCATAGGTCTTTCCAACGCCGGGTGCACCTTGCAGAATGATATTTTTCTTGTGGCGTAGCAAAGAAACCAACACTTCATAGCGTTGCTCACTCAGAAAAACATCGTGCAGAAAATCAACTCTGGTGTAGCTGTCGGCAGATGCCTGCCGGACGGGAGCAGGGTTTTCATCCCGGATCAGATCCAGAATAAAGTTGTACTCACCCTCCGAGAGCTTGAACAGGCTTCCGTTCGGCTGTACGAAGAACTCCATTTTCTCCAGCTCAGGGAAAGCCTTCAGTACAGCATAGTCAATGGGGGAAGTCAGGCTCTCGGTCTTTTCAAAATAAATCTCTTTGCCGTTGCTTTCCTGTGTGATCTTGGCCAGAGCTACCACTCGCTTTACCGGATTGGCCTCATAGCCGATCACTAGATCCCCGGCTTTTGCATCGAGGAAATTCTGGAAAATCCTGCGCTTGTTCCCGTTGTCATTGTACAGCGTATAGGTCTGCTCTTCGCCGACCCGCAGACTGGAATAACTCCAGATCTTAGGATTGGCAGTCAGCCACCAGTAGTGGCGTGAAGGTGCTTCACAGGCGGCAGCGGCAGCCGGTACTTTCGAGAGGTCGGCTTTTTTCAGAGCCTGTAAAAGCTCATCTCGCAAGCGCCAGATGTAAGTGCCATCCGCCTTTGTGCTGGCATTTTTGCCCACATATAAAATGGGCCACCAACGCATATTTTTGCTGTCGCGGGGCATGCAGCGGCAGCTAGTCTTTTCTGCCACCCGCTGTGCAAGATGGTAGGAGTTGGAGATGTAGAAGTTGCTGGTTTCACCGTATTTAATGGCAAGCTGTTTGCAGGTGGCCTGCCCGCCGTAATCCAGCATACATTTCATCACCCGCAAAGCCTCCGAGGTAAAAACCGAGGTGTCTTGCAGCAAAGCACTCCACTGTGCGGTTGTAATGCCCGGGTCATACTCACTTTCAGCAGGAAACCATCCGGCCTGCATCTGTGATGTCTTTTGTTCGGCAAGGTAGAAACGGCTCAGATAAAAGCCCAGATCAATGGCAGCGATATTCCAGTGTGTGTCTGGCCAGTATTTTCCGGCAGGGGCTGCTTCAATGGCACTGCGGATCATCTGGGTGATGGCAGCATTTTGGCTCAGTGCCGCCCGCAGCTCATCATAAAGGCGGTAGCTGTTTAGCAGCGATTCTACGGAACCATCCCGCTTGGGCGGAGCATCGAAGTTCAGCGCATCCGAGATGTCACGGGCAACGGAATAGCGGTAGATATAATATTGATCCGGATACCGGAGCCACAGATAGACGCTGATGGCACTGGTGTTCTGGTAGTGGTTATTCCAACTGCCGTCGTTGTATTTTGTGCGTATTTCTTCGGTGGCAGCCTGAAATGCAATAATGCGCTGGGAAAGTTCGGTGGATTCATCAAACAAGCTGCGGAACATTGCGCGTGTTGCTTCACAGTCCGCTGCTGCGAAATTCAGGATCATCGCACGGGGATAGGCATAGCCGGTATCCAGAAGCGAAAAGACCTTTGCAGTGGCTTCCTTGAACATTTCACCAAAATCTGCCGCGTCAATATTCCAATGGTCGTGGAAATGCTGCGCGGCTTCCCATTTGAAATCTTCAACATGAGGCCAATGCTTCGGGAAATAGGTCTGGTATCCGCCCAAAACAGGCTCCAGTTTTGCAAGATCGATCATGACGGCTCCCTCCGAAAACAAAAAGTCTTTAAGATATTGTACCACGATAAAAATAGAAACACCATATTCCAACAAAAGAAAATGCCCGCCTGAAAATCAGACGGGCATACAGTAAATCAAATCATTTGAAAATGCTTCAATGCTTCCACAATCGCATCCTCTTTCTCCTTCGGACACTGAGGTTGCTTTGCATTCTCGTTTTTCGCTTTATGGTAATTCTCCCGCTCGATGATGCCGTACTTCTGCTTCACCTGTGCGATATAGAGATTGGATACCTTCAACTGATGGTGTTCCCACACATAATCCCGAATCTCGTTGTAAGTCGCCTTGCTCTCTGCGGCAGTCACATCCAGCTCATCCATACTGACGTCCACTTCGATATGCCGCTCGACATGGAGTTTGGTCAAAAGGAGAACCGCTTCGCAATGCCGTGTTCTTGGAAACAGATCCACCGGCTGCACCTTCTCTGCGTGATATCCATTTTGTTCCAGCCATGCAGCATCTCTTGCGGCGGTGGCGGGGTTGCAGCTGACGTAGACCACCCGGCGGGGAGACATGCGCACGACAGCGGAAAGGGTGGCTTCGTCGCAGCCCTTGCGGGGAGGGTCCAGCATTACGATGTCCGGGTGAAGGCCCTCAGCAGCAAGGCGGGTGGCGGCCTGACCGGCATCTGCGCAGAAAAATCGGCTCTTTGCGGCCACATCTGCACCCATGCGGGCAGCGTTAGCCTTGGCACTTTCAATGGCTTCCGGTACGATCTCCACACCGATCAGCTCACGGCAGTGCGCTGCCATGGAAAGACCAATGGTGCCCATGCCGCAGTAGAGGTCCAGCAGCAGGTCGTCCGGGGTAAGCTGAGCATACTGGGCGGCAATGCCGTAAAGATGCTCGGCAGCAAGGGTATTGACCTGATAGAAGGAAAGCGGGCCAAGCTGCACCGGAACACCGCACAGGGTGTCTTCAATATACCCCTGCCCATACAGGGTGTGGGTCTCGGTGCCAAGGATCACGTTGGTGTTTTTAGCATTTACGTTCATCAGGATCGTGGTGATCTCTGCAAATTGAGCTTTCAGCCGGGTGCAAAGCTCTTCAGCGGAGGGCAGCTTGGCACGGGTGCAGACAAGGCAGACCATGATCTGGCCACTGTGAGCGCCGCGCCGCAGAAAGATATGACGCACAAGGCCCCTGCCGGTCTCCTCGCTGTACGGCTGGATGCCCTTTTCTGCAAAAAAAGCACACAATGCGTTGCCGATCTCATTCAGCACACCGGGCTGCAGGCGGCAGTCCGGGCAGGGGACGATGCGGTGGGTGCGCCCGGCGTAGAAGCCGATACAGGGCTTACCGCTTTTGTCCACGCCCACCGGGAACTGCACCTTATTGCGGTAGCGGTTCACTTCCGGCGAACCCACAATGGGCAGCACAGGCACATCCAATCCTCCGATGCGGGCAAAGGCGTCTGCAACATTCTCCTGCTTGGCGCGCAGCTCGGCAGCATAGTCCAGATGCCGCAGGCTGCAGCCGCCGCAGGGGCCTGCCACGGCACAATCCACCGGGATACGGTCCGGCGAAGGAGTGAGCACCTCGTCCAGAATACCGAAGGCGTAGCGCTTGCAGTCCTTAACGATGCGCACCCGGGCTTCGTCGCCGGGGGCGGCACCGGGAATAAACACGGTCTCACCGTCTGGGCTGTGTGCTACGCCGCTGCCATCGCTGGAAAGACGCTCTACGCGCAGGGTGAGAACTTGATTTTTCTGTAAGGGCATGAAGGATCTCCTTTACTGGTGGTCAGGGCCGTCGGCGGGAGCATCAGCCTGCGCCGCAAAATACTTGCTGGGCGGCACGCCCTTGGCGCGCTTGAATACCCGCGAGAAATAGAACTGGTCAAAGAAGCCTACCGACACCGCGACCTCGGCAATGGAAAGGTTGCCTGCGCGCAGCAGCTTGCAGGCTTCGTTGATGCGGTATTCGGTAAGATAATCGATGGGGCTTTTGCCTACGTTCAGCATGAACACGCGGTACAGGTGACTGCGGGAGACACCTACGCTTTTTGCCACATCATCAATGGAAATATCGTGTGAATAATTGAACTGGATGTACTTGATGGCGTTGAGCACATACTGGCTGGAAGAGGAAGCCGTGTGCGGTTTGCCAGCGCTGGTCTCCTTCATCAGAGAAGCGATAAAGAGATAAAGGTAGCCCACCATGGCGGCTTCATCCTGCGGCTGCAGCCCGCGGGATGAATAAATGTTGGCCAGAGCGGCACGCATCCCATCGGGGTCGTGGGTGTGATGCACCGGCGAGTCGTCGGTGAAGGGGAGCTGCGCGGCCAGTTTGTGGGCACACGCACCGTTGAAGCCTACCCAGCTGTACTCCCAAGGCTGCTGCTCATCGGCAGTATACCGGATCAGCTGGCTTGGCCGGGCAAAAAACAGCTGGCCCTGGCTCACTTCCCAGGTGCGTCCGCCCACCTCGAATACGCCCTTGCCGGAAAGTACCAGATGGATCAGGTAATGGTCGCGGATACCCGGCCCCCATGTTTGGCCCGGAGCACAGCGTTCGATGCCGCAATTGAAGATGGAAAGCTCAATATTATTGGTATAATTTTGTTTGAAGGATTGCTTATATACATCTGCCATAGCCGCGTTTCCTCCGCTCTGTCACGTTGCGGGCAGCTTTGTGCCCGATCTTTGGTATAGTATACCACACATCTGCCCGCAAATTCAACAAAAGTACATCTTATTCTTTGAACTGGGTGCCAAAATTCGCGTTTTTTCAGCGTTGGAAATTGAAAAAAGCGGTTGGATGCATTACAATAGACGTAACATACCCATCTATCCCAAAGCAGCATATTGAGGGAGGAATCGTTATGGCAAACAGTGCGCAGCTCCGAAATGAGATCGCGGCGGGCAAATGGGACGATAAGCTCCGGGCACTGTATGGCGATGCGGCGCAGGAAATCTGTCGGCAGCGGGCACGCTACTGTGCTGCGCTGGAACAGTTTGAGCTGTACTTTGGGCCGGGCAGGCAGGTGCAGGTTTATTCGGCACCGGGCCGCGCAGAGCTGGGCGGCAACCACACCGACCACCAGCACGGTTATGGCCTTGCGGCGGCTGTCACGCTGGATCTTGTGGCCGTGGCTGCGCACAATACAGACGGCTACGTGCGGGTCAAATCCCGCGGGTTCAACAAGCTGGATGTGATCGACCTGACCGTGGAGGGGCCGCAGGAAGGGGAGAGCACCCACTCGGCCAGCCTGATCCGCGGCATTGCCGAGGGCTTCCGCGCGGCAGGCAAAGCGGTGGGCGGCTTTGATGCATACACGGCCAGTGATGTGCTGCGCGGCAGCGGCCTTTCCAGTTCTGCTGCCTTTGAAATGGGCATGGCTGCCATCTGGAACGGAGAATATGGCTGCGGTCTGGCCCCGGCGGAGCTGGCAAAGATCTGTCAGTATGCGGAGAATACCTATTTTGGCAAGCCCAGCGGCCTGCTGGATCAGCTGACCAGCGCAGTGGGCGGCATTATCTTTGCGGATTTTGCAGACCCCCAGCAGCCGGTTCTGGAAAAGATCCACGCCGACGGCCTGCTGCCGCCGGGCATGAGCCTGTGCGTTACCGATACGCGCGGCAGCCACAGCGAATTGACCGGTGAGTTTGCAGCCATCCGGCAGGAGATGGAGCAGATCGCAGCGTTTCTTGGCAAAAAGGTGCTGGGACAGGTGACGGAGAGCGCATTCTGGGCAGCACTGCCTGCGCTGCGCAAAGCCTGCGGCGACCGCGCGGTGCTGCGCGCCATCCACTATTTTGAAGAGAACGCTCGCACCCTTGCCCAGAGGGACGCGCTGCAGGCCGGGCAGTTTGCTGCCTTTGCAGCGCTGGTGCTGGAAAGCGGACGCGCATCCTTTGCGCTATGCCAGAATGTCTACTGCAGCACCGATGTGCGGCATCAGGGGCTTTCGGTGGCACTGGCGCTGAGCCAGAGTATCCTGCAGGGCAGCACGGGAGCCTGGCGGATGCAGGGCGGCGGCTTTGCAGGCACCATTCAGGCGTATGTTCCCCAGAGCCTGCTGGAACGCTATCACAGCGAGATCGAGCGGGTATTCGGCAAGGGCAGCTGCTACATTCTGCGTCTGCGGGAGCAGGGGGCAGTGAAAGTGATCTGAAAACAAAAACGCATCTGCAAGATTTTGCAGATGCGTTTTTTGCTATGCTTTATACTGCTGGGAAAGTTCAGAAAACCGATTTCGGGCCGGGAGCGGACTGAGCCTGCTCTTTCTCTTCTTCCCGGCGCTGCTGATCCGAGATATACTGCACCATGTCCCGCTCCTCGTGGGAAAAATGGAACAGGTCTGCGATGGTATCGTAGGCGCTCACCACGAAGTTGAAGCCTGTCTTTACCACATTGAACAGCAGCATGGGCACAAAGGTGAAAGAAAGTGAGATCAATCCGCCGCTAAAGAAAAGATCGTCCAGACGCAGATTGCTGAAGAAAAGATCCAGCGCATCGCCCAGCGGCCCGCCGCCGGAAATACTGCGCAGCTCTTCTTCGGAAACAGAAATGTATGAATGCGGCATCTGAAGGTTTTTCATGGAGAAAGCTCCTTTCTGACAAGATCGTTCCGGGAATGGAATCAAACTCAGGCTGCAGCGGTTCCCTCGGCCTGAGCGGCATCAAAGCTCGGCATGGGGTTCACGATCTGATCGTAGATGCTTGTAACGGTACGAATGACGTTCATGACCTGCGAATAGACATAGACACCGGCCAGACCGGCAACGCCCACAGAAGCGATACGGCTCCAGGTGTTCATCTTATCCCAGGTGTGATAGAAGGTGCCGGACAGGCTCAGACCATTCGACAGACCGGACTGCACACGGCCTGCGATGTACCGGAAGGAATAGTTGGTCATCAGCACGAACAGGTTGATTGCTGCATTCTGGCAGAATGTAGCAAACTGATCGGTGTTGAAATAAATATCGTGATTAAAGGCTGAGCCAAGGTAGATGGACTGACCGCCATCCAGATAGGTCATTTCCTCTTCGGAGATAACGGCATAGGAAGCCGGTAAAAGCATGGTATTCTGATTGGGATGATCCATGGTGGAAGAACTCCTTTCCGTAGTGGAATCTGCACAAAGGCAGACAATAATACTATCTGAATTGTAACATAACTGTGTCCAAATAACAAGAGCAGAGATGCGCAAAATCATGATACATTTGTGAATAAACTGTTACAGAAAGGCGGCAAAATCACGGATGTCAGCCCAAAAATGCGCAATATGTCCATAATCTGGTCCTGAAAAAATGTTCTGTAGAAAAAACAAAAGCGCCTGCACATTCCGGGTGCAGACGCTTTTACGAGGAGAAAATGATCGGGGAATTACTGTGCCCGTTCGTAGAGCACGGTCAGCTGCGCAATGTGTCCGGCCAGTGCTTCCGGCAAGGGACAGGTGAGCCGCCACTGCCAGTTGGAGCCTTGGGTGCTGGGAGTGTTGATGCGGGCCTCACTGCCCAGATGCAGCCAGTCCGCCAGAGGGATCACAGCGGTATCCGATACACTGGCAAGGCAGGCACAGATCATGGCCTCGGTCAGCTCTTCCGGCTGGCAGCGCAGGTAGCGGCAGGCATAGGCCACATCCTCGGCACTGGCGTTGGTACGCCAGCCTTCGGTGGTCACATTGTCGTGGGTGCCGGTGTACACCACGCTGTTGCGGTGGTAGGTGTGGGGCAGGTAATTGCCGGATTCCCGGCTGTCAAAGGCAAACTGCATGATCTTCATGCCCGGGTAGCCGCTGGCAGAAAGCATGGCCTTGACCTCCGGGGTCAGGTAGCCAAGATCCTCGGCAATGATGCCGCCCTCGCCAAGGTTTTCGTGCATGGCATTGATAAAATCGCGGTCAGGGCCTTTTTCCCAGTGGCCGCCCGTCGCCGTTTTGTTCCCGGCGGGAATGGAGTAATAGCTCTCGAAGCCGCGGAAGTGGTCGATGCGCACCACATCGTAAATGGAGGTGGCGTGCTTCATGCGCTGCTTCCACCACGCAAAGCCGGTAGCCTTGTGAACAGGCCAATCGTACAGCGGATTGCCCCATAGCTGACCATCCGCTGCAAAGGCATCCGGCGGGCATCCGGCAACCTGCGTCAGGTGCATCTGGCCATCGGTCTGGAACAGTTCCGGGTGGGTCCACAGATCGCTGGAATCCGGGCTGACATAGATGGGAATATCGCCCACCAGACGGACGCCCTTGCCGTTGGCGTAAGCCTTCAGGGCGTTCCACTGGGTGTAGAAGAAGAATTGCACCGCCTTGTAGTAATCCACCGCACCGGCGAGACGCTGTTTTGCGGCAGCAATGGCTTCCGGTTTGCGGCAGCGCAGGTCATCCGGCCAGTCGGCAAGGCCGGCCTGCCCCTGTTCGGCCTTGACAGCCATGAACAGGGCGTAATCCTCCAGCCAGAAGCTCTGCGCCTCGCAGAAGGCTTCATAGGAGGGGGAGGGGGCTGCCAGCAGGCGGTCAGCAGCCTTTTTCAGGATAACAGGCCGCTCGTTGTAAAGGGCACCGTAGTCGACAGAACCAACCGGCTTTTCAGCGGGGATCTCGTCGGCGGTCAGCAAACCGTCCGCAGCCAGCAGGCGGTAATCGATAAAATAGGGATTTCCGGCAAAGGCGGAGAAGCTCTGGTAAGGGCTGTCGCCGTAGCCGGTGGGGCCGATGGGCAGGATCTGCCAGTAGGTCT
>OLRP01000945.1_pt1 | contig 24808 bp, 22 predicted proteins | sample 1672401 | NCBI WGS metagenome assembly OLRP01 (sample SAMEA3136682, study PRJEB25190) | human gut metagenome | reverse complement strand
TGTTAACTGAATCTTCCCGTAATATAATCCTCCGTTTCTTTCAGGGAGGGATTGGAAAAAATCTTTTCCGTAGCATCAAATTCCACCAGCCTGCCCAACATGAAAAAACCGGTCAGGTCCGAAACGCGCGTGGCCTGTTGCATATTATGGGTGACCACAATAATGGTAAACTTGTCCTTGAGACGGTGCATCAGCTCTTCCACCCTCACCGTCGCAATGGGGTCCAGGGCGGAACAGGGTTCGTCCATCAGCAGGATGCGCGGCTTCACGGCAATGGAACGGGCAATGCACAGCCGCTGCTGCTGGCCGCCGGAAAGACCATTGGCGGAAGCATGGAGACGGTCCTTTACCTCATCCCAAAGAGCGGCATGCCGCAGGCTTTCCTCCACAGCCTCGTCCAGAATGCCGCGGTTTTTTACCCCCGCCAGCTTCAATCCGTAGGCTACATTCTCATAAATGCTCATCGGGAAAGGGTTGGACTTCTGGAAAACCATGCCCACCTCCCGGCGCAGACGAATGGTATCCAGGGAAGGAGAAGTCACGTCCACCCCATCAATGCGGATGGAGCCTCCCGTAACGCGCGCCTCCGGAATACGGTCATTCATCCGGTTGATACAGCGCAGCAGCGTGGACTTCCCGCACCCGGAAGGGCCGATGAACGCCGTCACCCTGTTCCTGGGGACTTTCATGGTGACGTTGAACAGGGATTGCTTGCTCCCATAACAAAAATCCAGGGAATCCACCTCTACGGCGGTCTGGTCGGCTGCTGCTGGATGCGGAGTCATGTTCTTCTAATGGCGCGTCCTGCGCCTCTGGACGCATGGTATCCCAAAAACAGGGCTCCCTGGCTACTCCGGGTTTGTGACGATTTCTTAACCAGGATTCTCTTCCTCACCATGGGGGCGGGAGGGTATCACTACCCCGTCTTCCGCCATGAACGGCCCCGCCGGACGGAAACGGAAGACGCAACACACCAAAAAAGACGCCATGAAATTTGTCGCCAAAATCCTGACCATCGCCGCCGCCCTCAGCTCCCTGAGCATGGGCGCCAACCAAGTGACCGTTGACAGCAGCATCAAGCCGTATGCGCCCACCAGCGGCGTTTCCGGCAACCTGAACGCCGTCGGCTCCGATACGCTGAACAACCTGATGACCCTCTGGGCGGAAGGATTCAGCAAAAAATATCCCAGCGTCAAAGTCGGCGTTGAAGGCAAAGGCTCTTCCACAGCGCCGCCCGCCCTCACGGCAGGCACGGCCCAGCTCGCCCCCATGAGCCGCCAGATGAAGCGGGAGGAAATCGCCGCCTTTGAAGCCAAATACGGCTACAAGCCGACGGAGATCAAAGTGGCCCTGGACGCCGTGGCCTTCTTTGTCAACAAGAACAATCCCATCCAGGCCCTTACCCTGGCGCAGATCGACTCCATTTTCTCCTCCACTTTCAAGCGCGGCGGCTCCAACATCACCGACTGGGGCGATGCGGGAGTGCCCTCCATGAAAGGAAAAGCCATCTCCATTTACGGCAGAAACAGCGCCTCCGGCACGAACGGGTTCGTGAAGGAAATAGCCCTGAAAAAAGGGGACTATAAAAACTCCGTGAAGGAACAGCCCGGTTCCTCCGCCGTCGTGCAGGGCATCAGTTCCGATGAACAGGGAATCGGCTATTCCGGCATCGGATACGTCACCTCCGGCGTAAAAACCCTCTCCCTGGCGGAAAAAAGCGGAAAGGCGGCGGTACAGCCTTCCTACGATAACTGCATCAACGGAACGTACCCGCTCTCCCGTTACCTGCTGATTTACGTCAACAAAAAACCGGGAGAACCCCTGGACACCCTGACCAGGGAATTCATCAAATTCATCGTATCCAAAGACGGCCAGGAAATCGTGACCAAGGACGGTTATTACCCGATTCCCGCCAAAGTCAGCTCAGAAGTGCTCAAGAGCATTGAATAAACACGCCCTTCCCGTGCCGTAAACACATGCCGGGGCAGGACTCCGGCCCGCCCGCCGGAGTCCTGCCCTCCAACTTCTCCTCTCTGCCGTCATGAGTTCCAATGCTCCCTCCCCCGCACCTTCCAGAAAGCCCAAACCCGTTCCGGAACGCTTTCAGGTGGCAAAAACCACGCTGTGGTTTGACCGCATCATGACCAAAACCATCATCGGCGGAGGATTCACCGTCATTGTAGCCGTTTTCGGCATTCTTTTCTTCCTGCTGGCCGTTACGATTCCTCTCTTCCAGAGCGCGGACGTGGAAGAACGGCAGCACCCCGCGCCCTCCTCTCCGGTTCCGGGAACCTGGGGCCTGGACCCTTCCGGCACGCTTCCCTTTGTCTACGGCAACGGGAAAAACATCTTCTTCCTGGACAAAACTACCGGGAACCTGTCCTCCGTTCCCGTTTCCCTGCCGGACGGCGAAACCGTCTGCGCCCATTCCTATGATGCATCCCTCACCGCCTACCCCATCGCCACGGAATCCGGCAAGGTGGGCCTCATCCATGTTCATTCCGGACTCAACGTCCACGGCCGGACGAATGCCCACGGCCCGGACAAAGCCGGAGCGGAAGCCGGCCCTCTCTACCCCCTGACGGAAAGCGGTTCCGTCCCCGGCAAAATATCCGGCATAGCCTATGCGGACGCGGGAGAACGGAAAATATTTACCGCAACCGTGGAGACGGAACAGGGCACGCGCCTCCTGCTGATGACGCTGGAAGAATCCCGCTCCCTGCTTCATGAGGGAGAACTGGCGCCTTCCGGATTCCATGACCTGACGGACCAGATGGAAGGCCGCCCCACGACCATGCTGCCCGGAGCCTCCGGAGACAGCCTCGTCATCGCTACGGACGCGGACAAACTTCTTTACTTCTCCTATGATGAAGACGGGGAAACATGGGTCAGACGCCAGATGATTCCGACCCCGCTGGGGAAAGGGGAAAAAATGACTTCCGTCAACTGGCTTTTCGGAGACATGTCCCTGGTCATAGGAGGCGACAGGGGAAGCCTTAAGATTTTCAGCCTTTATCCCCATTCCCGCCCGGACGGCACTTCCCTGCGCCTCTTCGGCCAGACCAGGCAATTCTCTCCCATGGACGGTCCGGTGCAGCATTACGCGGCATCCGGCATCAACCGTTCCTTCCTGGTCTCCACTCCGCGGGAACTCAGGCTCTGCTACGGAACCACGGCCGACATCCGCTGGAACAGCGGACCTCTGGAATTCGTTCCGGTCCAACTGGCCGCCAATACGGAATTCAACGCCGCCATTGCCGTGGACCCATCAGGAAACATCCATTTCTTCTCTCTGGAAGACAAGCACCCGGAAGCCGGCGCCAAAGCCCTGGTCGGGAAAATATGGTATGAGGGGTACGATTCTCCCAAATGGCTCTGGCAATCCGTGGGCGGCACGGATGATTATGAATCCAAGCTGTCCCTGATGCCCCTGGTCTTCGGCACGCTGAAAGGCACCCTGTACGCCCTTGTCTTCGCCGTCCCGGTAGCGGTCACAGCCGCCATTTACACGGCCCACTTCATGGCCCCTGCCGTCAAACGGGTGGTAAAACCCGTCATGGAAATCATGGCCTCCCTTCCTTCCGTAGTGCTGGGCTTCTTCGGCGCCCTTTACCTGGCCCCCAGAATGGAAGACAAAGTTCCCGCCCTGCTCTGCATGGCCGTCCTCATTCCCGGCCTAGCGGCCCTCATCGCGTGGTTCTGGACCACCCGGCCCGCAGCCTGGCGCAACAAATTCAGCCGCGGTGTGGAATACATCGTCATGACCCCCGTCATCCTGCTCTGCGCCTGGTTCTGCTGGGAATACCTGGGCTACTGGCTGGAACAGCCCCTCATCAGCCTCTGCCGCAGCGTCATGGGCCTGTGGGGCGCCGGGGACTTCCAGGCCGCCAGTTTAGCAGACTTGTGGCGCAACGGCTTCGGCATGCCCTATGAACAGCGCAACTCCCTGGTGGTTGGATTCATCATGGGCTTTGCCGTCATCCCTGTCATCTTCACCATTTCCGAGGACGCCCTGAGCAACGTCCCCCCTTCCCTCATCGCCGCCTCGGAGGCTCTGGGGGCCAGCCGCTGGCAGATGGTCCGCACTGTTGTTCTTCCGGTGGCTTCCGCAGGCATTTTCTCCGCCCTGATGATAGGTCTGGGCCGAGCCGTGGGGGAAACCATGATCGTACTGATGGCCACGGGAAACACCCCCATCATGGACTGGAATATCTTCAACGGCATGCGCACCCTCTCCGCCAACATCGCCACGGAACTGCCGGAGGCGGCGCAGGACTCCACCCACTACCGGGTCCTCTTCCTGGGCGGCCTTATCCTCTTCTCCATGACATTCATTCTGAACACTCTAGCGGAAATAGTGCGCCAGCGTCTCCGCAAACGCTTCAACGTCGTGTGAACCATCCATCCCTTTCCCTCCCATCCATCCACCTTCCATGAAACAGGACTTCAGCCTTCCGCCCGCCCCCAAACGTCCCCTGGGGGAAGTCAATATCTGGCTCGCCTCCATCGGGCTCTCCCTGGGCCTCATCATGATTTTCGGCCTGCTGGGCATCATCGTCTTCAACGGTCTGGAGGCCTTCTGGCCCAAAACCATCCATGAACTGACGCTCGCCCCTTCTTCAAAAGAAGAACAACCGCTTGTCCTGTACGCCGGCATCACAAAGGACCAGACGCGCCACGTCCCCGCAGACCCCGCCCATCCCGGCTCCACAGCCAGAGACGTGCGGGAATACCAGCTTTTCACCGGCAGCAAGGAATCCTATGGACAATCCTACCGCTATGTGGACGCGCACAATGTCACTGCCTCCGCCACCCCCAAAGGCCTTCTGTGCCTGGAACGCATGGAGGGAGGGAACGCCCTGGTCAAACCTCTGGAACTCAAGCTGGCCTCCGGAGAAACCATCCCCGCCGCCTCACCGGAATTCATGGAGGCTTTCCGCCGCGTGCTGGACCGGGAAACAGACCTGAGGGACAGGGTCAAAACCATTGACACCAGGGACATCGGCTCCGTCAATACCCGTCTGGCGGACGCCAGACGGGATATCAAGGCCATAGAACGTTCCTACGACATCCGGGAAGAAAATGGACGGCGTACGGCCGTCCCCAGGAAAAACCCCATTCTCACGGATATGGACGACCCGGCCGGAGAACTGGACCGGCTCCGCGCCAAAGAGGAACAGCTCAATGCCGAATACGCCCGGTACACCGCGGAAGCAGCCAAACTGAGGGCTCAACAGGGCCGAGACTCTCTTGTGTATGCCCTGGGAGACGGGGAAAAGAAAGAAATCCGCATGGATAAAATCGTTTACGGCTACCAGCCGAATGACCTGGGGTTCTTCGGAAAATGCGGCGTCTTCCTCCACAACCTGTACCATTTCATCACGGATGATCCGCGGGAGGCCAACACGGAGGGCGGCATCTTCCCCGCCATTTTCGGCACCTTCATCATGACTTTGCTCATGAGTGTGCTGGTCACGCCCGTGGGGGTCATCGGAGCCATCTACCTGAGGGAATACGCCAGACAGGGGACTCTGGTTCAGGCCGTGCGCATCTGCGTGAACAACCTGGCGGGCGTGCCTTCCATCGTCTTCGGCGTTTTCGGCCTCGGCTTCTTCGTTTACTATCTGGGAGGGAGCATCGACGAACTTTTCTACTGGAAAAAGCTGGCTGTGGACAACACCCCCACCTTCGGGACCTCCGGCATCCTGTGGGCATCCCTCACGCTGGCCCTGATGACGCTGCCCGTAGTCATCGTCTCCACGGAGGAGGCACTCTCCGCCGTCCCCCGCGGGCTGCGGGAGGCTGCCCTGGCCTGCGGGGCCTCCAAATGGCAGATGATTAAACGCATCATCCTCCCCAGCGCCCTGCCGGGCGTCATGACCGGCCTCATTCTGGCCATGGCCCGTGGCGCCGGAGAGGTAGCCCCACTCATGGTCACGGGAGTGGTCAAGCTGGCCCCCTCCCTGCCCATTGACGGGGAAGGCCCCTTCATCCACCTGGAACGCAAATTCATGCATCTGGGCTTTCATATCTACGACGTAGGCTTCCAGTCTCCGGACTCGGACGCCGCCCAGCCCATGGTTTTCGCCACCACGCTGCTCCTCATCCTGCTGGTGGTGGCCATGAACCTCACGGCCATCCTCATCCGCAACCGCCTGCGCAAAAAATACGCGGCCTCCAGCTTCTAACCCCATTCTCCTTCACCATCCCATGACTGAACCAGCCGCCGCAGACGACGAGCCCATCATTGAAGTGGAAGACTTCTCCTTCTTTTACGGGAGCAAACAGGTTCTCTTCAACATCGGCATGACCTTTGAAACCAACCGGGTAACCGCCCTCATCGGGCCCTCCGGCTGCGGAAAATCCACGCTGCTCCGCAACATCAACCGCATGAACGACCTGGTCCCGGACGTGCACCACCAGGGGGATATCCGCATTGACGGCACCAGCCTGTATGACCCGCGCGTGGAAGTCATCTCCCTGCGCAAGCGCGTAGGCATGGTCTTCCAAAAATACAACCCTTTCCCTAAAAGCATTTATGAAAACATCGTCTTTCCCCTCCGTGTGGCCGGCCGCAACAGGCGCGCGGAACTGGACGAAACCGTGGAACGAAGCCTGAAGGGAGCCGCCCTGTGGGATGAAGTGAAAGACAAGCTGCATGAAAGCGCCTACGGCCTTTCCGGCGGCCAGCAGCAGCGGCTGTGCATCGCGCGCGCCATTGCCAACCGCCCCCAAATCCTGCTGATGGATGAACCCTGCGCCGCCCTGGACCCTATCGCCACCTTAAAAATAGAGGACCTGATGGAAGACCTGAAAAAAGAACTCACCATTGTCATCGTCACCCATAACATGCAGCAGGCCACACGCATCGCGGACCGGACCGCCTTCATGTACATGGGCCGCCTGGTGGAATACGGGGAAACGTCCCAAATCTTCACCAATCCTACGGAAAAAGAAACGGAAGCCTACATTACGGGCCGTTTCAGCTAAAAGCCCATTCCAAACCATTCTCCTCATGACATCCCCCGGCAATCACATCCTCCCCCACTACGACGCGGCCCTGAACGCTATCCGCCTCCGCGTCAATGCCATCTGCGGCAGCCTGCTGAAATACATGGACATTCTGGAACGGGTCATTTCCGGCCCGGACAGCGACGGGGCCAACAGCATCATTGCGGACAGCGACCCGCTGCAGGAAGAAACCCGGCAGGTTCTCTCCCTCTGCTCCTCCGTACTCACCCAATTCCATCCGCTGGGACGCGACCTGAGGCTCGTCATCACCTTCTCCCGATGCGGGGACAAGCTCCAGGAATGCATGGAGGAAGTAACGGGTATCGCCAAGCATGCCAAGGCCTCCATCAGGCATCAGGAATCCCTCTCCCCGGATATTGTGCTCCCTCTGCTGGAAATGGCCGTATCCGAATTCAGAGACGCCGCCAGGTGTCTGGAAACGCAGGATGTGGACGCCGCCAGGGAAATACGCCTGCGCGACAAAAAACTGGACAAAGCCCATCGCAAAGCGCTGGCCCTTCTGGTCTCCCCCGAACGGGAGGACTCCCCTTCCCTCAACGTCAACCTTCTCTTCATTATCCGTTCTCTGGAACGGATAGGAGACATTGCCAAAACCATCGCCGCCACCGTCGTCTTCCTGAAGGAAGCCACGGATATCCGCCACGGAAAAGAAAGATAAAACCATTCCTGCCCGCACGGCGATTCCCTGTTTCCCGTACCGAAAAAATATCCGGAGTAATCATCATAGCCGAGGGAGAAGATGAAACCGTCATGCAGGACAAAGAGAGGTCATGATAAACAACATGATCCGATTTTCGTGTGTCAGAGGCTTCCCCATAAGGCTTATGCGGATCAGCATCTCAGCAGTTGTGTTTTTTGCACACCATCCTCCAAATAATCACAACTAACAGATTATCAGCATATAGAAAACAAACATTCTAAGGATATGCGATAAAGGATGGAATTGGACAAAACAGACAGTTTTCCAAACGCCACAATCCCTCTCCGGGAAAAGGAAAATTCATAACGTCAACCGGAGAGTACCAATACAACTGCATGCTCTAGGAAGGCAAGGGAACAAGACATCTGTCCCTCACACGCATCCTTCCTTCTTCCCTATCAATAGCTTGAAAACAGAGGGAAGCGGTTTTTACTCTCAACCTCTGACATTTTGCGACTGTTCATTCAATGCTCTTCTATCATTTTTATTTACATAAAAAAACAAATAAAAAAATCGCCACAAGCTATTGCAGATTTCAAAAAAATGTCTACCTTTGCAACCGCAAAACAAAAACGCCCCGCGGGCGCTGTTGCCCGTCAGCGCCGCCGCAGCCACCCAGAGCAGCGCGGCCAGGCGGCTGGGCAGCCAGTTGGCGGCATCGTCCAATTTGGCGGCACAGCGCCCGAAATAAAGATATTTTTCGTTTTTGTAGCCGAGCATGCTGTCCATCGTGTTGATGGCCTTGTAGGTCAGCGCCAGCGGTGCCCCGCCAAGGAGCATATACAAAAGCGGCGCAATGACGCCGTCGCTGGCGTTCTCGGCCACGGTCTCCACGGCGGCTCTGGTCACGCCCGCAGCGGTCAGGTTTTGCGTGTCACGGCCCACGATGCGGGCCACGGCCCTGCGGGCCGCGGGCAGGTCGCCCTTTGCCAGTTCCTTGTACACATTGCGGCTCTCCTGTGCAAGACCCTTGGCAGCCAGCGCCTGGCCGCACCAGAGCATTTGCAGCGCCAGCCCCAGCGCCGGATGGAGCTTTGCCGCAGCCCAGCAGGCAAGCCCGGTAACGGCCAGCGTGCCCAGCGGCAGCACCGCGGCCACCGCGGCCCCGCCGGCCAGCTCGCCCCGCGGCGTTTTGGGCAGTGCGGTGCGCAGGTGCTTTTCCAGCGCCGAGATGCACCGGCCCATAAGCACCACCGGATGCGGCAGCCACGCCGGGTCGCCAAACAGAGCGTCCAGCAAAAAGCCGCCCAGCACCGCCCAAAAGATCAGCATGTGCTCTCCTTCGTGTACTGCACGGTCTTGACCAAACGCAGCTCATGCCGCGCCGCCCAGTCGCGGGCGTCCAGCACATAGCCGCCCGCGTTGGGGCCGCACCACCGGTAATAGCTGCGGCGCGGCACGCCGTAGCGCTCCAACGCGGCCATCTGGGTGCCGCCGTGGGCCAGGATCACCAGCATTTCCTCGCCGTCAGCCAGCGCCTTGTCCACCAGCGCCGCAAACGTGCGGCATACGCGGTCACTGAAATCATCCTTGCGCTCACCGTCGGGGCAGCTGCTCTCGCAGTTGGCGGCGACCCACGCCTGATAGTCGGGGTCGTGCTCCATCTCAATATAATTGCGGCCTTCAAAGCTGCCGAAGCACATCTCCTTCAGCCCGTCCACGGGCACGAGCTCCGCGTCCGGGAACAGCACCTCCGCCGTCTGCCTCGTACGCTGCAGCGTGGAAATATAGACAACCTTCGGGTCAATATCAGCCCGGCGCAGTTGGGCCAGCCCCTCGGGCGAGAGCGGGATGTCCCGCTGACCCTGATAGCGCTTCTGGGCGTTGTACTCGGTCAGGCCGTGGCGCAGTAAATAAATCAGCATTTCGGAAGTTCTCCTTTCAAAATCGTCGGCAGACCGCAAAACATCTGCACAACGCAGTCCGCTCGCGCGGCCAGCAGACAGGCCAGACGGCCCGCCGCCTCCCGCGCGGCACGCGCGGCGGGGTCAATCGGCACAACGCCGCCGCCGACCTCCGCCGCGGTCACAACATCATAATCTGCCAGCTCGTCGGCCAGCCGGTTCAAATCGGCGGCGTCGGCGGCCAAATCCTGCACGTCGTACATCTGCCGCCCGCCGAGCTTTTGCGCAAAGGTGCGCTTGCCGCTGCAGAGCGGCCCTGTCACAAACACCATTTACAACACCCCCAGCCATTGGCAGGCGGCCAGCGCTGCCAGCATCCATATCTCGCATTTTTGCAGGAACCACCCGGCCAGATCACCGGTCACACCGCCAAACTGCTTTTTGGCAACAACGTAGTACCGCGCAAAAACGCAGCCTGCGGCCAGTACCAACGCCCAGCCGCCCAGTGCAGTCAGCCCCACGGCCAGCATGGCGCAGAGCACGGCCAGCACCTGCCGCACGCGGACGCGGTCCGCCGCCGTGGCAAAGGTGTGGGCAAGGCCGGTGTTTTTCGCCAGCGGAAACGCCGCCACGGCCAGCCCGGACAGCGCCCGCTCCCCCACCAGCGCCAGCGTCCAGAGCACGCCGACCCGCGGGGTAAACGCCACACAGCCGCACAGCGCAAAATACGCCGCAAAGTAGCTGCACAGCCGGATGACCGCGAACGCACCGCAGTGGGGGTCCTTTAAAATTTCCAGCTTCTTCGCGGTATCGCCGTAGCTTGAAAGTGCGTCACAGGTGTCGGCGTAGCCGTCCAGATGGATGCCGCCCGTGACCCAGACCGGCACAAGGCAGAACCCCGCCGCGCGTGCCGCCGCAGGCAGCGGCAGCACGCCGCAGACGCACCACAGTGCGCCGCACACCACCCCCACCAGCGGGAAGGCGCAGAGCGCGTACCGCATATTTTTTTCGTTCCAGTCGAACTGCGGCATCGGCAGGGCCGAAAACATGGCGAACGCCACCGCAATCGTCTGTAAAGCTGTCACGGACCTTCACTTCCTTTGTAATAGACGGGGATACCGCAGACAACGCGCACCACGCGGTCTGCGCGCGCCGCCGCAGCGTTGTTGACGGCGGCCAGTGCGCGCAGATAGCGGTCCGTATCACCCGCATAGTCTGCCCCACCGCTGAACACCTCGTTGGAAACCAGAATCAGATTATCACATTGCAGCAGCATCTTGTCAATGCCCCGCAGGATCGACGCCGCGGTTTCTGTCCCTGCACCGTCGGGGTCATACAGCTCATTGGCGGCCAGGTTGCCCAGGTCCTCCAGCAGCACGGTGCCGCGCCGGGGCAGGGCCACGCGGTCCAGGTGCAGCGGGCACTCTACCGTGGTGAACTGCTTTTCGGCCCGCATGGCGCGGTGCTTCGCCACGCGGGCAGCGCACTCGGCGTCCCATACCTGCATCGTCGCCAGATAGGTGCGCGGCAGCGGTGCGCGCAGGCAGAGCGACTCCGCATAGGCGCTTTTGCCGCTGGCCGCGCCGCCGATGACCAGCGTCAGCACTGCGGGGTGTACGGCGTGATGCCGCCCTCCGCAAACGAGTAGCAGCCGTTGTAGACGGCCAGCGCCATATCCCACAGCGGCAGGCTGGCCACCGCGCCCGTGCCCTCGCCCAGATGCAGCTCTGCGGTGATAAGCGGTTTTTTGCACAGCGCGTCCAGCACAATATGTGCGGCTGGCTCGCTGGACACATGGCTGGCGAAAACGGCCTTTTCCGCCGCGGGGCAGAGCCGCACCGCGCACAGCGCCGCCACGCCGCTGATGAATCCGTCCATCACGATGGGCAGCCTTTCGAGCGCGCCGCCCAGAAACACGCCGCACAGCCCGGCAATATCAAAGCCGCCCAGCGCCGCCAGCACCCCCAGCGGGTCCGCGGCGTCGGGGTGATTGCGGGCAATGCCGCGTTCTATCGCATCTATTTTGCGCTGTAGTCCGGCGTCGGAAAGTCCCGCGCCGCGCCCGGTCATCTCGGACACAGGGCGGCCCAGCAGCACGCTGGCCACGGCGCTGGACGTCGTTGTGTTGCCGATGCCCATTTCCCCCGTCGCCAGCAGCTGTGCGCCGCTCTGCTTCTGCGTGCGCACCAGCGCGATGCCCGCGGCGATGGCCTGCACGGCCTGTGCGCGGGTCATAGCCGGGCCGGTGGTAAAGTCAGCCGTGCCCGCAGCAATGCGGCAATCCGCCGCGCCGGGCACGGGTGCGCCCGCAATGCCCATGTCGACGGGCACGACGTCGCAGTGGGCCGCAGCGGCCATACGGCAGACGCTGGTGCGGCGGGCGGTCAGGTTTTCGAGCACGGCGCGGGTCACGGAGGCATCGGTCTGGCTGACGCCCTGCGCCACAACGCCGTTGTCCGCGCAGAGCACCAGCACCGCGCGGCGGCTGACATCCGGCACGGGGTTGCCGGTCAGCGCGGCGGCGTCCTCAACCATGGATTCCAGCCGCCCCAGTCCGCCCAAAGGCTTTGCCAGCGCAGCCCAGTGGGCGTGGGCTGCGGCGCGGGCGGTCTCGTCCGGCGGGATAACGGCTGCAAGCAGGTTTTTCAGTTCGTTTTCGGTCATGATGTTTCCTTTATATAATGTTCGGCTGCAGCCGCAAAGCGCTTCGGCAGCGGCGTACCTGCCCAGTAGAGATGCGGAAAACCCGCGTAGAGACGTGCATTGGCAAAGCCGCACGCCCACTGCCGCCCGTTTGCCTTGGCAGCGGTGAACGCATCGCCGTTTTCGGTGGAGTCCCAGTGATGGAACTCGTGGACGGGCAGGGTCTCCCCCGCGCGGAACAGCATACTGTCGGTGCGGGCGGTCAGGCGGGCGTAGCCGAACCGCACAAGCCGCCCGACCTTGAAGCCCTGCCCGGGCAGCACGCCCGCCATCGGATGGGGCGTGCCGTCGGCGTCCTGCAATGTCCGGCCCAGGTACAAAAAGCCGCCGCACTCGGCCACGGCGGGCAGACCGCCCTGCACGGCGCTTTTTACGGCGGCGCGCAGGGGGGCGTTCGCGGCCAACTGGGCGGCGTACAGCTCGGGGTAGCCACCCGGCAGGTAAAGCCCGCCGATGTTATCCGGCAGAACTGTGTCGGCCAGCGGGCTGAAAAAGCACAGCTCCGCGCCGTTTTCCCGCAGTGCCTCCAGCGTTTCGGCGTAGGTAAAGCAGAACGCGGCGTCCCTTGCCACGGCAAGACGCACCCGCGGCGGGGGCACCGTGCTCGGCACAGCGGCGGGCGCGGGGCGGTCAAACAGGGTGTGCAGCAGCGGCCAGTCGATGGTTTGCTGCGCGGCATCGGATAAGAGCTGTATCTTGCGCTGCAGATCGTCGATCTCGGCGGCGGTTTTCAGACCGAGGTGGCGGCTTTCTATCGCGGCCTCGGGCAGCGGCGGCAGGCAGCCGACAACGGGCAGACCGGTCTCTTTTTCGAGCATCGGCTTCAGCAGAGCGCACAATCCTTGCGTACAATCATTGAGCAAAATTCCCGCGATATGGTGCGGTGTGCGGAACGCCGTCAGCCCGCGCAGCTCCGCCGCCAGCGTCAGGCTTGCCCCCTTGGGCCGCACAACGAGCAGTGCGGGCAGGTCCAGCGTATCGGCCAGCTGCCACGCGCTGGCCGTGTCGGTCACGCCGCCAAGGCCGTCGTAGTAGCCCATGGCCCCCTCGACGACTGCCGCGCCGTGCCCCGCCGCGTGTCGGGCGTAGAGTGCGCGGGCGGTCTGCGGTGCAGAGAAAAACAGGTCGAGATTGTGGCTTTCGACGCCCAGCACCGCGCGGTGGAACATCGGGTCGATGTAGTCCGGCCCCGACTTGAACGCGCAGGGGGTCAGCCCGCGGGCAGTCAGCGCCGCCAGCAGCGCACAGGCTGCCGTTGTTTTTCCGCTGCCGGAGCGGGGTGCAGCCAGAACCAATTGCAGCATTTTTACTCCCTCGCGATCAAGAAAACCGGGTTGTTCGCCATGAGCAGGTGCAGGCTGCCCGCCGCCCGGCTGCGGCTGACTGCGATTTGTGTGACCTGGGCGGTCAGGCCGTGAGCCGTCAGGGCCGCAACGGCCTCCTGTAAGGTTTCCAGCGCAATGGCGCTGATACAGAGCCGTGCATCGTGGTTCGCGGCCAGCGCCGCATCGACGATGGCGCGCAGACTGCCCTTGCTGCCACCGATAAAAACAGCGTCCGGCGCGGGCCAGTCTGCCAGTGCGGCGGGGGCAAGGCCCTCGGTAAGGTGCAGATTTTGCACCGCAAATTTTGCGCGGTTCTGACGGATAAGGTCACAGGCTTCCGCGTCGCACTCCACGGCGCAGACCCGGCCCGCAGGGGCGGCCAGCGCCAGCTCCACACTGACGCTGCCGGTGCCCGCGCCCACATCCCAGAGGGTATCTGTGGGGCGCACAGCCAGCTTGGCCAGCGCGGCAGCGCGGACCTCCTGCTTGGTCATCGGCGTTTTACCGCGAATGAACGCTGCATCGGGCAGGCCGGGCGTGCGGCGCAGGGGCGCGGGCACATTTTCCACAAGCAGGACACTGAGCGGTGCAAAGCGCTGTGCGGCCAGCTTCTGCGCCGTGCCGGTCACAAGCCGCTGGGACGGCGTGCCGAGGTTTTCCCCCACCGTGGCCGCAGCGTCGCCCAGCCCCGCAGCCGCCAGCTGTTGGCAGAGCGTCGCGGGGGTCTCGCTGCCGCCGGTCAGGAAAAAGGTTGCCCCACCCGCGCGGCAGGCGGCCACCGGGTCACAGGCACAGCCGTGGGCGGAGACGAGCCGCCAGCCCTGCCACGGGCGGCCCAGCGCCGCGGCCAATAATTGCACGCTGGAAACGCCGGGCAGCACCGTGTACGGCAGACCCGCGTCGTCCAATGCGCGGCAGAGCGCCGCCGCGCCGGAGTAGAAGCCCGTGTCGCCGCTGAAAACCACCGCGGTCTCCGCGCAATCTGTCTGCCGCAGCAAAGCGCAAATTTCGTCCGTTTTATAGAGGGCTGCGCGGTTTGCCGTACAGCCCTCGGGCAGGTTTTCCAGCAGGCGGTGCGCGCCGATGATCAGCTCCGCTCCGCGCAGCGTCTCCAGCCCCGCCGCTGTCAGGCTGCCGGGCGCTCCGCTGCCCATGCCCACCAATGTGATCATCATAAAAGCTCCCTGCATCGCTGTAAAATTGTGTCAGTGGTCTCGCCCTCGTCGTCCGGGCGGCGCAGCACAATGAGCTGCACGCCGCACCGGGCGGCGGCCTCTGCCTTTTCGGCAAAGCCGCCCGCCGCGCCGCCGTCCTTCGTGACCATATAGTCAATATGGAACTGGTGCAGCAGCGCTGCATTTAATTCTTTCGTAAAAGGCCCCTGCATCGCAAGGATATTGCGGTGCGGAACGCCCGCTGCCTCGCATGCTGCGATACCTGTCAGCGTCGGCAGAACGCGCGGGTAGAGCCGCGCCGGGTCGAGCGCTGCAAAGGCGGGCAGCTCCTTGGCACCCGTCGCCAGCAGGACGCGCCCCGGTCTGTCTGCCAGATACGCGGCGGCCCGGGCGGCATCGGCCAGCACCACACTGCCCGCGGGCAGGGGGCTGGCGGGGCGCAGCAGACGGTGATATTCAACTCCCGCCGCCGCTGCCGCCGCACGGATATTGCGCGTTGCCTCGGCGGCATACGGGTGGGTCGCGTCAACGCAGAGTGCCGCACCGCGCAGCAGCGCCGTCATTCCTTCGGCATCCAGCCGCCCGGTGCGCACCGTGATGCCGTCGGTGCAGCCCTGTTCCTCGGCGCCGAGGTCCGTCGCCACACAGACCGTGACCGCCGCGCCGAGCGCCGCCAGCGCGCGGGAGAAGCTGCGCCCCTCCGTTGTACCGCTGAAAACCACCACATTCATACGCCGCGATACCCCCTTGGCGTAACCATTCTGCCATGTAAAATCTGCGTTGCAGCGTTGCCGACAAAGACCGTTGTGAACATATTCACGGCGGTATCCTCCAGCTCGGCCAGCGTCAGCAGCCGCGCGGTCTGGCCGTCACGGCCAATGCAGCGCACCAGCCCGCAGACCGTGTCCGGGCCCTTGCCATTGTCCCGCAGAATGCGAACAGCCTTTTGCAGGTAGTCGGCGCGGCCTTTGGACGACGGGTTGTAGAGCGCCAGACAGAAATCCCCCACCGCGGCGCAGGCCAGCCGCTTTTCAATGACGGCCCACGGCGTCAGCCGGTCCGACAGCGAAATCACACAAAAATCGTGTGCCAACGGCGCACCCAGCACCGCGGCACCGCTCAAAGCGGCGGTCAGGCCGGGCACGATCTCGACCTCCACCTCCGGGCAGTGCTCCGCCAGCTCCAACAGCGGGCTGGCCATGCCGTAGACCCCAGCGTCGCCAGAGCAGACGAGCGCCACCGTCTTGCCGCCCTTTGCCGTTTCCAGCGCCCAACGGCAGCGGTCAAGCTCCCGCGTCATGCCGGTAGCGTAGACCTCTTTATCCGGGTAAAGCGGGCGCACAAGGTCGATGTAGACCGTGTAGCCGCACAGCACGTCGGCGGCCTGCAGGGCGTTCTGCGCCTGGGCGGTCAAATACTGCGCACCGCCCGGGCCGAGGCCCACCACATACACAAGACTACGGTTCATCATTTTTCCATCTCCAATCCGGGGCAAAGGGGGCCAGCGCCACGGCAAGGGTCACGCCGTCCCGCGCCCACTTCGGGATGAACAGCACCCCGTCTGCAGCCAGCACCGCCGCGCGTTCGCAGACATTGTCCACGCCCGTGATGCTCTGCACAAAGCCGGAGGACGTAAAGCGGCCTTTAGCCGTGCGCAGGGCAGCGGCGGTATAAAAGTCCATCTCCCAGCCGTGCGCCCGGCAGAACGCCGCCAGACCCGGCTCATCCTTTTTCAAGTCAATGCTGGCTGCGCGGACAATGCCCTGCGGGGCAAAATGGTGCTCCGCGCAGAAGGCCGCAAAGGCTGTTTCCAACTTTTCCGCCGTCGTGCCGCGCTTGCAGCCGACACCCAACACCGCAATGCGGGGGATCAGGTGCAGTGCTTCACCCGTCGGGGTCAGCGTCAGCGCAAAATCTGCGCGGTCAGCGGCGGCGGCAGGCTCCACACCCGCGGGCGGCGTGCCGGAAACAGGCCAGTCGGCGGCATAGCAAACGCTCTGCCCGTCCAGCAGTGCCCCGCTCACGCAGCGGATGCGCTCCGGCTCGGCCACGGCGCAGTTCTGGCGCTTGGCCCACTCGTCCACGGCAAAAACGCCGCGTCCGTCGGTGGCCGTAGTGATGACCGGCACGGCATGGCAGACCGCCGCCAGCCGCTGCGCCAGCTCGTTTGCGCCTCCCAGATGCCCCGACAGCAGCGGAATGGCGAACCGCCCGCCCTCATCCAGCACAACGACAGCGGGGTCTGCGGCCTTGCTGCGGCAGTGTGGCGCGATGGCCCGCACCGCGATCCCGGCAGCTCCTACAAAAATCAGTGCGTCGCTTTGTGCAAACTGCGCAGCGGTCCAATCGGTCAGGCGGACGCCGTCCGCACCGCCGCGGGCCACGCTGCCGGGGCAGGCTGCCGCCAGCTGCTGCGCCAGCGCCAGGCCCCGCGCCGTGAACGCAATGTACGCACAGGTCATCGGTCCGTCCCCCTTCGGAACTCCGTTGTGAACGCCGGGTCATACAGCTTGCTGCGGTCATACTGTGCGGCCAAAAAGTCCCCGACAACAATGAGCGCCGTCTTGGTGATGCCCGCCGCGCGGGTGCTTTCGGCCAGCGTTCCGACGGTGCAATGTACAATTTTCTGTTCCGGCCACGTTGCCTTGTAGACAACGGCGGCAGGGGTCGCGGCGGTGTACGCGCCCTGCAGAAGCGCATCCTGCACCCTGCCGATCAGGCCGATGGAGAGGAAAATGACCATCGTCGCCCCGTGGGCGGCCAGCGCGGCCAGCCGCTCACCTTCGGGCACAGGGGTACGGCCCTCCATGCGGGTGATGATGACGGTCTGGCTGACGCCGGGCAGCGTGTACTCGGCGTTCAGCGCCGCCGCCGCACCGCAGAAGCTCGACACGCCGGGCGTATCGTCGTAGGCGATGCCCATGGCGTCCAGCGCGTCCATCTGTTCCCGGATCGCGCCATACAGGCAGGGGTCGCCCGTGTGCAGGCGCACGGTGGTTTTGTGCGCTGCTTCGTTTTCTTTCATGACGGCAAGCACCTGCTCCAACGTCATCTCGGCGCTGTTATAAATGGCGCAGTCCGGCCCCGCCAGCCACAGCAGCGCCGGGTTGACCAGGCTGCCCGCGTAGATGATGCAGTCCGCCGTTTGCAGCAGGGCCGCGCCGCGCCGGGTAATCAGATCCGGTGCGCCGGGACCGGCCCCCACAAAATGTACCATGTCAGGCTTCCTTCCACAATTTCAACAGTGTATCGGCAGTTTTTGTCTGTCCCAGCGGGCCGTTCCGGTTTGAGAACAGCACCGCGCCAACCTTGAACGCCCCCGCCGCGCGGCGGTCCAGATGCGTCTGGATCGCGGTGAGCAGACTGGCCATGACCGGCTCCCGCAGCTGCGCGGCGTCCAGAATGTCCAGACAGGCGTCTGTCGTGGCGGCGTCCATCAGGGCGCGGCAGGTCGCCGCGTCCGCGCCGCAGAGCGCCGCATGGGCGCAGAACAGCTCAGTGCGGCAGTCGGCACAGCGGGAGTGGGTGTTCATGATGCCGCCCGCCAGCTTGACGAGCTTGCCCACATGCCCGACGAGCAGCACCTCCGCGAAGTGCTCCGCCGCTGCCATATCCAGCGCCTCGCCGATGAAATTTGAGATTTTTACGACAGGGATCTCGTGCAGCGCGGGGTAGTTGGCGGCCAGGTAGTCCAGCCCGTAGTTGCCGGGGGCTAAAATCAGGCGGCGGCTTTTCAACGCTGCCTGGTGGATTTCGATTTGCAGCGTATCCAGAAGCGCCTGCTGGCTCATCGGCTCCACAATGCCGCTGGTGCCCAGCACCGACAGGCCGCCCTCGACCCCCAGGTGCGGGTTGAAAGTGCGCTTCGCCGCCGCCTCGCCGCCTTCGATGGAGATGACCACCGCGAACCCGCCGCCGTAGCCGACGGCGTCCGCCTCCCGCAAAAGCGCCTCGGTTATCATCTGCCGCGGCACACGGTTGATGGCCGCCGCGCCGACGGGTTGGTCGAGGCCGGGCTTTGTCACACGGCCCACCCCCGCCCCGCCGTCAATCGTAACGGTGCGCGGCGCGTCGGGCAGCAGTGTGACCGCGGCAATGACAGGCAGACCCGTCGTGGCGTCGATGTCGTCGCCGCCGTCCTTGACGATGGCGCACGCGGCCCCGTCTGCCGTCAGGCGGCAGAACTGCGGTGCGACCTCCACGACGATGCCCTTGGGCGTGCGCAGACCAACGCTTTCCGGCGCGTGGCCGGTCAACAGCAGCCGCGCCGCGCCCGCCGCCCCCAGCGCCGCACAGGTGCCGGTGGTGTAGCCGCAGCGCAGCAAACGCTGCCCGCTGCGGATGTAGTGCTCAAATTGGGGCTTCGGCTTTGCACCGCTCCCGGCAAACAGCACCGCGTATTGGTCGGTGCTCAGTCCAAACAGCGCACAGATATTGTCCTGTGCAAAGGCGTCCTGCGGTGCCAGCACAGCGGACACGCCTGACGGCGCAACGCAGACAACGGCATCGGCCAGCCTTTGAGCCAGCTCCAGCTCATGCAGCGTCACGATGACGGCCACATTCTTCTTATGCGCCAGCACTTGCAGGATGTCCATGAGCTCCGCCTTGCCCTTCACGTCCAGAAACGACGTTGGCTCGTCCAGAAGCAAAATTTCCGGCTGCTGGCAGACCGCGCGGGCCAGCAGCACGCGCTGGCGCTGGCCGTCGCTGATCCTGGCAAAATCGCGGTCCTCCAGCTCCTCCGCCCGGACAAGGCACAGGGCGTCATGCACCTGCTGCCTGTCGGCATCGGACAAAATGCCCAGCCGCCCGGTGTAGGGGTAGCGCCCGGCGGCGGCGACCTCAAAGCAGGACGTCAGCTCGGTGCGGGCCGTGTGGGGCAGCATCAGCGCCAGCTTGCGCGCCCGGGCGTTGGGGGTGTAGGCCGTCAGGTCCTGCCCGTCCAGCAGCACCGCGCCGCCCTGCGCCGCCAGCTGCCCGGCCAGCGTTTTTAAAAGGGTGGATTTGCCCGCGCCGTTCGGACCGATGAGCGCCAGAATTTTGCCGCGCTCGGCGTGCAGGGCAATGTCCCGCAGCAGCGGCGCACCGTAGCCGACGGCTAGATTTTGCGTTTCACAACAGCTCATACCGTGCCCTCCCCACTGTGGCGGCGCACAAGCAGCCAGATGACCACCGGCGCACCGAACACCGCTGTGACCGAGCTGATGGACAGCTCGGTGGGTGCAAACAGGCTGCGGGCGATCAGGTCGCACAGCAGGCAGAATGCCGCGCCGCCCAGTGCGCAGCCCGGCAGCACCCGCAGCGGTTTTGCACTGCCCAGCGTATGTTTTACCAGATGCGGCACCGCAATGCCGACGAAGGAGATCGGTCCGGCAAATGCCGTGACGCAGGCCGCCAGCAGGCTTGACAGCAGCACAAGCACCACGGAAAACGCCCGCACCGGCACGCCGACGCTGGCGGCGTAGCTTTCGCCCAGCTGGTAGGCGGCCATCGGCTTGGAGAGCAAAAACGCGGCGGCCAGGCAGGGCAGAACGATGGCCGCCGCCGTGGCGACATTGCCCCAGGTCATGCCGGAGAAGCTGCCCATCGACCAGTTGTGCAGGTTGACGATGTTGGAATCCTGCGCGAAGGCGACGACAATATCGGTGACGGCCGAGCAGATGTAGCCGATCATGACGCCGCAGATAACCAAAATGCTCATCTGCTGCACGCGGCGCGCCACGGCCAGCACAAACAGCATGGCCGCCATGGCCCCGGCAAACGCCGCCAGAATCAGCGTCAGTGAGCCGGTGAGCAGACCGCGGTTCAAAAAGACGACCATCGTCAGCGCCACAGCCAGCTTGGCCCCGCTGGAAATGCCCATGACGAACGGCCCGGCAATCGGGTTGGCAAAAAACGTTTGCAGCAGATACCCGGCCACCGAGAGCGCCGCCCCCAGCAGCACGACCATGACGGCGCGCGGCAGGCGCAGCTGCAGCAGAATGTCAGCCGCCAGCGCGTTTGTGCGGCGGCCCAGCAGGGCCGCCGCGATGTCCGCCGGGGAGAGCGCAATGCTGCCCCAGAACAGGTTGAGCGCAAACAGCGCCAGCAGGGCCGCCGCCATGGCGAGGTATGCAATTGTCATGCGTTTGGAGGTGTGCATGCGTGGTTCCCTTTGCGGCGGGCGGCAATGGTGCGGGCGGATAGGGAATCCGCCCCTACGGATGCGCCACGGTTTTGTGCGCCCGTTTTTGCCGCCGCGTTAAATTTTCAGTGCAGCTTCGTCAAAAATGTCAATTCACTGTCGTCCGGGTCATCCTCGGTGAACACCCTGTTCATATCCAGGATCAGCTCCGGCAGCTCCATGCTCTGCTGGAAAAGGCTCTGCGACGTACACCAGACGCTGCCGCTTTGCACGGCCTTGAAGTCCGCCAGCATCGGACATTTGGCGAGCAGCTCATCCATTGTGCGCAGCTCGCCCTCAATCGTGCTGTTGTAGAACAGCACATCGGCGTTACGCGCCCCGGCGTAGAAATCCTCGAGCGAGATATTGACCGTCGCCAGATTGTTGCCGCTGTCCGTCAGGTCGGCAAAGACGTAGCTGCCGCCCGCCAGCCCGATCATCTTGGCGACGTAATCGCCGCCCTTGCGCACCGTGGCGAGATTGTTTGAGGTGATGGAAAAGAACGCCGCAGTCTTGCCGGTGGGTTCCTCGTCCAGCAGCGGTGCAATGCGCTGCACAGCGTCGTCAAAAACGCGCTCGGCCTCCTCGGTTCTGCCCAGCAGGATGCCATACAGCTTGACCCATTCCATCCGGGCCAGCGGGTCACTCTCGTAGCTAGAGCGCTCGACGAGGACCGGCACGCCGAATTTTTCGAGCTGCTCCTTCACCTCGGGCGTGTGGTAGATCATTGTGTTCTCGATGGCAAGGCCGCAGTCGGCGGACAGGATCGTCTCGTAATCGGGCGCGCTGTACTTGCCCGCGTAGGCGATCTCGCCCTGCTCCATGGCGGTGCGGGCCGCGTCGAGGTACCAGTTTTCGGCCTGCGTGCCGGACAGTGCCACAGCCCCCAGCCCGCCAATGCTGATGATGGGATCCATCGCGGACGACGACACAAGGTAGATATTTTGGATAGGCCGCTGCAAAACGGTGATGTCTGCGTCCAGATTAGCGGGCGCAGCGGCCCCCTCCGGCACGACGAGATAGCGGCTGCCGTCAATCGTGATGAGGTCATAGCCGCCCGCGCACACATCCACCGTGAACTGCTTCGCATATTCCAGCGGATAGCGGCTTTCTATCGTCAGGGCGTCCGTTTGCGCGGGAGCCTGGGAGGCAGCCGCGCACCCTGCCAGCAGCAGAGCAGGCAGGGCAAAAGCTGCCGCGCGCCTCATTCGGCGGCGGCCAGCGTCGCGCTGTCAAAGGTCAGGGTATAGTCGATCTCGTGCGGGGTGCTCATGGCGACGGTGTCCGCCGTGACGGCCAGCGCGGTATCCAGCGCGGCAACGGGGATCTCAAACGTCGCGTTGCCGTCGGTGTTGACGGGCAGGTACTTTTCGCCGTCAACGAGCATATAGTCATAGTTCGGGCTGCTCCAGACGATGGTCGCGGTCATAATGCCGTCGGCCACGGTCAGCGCGGCGGGGCTTTCGACGGTGGCGCGCCCGCTGCCGCCCTCCAGCGTCACAGCGCAGGTGTAGCTGCCGTCGGCGGGGATCTCGACGGCTGCCGCAGCCGCATCCTCTGCCGCAGGCTCGGCATCGGAGACGCTGACCGTATGGTCATACCAAGTGCCCTTGGTGCCGAGGATGGCCAGCTGGAAATCGGCATCGACAGCCGCAACGGGGATGTCAAAGCCGTATACTTCGTCGCTGGTGCCGTCGGAGTAGGTCACTGTGTCAACGGTAGGCTGCAGCCAGTCGCTCTCGTGGGCGGGGGCGTCGGCGGCCATGCCCGGATACAGGTTGACGATTTTCTGGGACTGCAGACTGACGTGGAAGGTCATCGTGCCGTTTTCCACCGTCAGCGTGCCCATGCCGTCCACGGCTTCGTTGGCGTGGAACATGCTGCTGTCGGTGTTGAACTTAGCGGTGTATACGCCGTCCGGCAGCGCGGCAGCGGGGGCCTGGGCTTCCGTGACGGCAGGGGCCGGGGCCGCGGTGGCGGCAGGGGCGGTTTCTTCCGTGGAGACCGCCTCGGACGTGCTCTCGGCGGTGGACGCTGCGGACGCACCGCAGCCCGCCAGCAGCAGGGCAGCGAGAGTCAGGGATGCGAGTTGGAGCTTTTTCATGCTTTCCTTACCTCATTCTATTCATAATTTATCAAGCAATAGCGGAAGGCGGCGCGGGCGGATATGGAATCCGCCCCTACGGCGTGGCAGGGCATCACATCGGACGCAGGCCGGACATGCCCGGCCCCTGCCGTGCTTTCCCAAAAACCAAAAAACTGCCCGGAGCTTACCCTCCGGGCAGAATGGGTCTTTCTCAGCCGTTCAGGGAATCGATGGCGGCCCCGGCGTGGTCAACGTAGAGCTGCTGGATGTCGCCGATCTCGCCCAGACCTGCGATCTGGGTGTCGACGCTCTCAAAGCAGTCGGCGGCGTTGAACTGGCTCAGCCAGGAATCGTCCTCGGCACCGGCCATGTCGTTGTTGGCGTGGTCACCGGCGACGACCATCAGCGGGCGCAGGATGACCTTGGTGTAACCGGCCTCTTTGACCTTCTCGATAACGGCATCGCAGGCGGTGTCCTCGGGCTCACCCTCGACGGTGCCGATAAAGACATTGTCATAGCCCAGCGTCTGCATCGCGGTCTGCATCTGGCTGTAGCTGACCTTGGCGGTGTGGGACGTGCCGTGGCCCATAAAGACAAAGGCGGTGCCGTCCGCAGCGGCGGCAGCGGCGTCGTCATACCCGGCGGTCTTGACGGCCTCGGCGGTGATGGCGGCGGCTACGGCCTCCTTGTCGGCGTTGATGACGGCGGCATCTTCGCCGACCTCGCCCAGCAGGGGTTCGGCAATGGCAACGCTGTCGAACTTGTCCCTGTACTGCTCAACCGCCTCGCACATCTCGTCGTACTCGGCGCCGTGCATCAGGTGCGTAGGCTGGACAACCAGATTCTTGACGCCGTTGGCAACGGCACGCTCAAGCGCCTGGTCCATGTTGTCGATCTTCTCGCCGTCGCGGGCCTGAACGTGGTTGATGATGATCTGCGCGGTGAAGGCGCGGCGGACGCTCCAATCCGGGTAGGCGGCCTGCAGGGCGTCCTCGATGCCCTTGATGTCAGCGGCGCGGCTGCCGTTGAAGGAGGTGCCGAAGCTGACGACCAGCAGCTCATTTTCGCCGATGTCGTCGGCATTGCGCGGGTCGTCCTTGCCGGCGTCGCCGGTGTCGCGGCCAAAGTAGTCGGGGTCTGCGTTCTCACCCTCGACCAGCTCCTTCTGGGTGTCGGTCAGGGCATCCCAGGCAGCCTTGGCGGCCTCGCACTGGGCATCGGTGTCGGCGCTGCGCTCCTGCACGTAGATGGCGTCGATCAAATCGGCGCAGTTCTTAGCGGCCACTTCGTCTGCATCTCCCTCGTCTGCGGTCTTTTCTGCATCTTCTGCGGTGCTTTCTGCGGCGACGGTGCTCGCGGCAGCGCTGTCAGTGCTCGCGGCGGTGCTGCCGCAGCCGACCAGCAGGGCGGCGGACAGTGCTGCGGCCATGGCGACGGCGGCAGCTTTCCTGTAGGTGATCCTTCTCATGTGTTTTTGCTTCCTTTCCTTTTTTAAAGCTGGGAGACAGTACGGGAGAGAACAGCAGGGCACACGGAAATTGACCCCGTAAAAAACGAGGTCTTTTGCGTGCAGAATGGCAACACAAAAGACCCCGTATTTTAAGCAGGTGATTTGCGGTACAACCAATTCCTCGTGATCTGGGGCGGTACGCCCCCGTACCCGGCAGCAGGCAGGTTTCCTGGCTGAAAGCTCAACGCCTGCCGCCGCCTTCCCGGGTCAAAACCCAGTGACCGGTGCAAATGCACCCTGGCGGCAGGCTCCCTTATCACAGTGACGAGA
>OLRP01000942.1_pt1 | contig 24844 bp, 20 predicted proteins | sample 1672401 | NCBI WGS metagenome assembly OLRP01 (sample SAMEA3136682, study PRJEB25190) | human gut metagenome | reverse complement strand
CCAGAAGCAAAACGGCAGCAGGGGATAAAAATCAGCAGATGAGGAACAAAAATTCACGCATTATTTCAAATAACACGAAATATTGTCCTGCTTTGCTAAATAATGCCCTCGTGGCTTGCGCTTGTTATGTTATGATACAGGTACAGAAGTTTCTTGATTTGCTTTAGACAGCACAGGTAAGGAGAAAATTATGCAGAAATTTGAAAAAGGTTTCTTTGTCGGCGCGGCCACTGCCGCCCATCAGGTCGAGGGTAACAATATCCATTCCGACTACTGGGCGCAGGAGCAGCTGCCCCACACCAGCTTTACCGAGCCGAGCGGCATTGCCTGTGACCATTATAACAGGTATGAAGAGGACATCAAGCTGTTGGCAGACGCCGGGCTGAATGCCTATCGCTTTTCCATCGAGTGGGCGCGCATCGAGCCGGAGGAGGGCCAGTTTGACCCCGCCGAGATCGAGCATTACCGCAAGGTCATTGCCTGCTGCAAGGCGCACGGTGTGGAACCCGTTGTGACGCTGCTGCATTTCACCAGCCCCAAATGGCTGATTGCCAAGGGCGGCTGGGAGGCTGAAAGCACGGTCGAATATTTCAAGCGCTATGTTAGCTATGTGATGGAGCAGTTGGGCAGTGAGCTTCACATCGTCTGCACCATCAATGAGGCGAATATGGGTCTGCAGCTGGCGGCTATCTCCAAGCGGTTCCGCCTGATGGCGGAGCAGGCCGCCAAGGCTGCTGCCAATGCAGGCAAATCCGCCGAGGGCAGCGTGCAGGTGGGCATGAACTTCCAGAAGATGATGGAGAATATGAAGTACGCTGCCGCTGAAAACGCCGCCGTGTTCGGTACGCCGCAGCCGAAAATTTTCGTCAGCGAGCGCACGCCGGAGGGCGATCTGCTGGTTCTACGCGCTCACGCCGCCGCGCGGGAGGCCATCAAGACAATCTGTCCTGAGGTTAAGGTCGGTCTGACCCTCTCGCTGCATGACCTGCAGGCCCAGCCGGGCGGTGAAGCCTTTGCCGCCGCTGCGTGGGAGGAAGAGTTCACCCACTATCTTCCTTATATTAAGGAGAATGACTTCCTCGGCGTGCAGAACTACACTCGCACACTGTACGGTGCGCATGGGCAGTTGCCCGCACCGCAGGGGGCCGAGCTGACCCAGATGGACTACGAGTTTTATCCGCAGGCACTGGAAAATGTAATCCGCAAGGTGGCGCAGGATTTCCACGGTGATCTGATCGTGACCGAAAACGGCATTGCCACCGCCGATGATACCCGCCGCGTGGCGTTTATCGAGGCCGCATTGGCTGGTGTGCAAAACTGCATCGCTGATGGTATTCCGGTCAAGGGATACTTCCACTGGAGCCTGATGGATAACTTTGAGTGGCAGAAGGGCTATGCTATGAACTTTGGCCTGATTGCCGTAAACCGCGAAACGATGGGGCGCACCCCGAAGCCCAGCCTTGCGGCGCTGGGCGGATACGCCAACGCATAAAAATATCAGTGGTTGTCTGTACGGCAGCCACTTTTTTTGGTATACTGGTATAAAATGAAGGTGGTTCGATGGATGTTTTTCAAAATATGGAGCTGTTTTCTGAGCTGATCCAGTGCGGCGGCAACATTTATACATGGTGCTATAATGCCGATGGCAGTCTGCTGCAGAGCAACTGCCCGGAAGCGGGGTTCCTTTCCGGCGCATTTGAGATATTCGGCTGCAAGAAAAAAATGCTGGACTACGGCAGCCGGCACACAACGCCGGTCACGCTCGGCACGGCCATTGGCATGACATGGGCAGCTGCCTTTGAAAAGGACGGCAGTGTGCTGAAACGCGCCTGGGTCATCGGGCCGGTGTTTTATCAGGATGTTTCGCTGCGCGGGATTGAGCAGGGGCTGCAATACTATAACCGTCTGGAAACGAGCGTGGCATGGACCATGCAGCTGTACGAGGTGTTGAAAACCGTCCCTGTGCTGCAATGCACGGTCTTGCACCGCTACGCGCTGATGATGCACTATTGTCTGACCGGCAACCACCTTGCGATCAGCGACATCAACAGCGAGTTTTTGGCGCAGGTGCGCAATACAGTGCAGCAGCCCGCTCACGATCGCCACAAGGTCTGGATGGCAGAGCAGGGACTTCTGCAGATGGTGCGCACCGGTGACTTGAACTACAGGCAGGCCCTTTCCGCCAGTATGGGAATCAGCGCGGGTGTGCCGGTGCGCAGCGATGACGCTTTGCGCCAGAGCAAGACCAGCATCATCGTGTTTACCTCGCTGGTATGCCGTGCCGCCATCGAGGGCGGGCTTTCGCCGGAGGAAGCCTACGCGCTGGGGGACAGCTACATCCAATCCGCTGAAAATGCAAAAACATTGGAAGATCTTGAACCGCTCGGCCTTATGATGTATGACGACTTTGTCCGGCGCGTGCATAAATGCCGCACCAACCCGCATCTCAGCCAGCAGGTGCAAAAGTGCGTGGACTATATTGAGATGAATCTCGATAAAAAAATACGCGCTGCAGATATTGCAGCGCTGGTGGGCTATACGGAATATTATATGACCCACAAATTCAAGGAAGAAACGGGCTTGAGCGTGACAGATTACATAAAATTTGCCAAGATTGAGCGCGCCAAGGTTTTGCTGAAAAGCACCAACCAGACCGTGCAGGACATTGCCGCTGCACTTTCTTTTAGCACACGCAACTATTTCAGCCGGATTTTTCAGGAGGTCACTGGCCAAACCCCAATGGAGTACCGTGAAAAGTAAATACTTATTAAAAAACCTCTGCCAGGCAAACATCCAGTCTGGCAGAGGTTTTTGTGTTTTATTCTTGTGTCAGCGCCCGGACCGTTCTGACCACGCGGGAGGCATTGGTTTTTACCTGCTCCAGCGTCACTGCGCCGCTGTTGATGCCCTGCAGCAGGTTGTCATAATCACCCTTGTTGCCGGGCATTGGAAAAATGCGGCTTTGTGCCAAACGGGAAAACAGGGGAGGAAGGCCCCCGTTTTGTGGTGGAACGACCCCAAACAACCTGAGCGTTAATTCAGAAAAGGTATTGGCGGGGTGGGCTGCAATAAGGTAAATAAACCTGCCCGCAGGAAAAAAGAGCAATATGTCTGCACCGTTCTGTAGCTTTACAAAAGGAAGGCAGAAAGAGTATAATCTGAACAATCGGCATAGGAAATATACGGTAAGGCAAGACAGAAACGCACAATATCAGTTGATGCAAGGCGATTGCCATATTTGGCGGGTAAGCTGCATCGGATCACGAAACGGGGATTTACCATGATACGCATCGCAATCGTAGAGGATGATACAGGGTATCGCAGTCAACTCGGAAAGTACATTGATCAGTATCAAAGCGATTTTTCGGAAACGGTCAGTGTATCTGAATTTTCAGACGGATTGGAAATTGTCGAAAAATATAAATCCGAGTATGACATAATCCTGATGGATATCCAAATGAAGCATATGGACGGTATGCAGGCGGCCATGCGCATACGGGATATGGATAAAAATGTCATCATTATATTTATTACAAATTCTGCGCAATTTGCTGTGCAGGGATATAAGGTCGAGGCATTAGACTATGTATTGAAGCCCATTCAATACTTTGCCTTCTCCCAGGTGCTGCATAATGCGGTTAAAAAAGTATATGGAAAATCCAAGTTCTATATACATCTGATACAGGAGAGCAAGATGATCCGGCTGGATGCAGACCAGATACTGTATATTGAAAGCCGCGGGCATACAATTATCTACCATACCGAGATCGGTGAGTATGCAGAGAGAGGATCACTGAAAAGCGCCGAGGAAAAGCTCGCGCAGAGGCATTACTATAAGTGTAACAACTGCTATTTGGTAAATCTGGCGCATGTGGAGCGTGTGAATCAGCTGGTCGTAACCGTAAAAGGGCAGGCTCTGCAAATTAGCCGTGCACGGAAGAAAAGCTTTATGGAAGCCCTTGCTGCATATATGGGAGGCGAATAACAGGCGTGATACAGGATATTCCGAAATTGTATACTGCGCTGGCGGAGTGGTTGGCATGTGTGCTGTTTGTAAGGCTGCTGCCCCAGCGTTATAATGCAGCAAAAACGGCCGGGATCCTGGCAGCAGCGCTGCCCTTATTCGGCTTGGTGCAGTGGTTGATCGGCATTGTTCCGCTAAGCCTTTGGATTCCCGGCATGATCGTGGCTTTGGTTTTGATGTACGCTACAATCTGGTTGTGCTGCCGCTTGAACTTTTGTGATACGGGTTTTTGGTGGGCGCTGGCGTTCACGCTGGCAGAGTTTGTTGCGTCGCTGGAGTGGCAGCTCTATTCATTCGGAGCATCAAAGATGCCGGGCAGTTGGTGGATACAGGGATTGTTCTTGCTGGCTTTTTATGGCGGCGGCTTTGGCGTTTTTCTGCGACTTGAGCAGAAAAGGCTGAGAGATAAAGCGCCACTGCATATGACAAGGCGTGAAAGCATATCGGCGGCCGTTATAGCGATCTGCACATTTTTAATCAGCAATATCAGCTATGTGACGACCAATACGCCGTTCAGCGGGCGTATGACCACGGAAATATTCTGGATACGAACGCTGGTGGATTTCGCGGGCGTGGCTGTGCTGCTTTCCATGCAGGATAGGTGGCAGGATATGCAGACCCAACACGAATTAACGGCAATCCAGACACTTTTAAAGCGGCAGTATGAGCAATACCGCATCAGTCGTGATAACAGTGAAGCAATCAACCGCAAATACCACGACTTAAAGCATCAGATACAGGTCATTCGGATGGAGTCAGATGCGGCCAGAAGAGAGGAATACCTTTCGCAACTGGAAAAAGGAATGCAGAGCCTGGGTGTAAATCAGCATACCGGAAATGATGTGCTGGATACGATCCTGTCAGATAAGCAGCTGTATTGCAGTCAGCATCAGATCACGCTGACGATCGTTGCGGACGGTGCAAGGTTGGATTTTATTGAAACGATGGACATCTGCAGCATATTCGGCAATGCGCTTGACAATGCAATAGAGGGTGTGGAAAAGCTGGCTGACCCGCAGCAGCGCCTTATCCGGGTGGCTGTCTATACGCAGAATGTGTTTTTGATCATCCGGGTAGAAAACTACTGTACAGCGCAACTTTCTGTTGTGGACGGAGAGTATCGCACAACGAAGCATGATAAGGATATGCATGGCTACGGGATAAAAAGCATCCGATATACAGCAGAGAAGTATGGCGGATCGGTTTCGGCAGATTGTTCAGATAACTGGTTCCATCTGAGCGTTCTCCTTCCATTGCCGGAAAAAGCCTGATCCTATACAGAACGGCTGTGCGGTTACATGGTATAAAAATTTCTGCCGCAGCCGCCGGAGCGGTGCTTAAGCCGTAAGGCGGGAATTATGCGGTGTTGCCTTGGAAATACAGCCGGCCAGCGCGCAGACAAAAACAGTTTTAAGCATGTGGGAGCGGTGCAGAGTTGATCTGCACCGCTTTTTTTGTGGAATGCACAAAAGGAAACATATATGCCCGAAAAAAGTGTTCAAGAATGCAAGTTGTGCCACTGTGGAGACGGGTTATGCCAAAATCCCCCGAAAAAAGAAGGAGTTGTGCTACACTTAAAACATAACAGCAGAAAGGAAGGAGGTGAAAACTGTGAATAGACAAGCAGTGAACCCATATTTGCCATCGTGGGAATATATTCCGGATGGGGAACCGCATGTGTTCAATGGTAGAGTGTATGTCTATGGCTCACATGACCGCTTCAACGCACCGATCTTCTGTGTGAATGACTACGTTTGCTGGTCGGCGCCGGTAGAAGATCTTTCCGAATGGCGGTACGAGGGAGTGATCTACCGCAAAAAACAGGATCCCAAAAATCCATTGGGATACCATCTGCTTTTTGCACCGGATGTCTGCCAAGGCCCGGACGGCCGGTACTACCTCTACTATGCGTTTGACTTTTTAGGCATTATGAGCGTGGCGGTCTGCGATACACCTGCGGGAGAATACAAATTTTTGGGTCATATTCACTATGCGGACGGCACACTCTGGGGACGAAGAAGGGGAGATCAGCTTCCGTTTGATCCCGGCGTTTTGGCAGATGATGACGGGCGCGTGTGGCTGTATTCCGGCTTTTATAATGCAGTGCCTGCTATTCTGACAGGTGGACACAAGCTTAGATGTGACGGCGGTACAGTTCTGGAACTTGAAAAAGATATGGTGACGATAAAAACGGAGCCGCGCGTGATTTTCCCTAAAAAAGGGCCGGGAGCTTTTCAAGGACATGAGTTTTTTGAAGCAAGCTCGATACGCAAGGAAGGGAAAACCTATATCTTCGTATACTCCTCTCGTCATAACCATGAGCTATGCTACGCTACCAGCCAAAGCCCTGACAGAGATTTCTCTTACGGCGGCACTCTGGTTAGTCAGGGTGATATCTTCCTGGACAGCAACCTGTCCGAAAAGCACGCAGCTAACTATTTGGGCAATACACATGGCGGGCTGCTCAAGCTAGAGGACAAATGGTATGTTTTCTATCATAGGCAAACCAACCGTCATTCGTATTCCCGGCAGGCTTGTGCCGAGAAGCTTCGGCGTAACGAAAACGGAGCGTTTCTGCAGGCAGAGGTCACAAGCTGCGGCCTAAACGATGGACCCTTAAAGGGAAAAGGCCGTTATGAGGCGCGTATTGCCTGCAACCTCTGGGGGAAGAATGGTACCGGACGCTATGACGGACCTTTTCCGAAATGGCGGCTGCGCAATCACCCCTATTTCACGCAGGACGGGCCGGACAGAGAGGACAGCGGCAATCAGTACATTGCCAATATGCGCGATGGTGCAGTGGCAGGATTCAAGTACTTTGCCTTTAAAGATGCTGCTGAGATAAAGGTACATTGTACCGGCTCTGCAAACGGACGCCTTCAGGTGTCAACCGCACCGGATTTTTCCACGCTGTGTGCCGATATTTTCATAAAAAATGGCAGTCAGGTGGGGGAGAAGGTGACCCTTACGATCCCTGACGGAACCTATCCACTGTATTTCCGTTTTACGGGTAGTGGGAAAATGAATTTTCACTGGTTTGAATTGCAATAAATACGCTTTAAACCGCATACCCATTTACTTTTGAAGGAGAAAAGAAATGAAAAATAAGAAGAGGCTTGTGCCGTGGTTGATTGCTGCAGTTATCATTGCGGCATTGGCAGTAATAGGGAAAAAACTGTACGATTTGATGTTTGGCGGCTCCCTGGCAGTTACGACCGAGGATTTGAAGAACGGCATTATTGCTTGTAGCCCGGCTATTATCTTTATTGTTGTTGTACTGATCGCGGCGCTCATCGTAGTGGTCGCAGCCGGAAAGCTAAAACAGCCGAAGCGCGCGCTGGTGCGTGCACAGGCCCCGATTGCAATTTTGCTGGCTATCACGCTTTCCGTCAACTGGGTTATTCTCGGCGTAGAATACTCGGTGGTGAACAGTGTTTTTGCTGAGGATGTCAAGGTCTCGGACGAAACAATGGCATCCGGCCGTGCGATTGCAGATTCCGAGTGCGGCGTTCTCTCCGGGCTGACCGCAGCTGCAGAGGTGTCCGGCGCAACCGAAAATGGTCTGATTTGCTATGTGAAGCATTTTGCCTTCAACGATCAGGACAACTATCGTCAGAATAACATCTGCACATGGCTGAATGAACAGTCTGCCCGCGAAATTTACCTCAAGGCGTTTGAACAGCCGATCAAGGCAGGCGGCATGGGCGTTATGACCTCTATGAATGCGGTCGGTCCTGTCTGGGCCGGTGGCTGCAAGGCTCTTTTGACGAACATTCTGCGTGATGAATGGGGCTTCCATGGCGCTGTCATTACAGACGCAGTCGTCAGCGCATGGTATATGGACGGTAATCTGGCAATTCGTACCGGCGGCACGAAGATGCTGGCGTTTAACATTACGAATGAGTTCTACCGTGATTTGAACTCTGTCGGTACGGTAACGGCTATGCGCAATGCGGCGCACGGCACGCTGTATGCATTGGCAAACTCCTTCGCTGTGACGCGTGCGGTAGCTGTGCCGAAGTGGGTAAAGACGACCTACGCAGTGGATGCAGTTGTTGCAATCATCCTTGTCGCTTGGGAAATCTGCGCGATCCGCAAATACCGCAAGGCAAAAAAAGAGGACGAGGATACTGAGCAATAAGATGTCTTATGAAAGATAAAAGGAATACAGCAAAAACAGCCAATCAGGATATAATGCAGTGGATCCGTGAGGGAGGGTTGTTCGTAATTGTATGCAACCTCATTACGGTGTTTAAGTACATATTGCTGCAGTTCCTGCCTGCTGCTTTTGCAAATATGCCCAAGGTGGATTTTGGCTGGCCGGGAATCGAAGTGACCATGCTGGGAGCAACCTTCAAATGGAACATTTTGGGCTATGACGCAGAACATGGTGGTTTGCCTTATTTTTGCGCTTATATGATAGCAATGATATTGGGTGAGGTAATCAATTTCCCAATACAAAGAAATGTCGTTTTCCGCAGCAAGGGGAATCTTACCTGGCAGATCGTTTGGTATGCGGTTGCATTTTGCGTAATAACCTGTATTGTAAATTCTATAAACTGCATTTGGGTCGCAACAGCTGCGCGATATGTGCCGGATTTTATTTACAATATTGGTACAACGGTATTGAACGGCGGTGTTTCCATGGTAATCTTCTTTTTCGTCAACAAGGTCATTTTCCCAACCAGCGATTAAGACGACGTCTCTTATCTTCTACAGGAATCACCTGAGCGCAGTGATGATGCGTTTGCCCGCTCAGAAAGCGTAAAACACGCCCGGACAGTTTGCACTTGTGCAGCTGTCCGGGCGTGTTGTTGTTTTTTGCAAGACCGCCAAAAAGAGAGCGGCTGAAACTGCGCAATACTGCTTGTGTGAGGAAGGCACTCGGCGTGCTGCTGTGCCGGTCACAGGCTGATCATCCAGCTGCATCTTCTGAACATGACAAGCGAGACGGCCAAGCGGAAAATCTCCTCCTGTGTAAGCAGTGTATATAAAGCAAAAGTTGACTTTTGTGCTGATTTCGAATACGATATAGGCACAAAAGTATGGTGGTACCAGTGGCGAATATAAGTAGCTCGGCACAGGTGCAGGAGATTCTGACCCGCGCAGCTTGCGGAGCATTCGCCAATGGTGGGGAGGCGGCAGAATGAATTCTTTTTCGGTAGAGCAAAAAAAAGTAGATGTATTCGAAAGTGCCGCGCCAAACAAGCCGGTGATTTATCTGAATACCTATGGGCGCGAGGGAGCGCAGATCTTTCAGTATTTGACAGACATCGGCTGTCAGGATTTTTCGCTGGTTGCAGTCAGTAAGCTGGAATGGAATCATGATATGGTGCCATGGGATATTCCGCCCATATTCAAAAATGGTGCATCATATACCAGCGGAGCCGATGAGTACCTGTGCCTTCTGATAAACCAAATTATACCGAAAGCAGAAAGTCTGTTGCAGGGGACCCCCGCCTGGCGGGGAATTGCGGGATATTCACTGGCCGGACTGTTTGCACTGTATTCTATTTATCAGACGGACGCCTTTTCGCGAGTTGCGAGTGTCTCCGGCTCGCTGTGGTTTCCGGGAATTAAAGAGTATGTCGTTTCCCGTACACCCGTGAAAAAACCTGCCGATATCTTCTTTTCGCTGGGCGACCGGGAGTGCCGCACCCAGAATTCGCTTCTAAGATGTGTTCAGCAGAATACCGAATCCATCGAAAGATATTACCACGAGCAGGGAATAGATACGACCTTCCAATTAAATCCCGGCAATCACTTTAAAGATGTGGTACAGCGAACAGCGGCAGGACTTCAGTGGCTATTGAGCAGAGAATATGACCCATGAAAGATGCAGCATAATGGGATATAAAGTTTTGTGGGCGCGGCATACTACATGACATATGTATCGCAAGAGACATCGTAGAAAATTTGCGAAGTTTTGTGCACTGATTAGTTAGCTCAAACAGCTATTCCGTAATCTAAGGCAATACCGCATAATTCTAAGTGCCGATACGGCGAGCGAGGTGCGGCAGATGCTAAGCCAAAAGCACAGATAATACTGGATGTCTTATCGAGCATTTTGGCAACGCAGATGCCGTGCCGCAGCTGCCGGAGCGGTGCTTAAGCCGCAAGGCGGGAATTGTGCGGTGTTGCCCTAAATTGCTTATAAAAGAATCACCACACAATTCTAAGAGCCGCTGCGGCTGTGTTTAGAATTGTGCGGTGATGTTTTTATCCAGCTAACGCCCACGCGCCCATAAGAACCGTCACAAACAGGATGTTGGAAACTGTGAACAACGCAAAATACCGGCCTTTTTGTAACGGCAACTCCCTTGCAATTTCGCGATACGAGATCAGGCTGGCCATTGAGGCAATCAGCGTGCCAAGGCCGCCAAGATTTGTGCCGATGATCAGGGAGCGGATATTCTCTGTAAATCCCGAAAGCAGGATCGCCGCAGGCACATTGCTGGTTACCTGTGAGGCAAGCACAGAAACCCATACCTCGTGGCCGGTAAGAATATGCTGCAGCCATCCGGAAAAGGCGGCAAAACGCCCCAGATTGCCAATAAAGATAAAGAGCGCAACAAAGGTAAGGATCAGCGAATAGTCCACACGGCATAATGTGTTCCGGTCTGCCAAAAGCACACAGGCCAGAACCGCAGCAAACGCGATACCATAGGGCAGAACACGCAGTACCACCAACAGACAGAGCACGAATAAAATACTGTACAGCGATAATAGTGCCTTGTTCGGGCTTGCAGCAGCCGCAGAATGAGCCATGGAGATCTTTGCGCCACGGCGGCACAGCCCCACCGCCCATAGCGCAAGAAGTGCCAGCGACAGGATGGAGTAGGGGAGCATCAGCAAAACAAAAGAACCCATATCCATTCCGCTTTTTCCATACAGGTACAGGTTTTGCGGATTACCAAGAGGTGTTAGCATACTGCCGAGGTTTGCGGCTATCGTCTGCATGCAGACGATGGGAAGCAGCAGCTTATCCCGAACGGCAGCATCCAAGCTGTTTACAACAACAAATGTGAACGGAACAAAGGTAAGCAGCGATACATCATTAGTGATCACCATGCTTGAGAAAAAGCACAGCCCTACCAGAACAGCGGTCAGCTGAAGCGTTGTGCGGGTATGGGACAGCAACGCGCGCCCAAGCCGATCGAAAACGCCCTGCCCCCGCAGCCCGGCCATGACGGTCATGAGTGAGAACAGGATCGCAAGCGTGCGAAAATCAATATAACCAAGATATTCTGCATCCGGAAGAACGAAGCAGGATGAAACCAAAGCCAGACAGGCAGCAATGCTTAGAACAGGCTCTTTTTGAAAAACGCGTTTTATCGCCATGGCAGGAAGCTCTTTTCCGTAAATTTCAATTTCAAATGCTGTGCCGCATACGACAGCAAACCAATGCTTGAAATTAGTCACATTATTATACAATAAAAGCCAATCCGGCACAAGAGCAGTCAACACTTTAAATATCATCCCAATCACTAAGAGGAAATTCCCCAAATACTTTTTTCAACGCCTGCAAACAAAGGCGGATTTACGCCTGAGTTTGCAGGCGTTTTTATCTATAGGTGGCGGAATTGTCAATAGACGGAGCGGGGGAGTGCCCTCACCCAAAGTATTGCATTGCGTCTACCTGTCAGCAGTAATGGCAGCGCTGCAGGGGATGATGCTGTGCGAATTTTTGCATGATGTTCGCTTCTGGTAGAGGGAATAAGAGATCAGCATAATTAGATAAATATTTTTACCTAACAATATTGACATACAAGACAAATGTGATATAATAGCCTTGTTGACAATTAAGTCAATATTTTTAGATAAATAATTACGAGGTATAAATCATGAGCTTTGAAGAACTGAAAGAAGTATTTGTTGATACCCTGAACTGCGATGCAGACAAAGTTACGATGGAAGCCAGCCTGACCGAGGACCTGCAGGCTGATAGCCTGGACGCGGTGGAGCTGAACATGGCGTTTGAGGACAAGTTTGGCATCACGATTGCCGATGAGGACCTGGGAACGCTCAAGACTGTGGGCGATATCTTCAACTATCTGGTTGCGCGGGCAGCCTAAAGGGTATTAGGGATGAATGCCATTGAAAAGCTGTTCCCGGTCAGCCAGCAGGAGCGCAGCTTCCAGCTGAAAGTCCGCCGCGATGCTGGTACGGCTGCGCCCGGCTGGGTGCAGCCGCAATTTGTTGAATGTAAAAAATGCGGCCGCCGCGCCACCCGCCAGGTCTGGACCAAAAGCCTGTATGTATGCCCCAATTGCGGGGTACATCTGCCCATTGGAGCCTATTACCGGCTCAGCACGATTTTGGACCACGGAACCTTTAAGGAACTGAATCCAGACCTTGCCCCCAACGATGTGCTGCATTTTCCCGATTATCAGGAAAAGTTGGCCGCTGCTTCGGTCAAAACGGGCCTGAAAGAAGCTGCCGTCACCGCAACCGGCAGGATCGGGGGCGTGCAGGCGGTGGCAGCTGTGCTGGACAGCCGGTTTTTTATGGGCAGCATGAGCACTGCTGTGGGGGAGAAAATTACCCGTGCAATCGAATATGCTGCTGATAAACGGCTTCCGCTGGTTATTTTTTCTGCCAGCGGTGGAGCGCGGATGCAGGAGGGCATTTTCAGCCTGATGCAAATGGCAAAAACCAGTGCCGCGCTGGAACGGTTCAGCCGCAGCGGCGGGCTGTATGTCAGTGTGCTGACCCACCCCACCACCGGCGGTGTCACAGCCAGTTTTGCCAGCCTGGGAGACATCACGCTGGCCGAACCGGGTGCGCTGATCGGGTTTGCCGGGCCGCGTGTGATTGAACAGACCATCGGAGAAAAGCTGCCCGATGGTTTCCAGCGCAGTGAGTTCCAGCTGGAACACGGCTTTGTGGATCAGGTTGTGCCGCGCACTGAATTAAAAGAGGTTTTGACGCGGATTTTGCAGCTCCATACACAGGGGAGGAAATGCAGATGATCAAAGAGGTTTTGCAGCAGCTGGAACCGCTGGACGCGCAGATTGATGCATTGTGTAGCAGCACCGATGATGCCGAAATGGCGAATACGACTACCCATGCCGCTGAGCTGGCAGAGCTTTCCGCGCAGGAAAACATGCTTTTGCAGCGCTGCACATCACTGACGCCGGAGGACAGAGTTTTTCTGGCGCGCCGCCCTGACCGCCCGCATATCGGAGAAATCATCGACAACCTGTTTACCGACTTTTTTGAGCAGTGCGGTGACCGGCAATGCAAGGAGGACGCGGCCATTTTGTGCGGTATCGCGCGATTCCATGGGATGCCCGTTACGGTTTTGGGGCACCGCAAAGGAACGACGCTGGAAGAAAACCTGCGCTGCAACTTTGGCATGCCGGGACCGGAAGGCTACCGCAAGGCGCTGCGCGTGATGAAGCAGGCGGAAAAATTCAGGCGGCCCATCATCACATTTATTGATACCCCCGGTGCTTACCCCGGTAAGGATGCCGAGGAGCGCGGCCAGGGGGAGGCCATCGCCCGCAACCTGATGGAGATGAGCGGTCTGACCGTCCCGGTACTGGCCATCGTTACGGGCGAAGGCTCCAGCGGCGGCGCACTGGGGCTTGGCGTTGCCAACCATATTCTGATGCTGGAAAACGCCGTGTATTCGGTGTTGAGCCCCGAAGGATTTGCCAGCATTTTGTGGAAAGATGCCTCCCGCAGCGGCGAAGCCTGTACCATGATGAAACTGACGGCGCAGGACTTGTATACGGATGGAATTGTGGAAGAGATCATCGCCGAACCGCTGGGCGGTGCACAGCGCGGGCGGCAGCTGCTTTTCAGCCGGTTGGATACCGCCATTGCCGCGCACCTTGCCGCCTTGTGCAAGATGAGCGGAAAGGCATTGGCCGACCAGAGATACAAAAAATACCGCCGTATCGGAGAAATGAGGGGAGCATGAAAGGCTTACAGCTGCTGGCCACCGGCGGGGCACTGCCCGGCCGTGTAGTGACGAATGAGGATTTGAGCCGACAGGTGGACACCAGCGATGAATGGATCACGACCCGCACCGGCATCCGCCAGCGGTATTACTGCACCGAAAGTGAGGATGCCGCCACGCTGGCCATTGCCGCCGCCCGCCAGGCCCTGGCGCGTAGCGGGCTGGCAGCAAACGAGATTGCCTGCTGCGTTGCGGCAACGCTTTCGGCTCCAACGGCTACCCCCAGTGTTGCCTGCCGTGTGCAGGCGGCCTTGGGGCTGCCGGAGAACCGGCCCGCTTTTGATGTAAATGCAGCTTGTTCCGGTTTTATTTATGCTATTGCTGCGGCCCACGGGCTGTTGAACACCCTGGGCGGACGCTATGCGTTGGTCATCGGCTGCGAAGCGCTGTCCCGCATGGTGGACCCGACCGACCGCACAACCTGCGTACTGTTTGGGGATGGCGCTGGTGCGGCTATTCTGGAACTGGCCGAAGATGTGCCGTTTGCCGTTACGTTGGGCGCGCGGGGGAGCGAAGCCATCCGTGTCGGCGGCCCCGCAGCCTGCGATACGGCCCCGATCACGATGGATGGCAAGGCGGTCTTTCGTTTTGCGGTGGAAACCATGCCGCGTTGCCTGCAAACCGTGTTGGAGCGCAGCCAAAAGACCTTGGCTGACCTGGATTGGGTCGTCTGCCATCAGGCCAATAGCCGCATTATTGACCATTGTATCAAACACTTGCACGCAGAACCGTCAAAATTTTATAAAAATATGGACCGCCATGGAAATACCAGTGCTGCCAGCATTCCCATTGCCCTGCATGAAATGGTGGAAAATGATTTACTGCACCCCGGCCAGACCCTGGCCTGCATCGGTTTTGGCGGCGGGCTGACCTGGGGCGGAATGCTGCTGACGTATGAGGGTAGAAAATGAAGCTGCTCAATGAAATTTTAGGTACGAAATATCCCATTATCCAAGGTGGAATGGCCAATATCGCCACGGGCGAATTTGCCGCTGCCTGCTCTAACGCCGGGGCGCTGGGCCTGATCGGTTCCGGCGGTATGGATGCCGATGCCCTGAGGGAAAACATCCGCCACTGCCGTGCGCTGACCGACCAGCCTTTTGGTGTCAACATCATGCTGATGCACCCGCAGGCAGATGAATTTGCCAAAATCGTGGTGGAAGAAGGCGTAAAGATCGTCACCACCGGGGCAGGAAATCCGGGAAAGTACATGGCAATGTGGAAAGCAGCCGGCATCACGGTTATCCCAGTGGTAGCTGCCGCAATCTTAGCCAGACACCTGGAACCGCTTGGCATTGACGCTGTCATTGCTGAGGGGACAGAGAGCGGCGGCCATGTGGGGGAAATGACCACAATGGCGCTGGTGCCGCAGGTCGTTGATGCCGTCCACGTGCCGGTCATTGCCGCGGGCGGCATTGCTGACGGGCGCGGTTTGGCCGCAGCGCTGGCGCTGGGGGCCTGCGGCGTGCAGGTCGGCACCTGTCTGCTGGCCAGCACCGAGTGCCCCATCCACGAAAACTACAAGGCAGCGCTGCTGAAAGCCCGCGACAGCGATACCATTGTGACCGGGCGGATCGGCGGCACCCCGGTGCGTGTGTTGAAAAACCGAATGAGCCGCGAGTATGTCCGGCAGGAAAAAGCCGGGGCCGACAAAATGGCGCTGGAACGCTTTACGCTTGGCAGTCTGCGCAAGGCTGTGTTTGACGGCGACACCGAAAACGGAAGCCTGATGGCCGGACAGGCCGCGGGGCTGCTGCATGAAGTCCGCCCGGTAGAAGAGATTTTTGCCGCAATGGTAAGCGAGGCAAAGACCTGCATCACGGGGTTGTACAAGGAGACCATCTGATGAAACTAGCATTTTTATACGCTGGGCAGGGCAGTCAGCATGCCGGTATGGGCCAGGACCTTTATGAAACCTTTCCTGCCTTCCGCGCCGCCTTTGACGAAGCTGCCGCAGTGGTGGATTTTGATTTGAAAGAAGTCTGCTTTACCGACGCGGCGGGCGTACTGAAGGAAACGCAATACACCCAGCCTTGTATGACAGCTTTTGCCGCCGGTCTGACCGCTGTGCTGCGGGAGCAGGGCATTATGCCGGACTATGCGGCGGGCCTGTCCCTGGGGGAGTATTCCGCTTTGGCCTGTGCGGGGGTGTTCGATATGCAGACAGCGGTCGCTTTAACGGCTTTCCGTGGCAAAGCGATGGCTGCTGCCGCTGCCGGGCGCACCTGTGGGATGACGGCCGTTTTGGGATTGGATGAAACATCCTTGCAGGCATGTTGCAGCGCAGCCGCCGAAGAGGGCGTTGTACAGATCTGCAATTACAACTGTCCCGGCCAGCTGGTTATCGGCGGCGAGAAAGCTGCTGTAGACAAAGCTGCCGACCTGGCGCTTGCCGCTGGGGCGCGGCGCTGCCTGCCGCTGAACGTCAGCGGTGCGTTCCATACGCTGCTGATGCACCCCGCCGGAGATGCGCTGCGGGAAAAGTTCCAATCCATCCATTTTGCGCCGATGCAGTTCCCGGTGCTGTTCAACTGCCTTGGGCATGAAATGGCACAGAATGACACGGTCGCCACGCTGCTGGAAAAACAGGTGCAGTCCGGCGTACGTTGGGAAGCCACCGTCCGCCGTTTGGCGGAACTTGGGGTGGATACCGCTATTGAGATCGGCCCCGGCAGGGTGTTGACCGGATTTGTGAAAAAGACGGTGGGAAATGCTATCTCGTGCTATCCGGTGGAAACTGCTGCACAGCTGCAGCAGTTGCTTTGCACCATGAAAGGAGCCTGACCATGCCGCAAACCGAAAGCATGCGCCGTGCCGCTCTGGTTACGGGCGGCGCCAAGGGCATTGGTCGTGCCGTCTGCCTTGCATTGGCCGAAAACGGCATGAACATTGCAGTCAACTACGCAGGCAGCGCAGCCGCGGCCGAGGAAACAGCGGCTGCCTGCCGCGCCTTTGGTGTGCAGGCCATCACGCTGCAAGCGGATGTGCGCAGCCCCGAAGCCTGCCAAAATCTGGTGGAAGATACCGCTGCCGCTTTTGGGCGGATCGATGTGCTGGTCAACAATGCGGGCATCACCGCGGATAAACTGCTGATGCGCATGACCGAATCCGACTTTGACAATGTGCTTTTTACCAACCTGAAGGGGACGTTTTTCTGCACCAAAGCAGCTTCCCGCTTGATGATGCGCCAGCGGTATGGGCGTATCATCAATATCAGCAGTGTGGTCGGCCTGCACGGGAACGCGGGCCAGGCCAACTATGCCGCCAGCAAGGCGGGGCTGATCGGCCTAACGAAAAGCGTTGCCAAAGAGTACGCCGCACGCAATATTACCGCCAATGCGGTGGCACCTGGATTTATTGAAACCGATATGACCGCCGCTATGCCGGAATCTGCCCGCGCCGCAGCCGCAGCGGCCATCCCGGCAGGCAGAATCGGCCGTGCTGAAGATGTTGCCGCGGCGGTGGCTTTCCTGGCCGGGGAACAGGCCGGTTACATCACCGGGCAGGTTCTTTGTGTTGACGGCGGAATGGGAATGTGAGGTGCAGCTATGAAGATAGAAAAGAAACGCCGGGTCGTTATCACCGGCCTTGGCACGGTAAACCCAACCGGCAATACCGTAGCGGAAAGCTGGGCCGCCGTGAAAGCTGGCCGCTGCGCCGTTGGGCCGATCACGGCTTTTGATACAACGGATTTTAAGGTGAAACTGGCCGCAGAAGTCAAAGATTTTGACCCTGCCGAACGTATTGACCGGCGCGAAGCCCGCAAAATGGCGCGGTTTACCCAGTTTGCCGTGGCCGCCGCTGACGAAGCCATCCACGACAGCGGCATTGCACTGGAAAATATCGACCACACACGGTTCGGCGTGATCCTGTCCAGCGGGATCGGTGGTCTGCCCACGATCGAGGAAGAACACACCCGCGGCCAGCAGCGGGGCTTTGAAAAGGTCAGCCCCTACTTTGTTCCCATGTCCATCGGCAATATGGCGGCGGGGCAGGTGGCCATCCGCTTTGGCCTGCAGGGTATGTGCAGCTGCCCCACCACTGCCTGCGCAGGCGGTACCAATGCGATTGGGGATGCGTTCCACCGTATCCGCGATGGATACGAGGACCGTATGCTCTGCGGCGGCAGCGAAAGCTGCATCAGCCCGTTGGGGGTGGGCGGCTTCGCCAGTATGAAAGCCCTCTGCACCACAGACGACCCGGCCCGGGCCTCGATCCCCTTTGATGCCCGGCGCAGCGGTTTTGTGATGGGCGAGGGCAGCGGTGTGCTGCTGTTGGAAGAACTGGAGACCGCTAAAGAGCGTGGCGCTAAGATTTACGCCGAGGTTGTGGGCTATGGCGCTAACTGCGATGCTTACCATTTTACCGCCCCGGCACCGGGCGGTGCAGGCGGCGCGTCCTGTATGCGGCTGGCATTGGCTGATGGCGGAGTGGAGCCGGAACAGATTGGCTACATCAATGCCCATGGAACTTCCACGCATCTGAATGACAGCTGTGAGACCGCGGCCATCAAGTCGGTTTTTGGCAGCCACGCGTATGAGCTGGCCGTATCCTCGACCAAGTCGATGACCGGCCACCTGCTAGGCGGCGCCGGCGGGGTAGAGGGCGTGTTTACCGTGCTGGCCTTGCACGATGCCTTTTTGCCCGCTACCGTCAACCTGCAGGAGCCGGACCCGGAACTGGATCTCGACTATATTCCCAACCAGGGCCGCGCGTTACAGGTGGATTATGCCATGAGCGACAGCCTGGGCTTCGGCGGCCACAACGCCTGTGTGGTGTTCAAGCGTTGGGAGGGATGAGGATGAACTATACACCCAATGAACCGCCCCGGACCCTGACGGCGGCTGAGATCGAAAAGATTCTGCCGCACCGTTACCCGTTTGCTCTGGTGGATAAGATTCTTGACTATACCCCCGGCCAGTGGGCGCGCGGAATCAAGTGCGTGACCCGCACAGAGTCGTTTTTCCAGGGACATTTCCCCGGCCATCCGGTTATGCCGGGGGTATTGATTCTGGAAGCACTTGCCCAAACCGGCGCGGTGGCCGCGTTGAGCCTGCCGGAAAACCGTGGAAAGATTGCCCTGTTTGGCGGGGTAAAAAATGCCCGTTTCCGCCGCCAGGTTGTGCCCGGCGATGTGCTGACTTTGGAATGTGAGCTGGTAGAGCAGCATGGCCCGGTGGGCATCGGCAAAGCCACCGCCTGGGTGGATGGTGTGCGCGCGGCCAACGCCGAGCTGACATTTGTTATCACGGATGCCTGAGGGCTGGTTTTGCATGGTGGATTGTGCTATAATAAATTCATTAACCTACAGGGGGATTCTCGCCATGCTGGATCAGACATTTGGGCAGGTATACACAAAATTCAAGCTGCATTTTTATAAACAGATCTTCAGCCGTTTTGAAGACCGTGAAGCCACGCTGACGACGGTAGAATCTTTCTGCATGGAAGTCATCATGGCACTGGGGGAACCCACGATTGCGCAGTTCAGCCACATGATGAATCTTTCCACCCCCAACGCAGCTTATAAGATCAACTCCCTGGTCAAAAAAGGCTATGTGGAGCGCATCCAATCCACCACCGATAAGCGGGAATACCGCCTGCGGCCGACCCAAAAGTACATTGATTACTATAACATCAGCTATTCTTACCTGCATCTGGTTATGGAGCGTGCCAAACAGCGGTTCAGCCCCGATGACCTGGCCAAGCTGGAAGAAATGCTGCAGATCGTATCCGATGAACTGATGCCGGAAATTCAGCTGCCGAAATAAAATATACATTACGATAACAAAATGCGAACCACTTCGTACAACGTGGTTCGCATTTTGTGTTTATATGATTATTCTGTTGGTAACTCTTGGACCTTTTGAACAGATTGATGCCAGCCGTACAGGACATTACAAAAGAACAATCTCGCCAAAATCAATAATCCATATCAAACAGGTGGGCCATCGGGACAGCGTCTTCCCGTTCAGCGGTCAGCTTTTTCAAACGCAGCGGGTCCGTATTCCAGCGTGCCGACAGTGGCTGCCTTTTTAAGTTCCATGCGTTTTCCTCCTTAAGGTGTATTAGAAAACAAAGAAAATGACGGATATTTCGCAAACACAAGCAGAATTTAAGCCTTTTTAACGCAAAATCCGGCCGTGTTTGTAGAAATAGACTAAATTTTTGACTTTTCAGATACACCCTAGGTTGCCGTGCTTTCGCCCCGCCGCAAAACTCCTAACTACATCACGCGTTCCATTCTTTCGGAAGGTATGCGCGGGTATTGTGCAGCATGGTGTCAAACAGTTCTTTGCCCTGCTTCCAGTTCAGGGTCACCTGCGGGTCGTTCATAAAGGTGGTCAGGCCAAGGGTGCGGTCGCAGGTCAGGGCAGCGGTTAGGGTGTTCTCCTGATTGTAAACGTGGCGGGCTACCAGCGGCAGAATATTGGCGGGCAGCGGGCCGGCGTTCACGGACTGCACGCCCTGGCGGCTGAACAGCGCGTTCACTTCCACCACGGCATCCCACGGCAGGTTGGCAATGGCACCGTGGTTGGGAATGTTCACGTTGCTGACCAGGTCGCCCAGGCCGAGCAGGGCTTTCATCAGCAGGTGGCCTTCCTCGCCATCGGGCTTGATCTCGATCGGCTCTTCACCGGTGCGCAGGCGGCGGCTGCGGGCCAGGCGCTCCTGCAGCTCATTTTTGCGCCACGCAACGGTGGTCAGGCCAAACTTCCATTCGCGCACGGCTTCGGGGCTTTCCAGATAAGTCTTGCCCGGCATAAACTCTGCCAGATGGCGGTCGCCCGCGGCGGCAATGCAGCCATAGCGCAGGAACAAATCAAATTTAACGCGGTTGGCGCAGGCAAAGGAACTGTTCATCCAATTCGTGTCGCCGTACTCATAACCGGATTCATAGTGCTCTTCGGCAAATTTGCGGTAAATGGGGAAGAGGTCCATGCCTTTGTAAGTAGCCTTATCGAACCAAGTAAAGTGGTTGATGCCCTTGACGTTGACCTTGATATCCTGGCGGGCAACATCTTTCAGGCCCAGTTCCTCATCCAGAATGTGGGTCAGCAGCGTCTGGGTGCCGAACACCTCGTGGCAGCAGCCGAACGCCTTGATCTTGGGGAACACATGATACAGGGTACGCACGCAGAGGGTCATCGGGTTGGTGTAGTTGATGACCCAGGCATTGGGACTGTAATCGCGGATGGCTTCAGCGATGGTGACATACATGGGGATGGTGCGCATGGCGCGCATGAAACCGCCTGCACCTACGGTATCGCCCACCGACTGATAGATGCCGTAAGCTTCCGGCGCGTGGACGTCGCTTTCCATCTCGTCAAAGGTGCCGGGCAGGATGGAGATGACGACAAAATCCGCGCCGGTCAGGGCCTGCTGCAGCGTATCCGCCACAGTATACTTCCAGTGTGAAACCGCATCCGGGTGGGCAGAGATCTTGTTGCCGATGATCTCGTTGTGCTCGGCTGCTTCGTGGTCGATATCATACAGCGCCACGGTGCCTTCCATCTGGGCATCCGCGGCAAGGTCCATCATGAACCCCCACGCCCACCCACGGGAACCACCGCCGATGTAGGCAACTTTCAAGTCTTTTACGCGGTTGTCTTCATAATACATGGATTGAAACCTCCGTTTGTTTTGGTCCGTAACATTGATGCGTGCAAAACCGCAAAATTTGCTTTTTTTGCCGTATTCTTGCTATCAGTATACACCAAATAAAGGAAAATGTCACGAAAAAAGTGAAAAAAATTGAAGAAAAATGGGCAAAAAGTGAAGAGAAAATTAGGAATTAGTAATGAGCAATTAGAAATTAACAGAAAGGCAGAGCCCGGTACAATCGCACCGGGCCCTGTCTCTATATCAATTCCTAATTGCTAATTTCTCATTTCTAATTGAGATAACTCCTAACTCCTCCCTCCTAACTCCTAACTTATCCTTCCACTTTCACATTCTCGCAATCGCTCTCCGCGTTTCCATCCGCGTCCAGCGTGATATGTACAAAATGCTCCGGCTTATCGTAATCTTTCGTTTCGCCGTCATCAGTGTAATACTCATAGGCGGCACCATCGGGGGCATGGGCGAACAGGCGAAGATCCGCAAAATTCACGCTTGCCACATTTTGAATACTATCGCCGCCCTTGGCGATGGGCAGGATATGCCCCTTGCGCACAAAGAACACCACTTCGTCCAGCTCCACCGGGATGTAATGATGACCAGCGGGCAGAACGGTGGTTTCCATGCGGTCGTTCTCACTGCACTTTACCCGCACCTGCAGCATCTCTTCCGGCAGGTAGACATACCGGCCGCGGGCGTTCTGCTCATAGACGGGGGCAATCAGCAGGCTTTCACCGATCATTACCTCGTCCTCTACCTGGCGTGCAAAGGCGTCATTGGGGAAAGCAAAGGCCAGCGGCATGCAGTACATGCCATCGCGCAGGGCAGCTTTCATGTACTCACTATAAATGTAAGGCAGCAGCAGGTAGCGCAGCTGCAGAATACCGGCAAAGGCCGCCTTATTCTTAAAGCGGTAGGGCTCCTGTTTGCGGGTACCGGCGGCGGAGTGGTTGCGCAGCAGGGGAGAGAAGATGCCCACGCCGTACCAGCGCAGCACAAGGTCCTCGGTGGTGTTGCTGCCAAAGCCGCCAATGTCGGGGCCTTCGTACAGGAAACCGCACATATTCAGGGAGGGCATCATGTGCAGGCTGAGCAGAATGTGGCTCCACCAGGACTGGTTATCGCCGGTCCAGATACCGCCATACCGGTGCATACCGATGCAGGCCGAGCGGGAGTACATTAAAATGCGCTTATCCGGCTCCAGCTGCTCAAAGGCTTCACCCGCAGCACGGGTCATGTTGTAGCCGAAGATATTATGCACTTTATCGTGCCGCATGCGGCCCTGTTTGGTGTTGTGATAGAACAGCTTGTAGTCATTTTCGTTGTTGGAAAGCCCGGCCACAAGATTCTTGAACGCAAAAAAGCTGGAAATATCCAGGTTCTGGGTGCGGTACTCGTCAATTTTGGCAAAGGTCTTTTTCAGCGTTTCTTCAGAGTAGAAGATGGCAGGCTCGTTCATATCGTTCCAGAACCCCTCAATGCCCTGGTTCAGCAGGAACTTGTACTTGCTGCCAAACCAGGCGCGGGCTTCGGGGTTGAGCATATCAGGGAAATGCACCCGGCCCGGCCACACACCGGCCACAAAGGGGGTGCCATCCTGATTGGTGCAGAAGTAACCGTTCTTCACGCCCTCTTCGTATACATCGTACCCGTCCTCAATTTTAACACCCGCATCAATGATGGGCACAAGGCGGATGCCCTGGGCTTTCATCTCGGCGGCAAAATCTGCAAAATGGGGGAAGCGCTGCTCGTCCACCGTAAAGTCCTTGTAGCGCTCCATGTAGTCAATATCCAGCACCACGGCGTCCAGCGGCATGTTGTTGGTGCGGTAGTTGGCCACAACCTCGCGCACTTCGTCCTCGTTCATGTAGCTCCAGCGGCTCTGGGTGGCACCAAAGGCCCATTTGGGCGGGATGTAGCTGCGCCCTACCAGCTGGCGGAACTGGTGCACAATATCGGTCGGGCTTTCACCCTCAATGATGTAAAGATCGTAATTTTCTTCGGCCACTGTCACCCGCAGGGTGTCCAGATCGGTGTAGCCGCAGTCAAAGGTGACCTTGCCGGGATAGTCGATAAAAAAGCCAAAAGTGGCTTTGCCGGACACGATCATGAAGTTGTAAGCGCCGTACAGTGAGGATTTGTTTTCGGTATGGTTGGGGTCATCGCTGCATTTGCTCTCATACACCCAGCCGCGCTTGTTGATGCCGCGGATGTTTTCACCCAGGCCATACAGGATATCCTGCGGGTCCATGGCATAAGAGAAGCCGTCCGGTTCCCTGGTGAGATATGGAATCGTTTCCATCGCGGGTACAAAAGAACCCACCACGCTTTCGGTATCAAATGGGTGGCCGTATTGCTTTTTGTAAATCAAGGCAGTTTCCTCCCGAATAAATTTGCTTTGGGGCTGATTTAACTATAGCAAATTGCGGGCAGAAAGGGAAGAGGGAAGTTTAGTTAGGAGTTAGGAGGGAGAAGTTAGGAGTTTTGCGGCACCACAAGGTTGGTGCTGGACGAATTAGGAATTAGCAATGAGCAATTAAGCGGTGGATCGCGACGCGGAGCGCCGCTCGGAGATATTAGGTTTGTTACGATTCAATACACGGGTAGTAGAAAGGGAAAACGGTGCCCACTTATAACAAGAGCTAAAACCCAGTGCCTACCTATTTTATATATTATATATCCTTATGCTCAAATTCTGCTTCGATTTGGAGCTGCACAAACAGGAGATCTTGGGCATCGGTGGTCTGTCTGACTGTGGCATGGTGTTTCGTCTTGCAAACAAGAATGCGCGAGAAAACGCATGAACACAGGAATATAGTGCTTAATAGATACAGTATAATCTACTTAATGTGAAGGACCAATCTATTTTATTTAAGGAAGCCATTCGGTAAGTGGCTGGCGTGACTCGCATTGCTGAACAAAATACAGTGTTTGAATGAGTTCTAATAGGCTGTTACTTACCCTACTCTATATTTCGCTAAACCTATCTTTAGCGAAATTTGTAATGGGGCACATTTCTACCCTCTCCATTTTACAGCTAACAATTCAGCAAAGCCCGCCCATGACGATGCCCGCATCGTGACGCACGATCGATATACTTTGCAGCTGCTTTTCAAATAACATCAAACCCAATATTTACTGAGCGGCGCTCCTGCGCCGCAGGCCACCATAATGATTCATTATTGGCAACACCGCACAATTCCCGCCTTGCGGCTTAAGCACCGCTCCGGCAGCTG
>OLRP01000915.1_pt1 | contig 25280 bp, 20 predicted proteins | sample 1672401 | NCBI WGS metagenome assembly OLRP01 (sample SAMEA3136682, study PRJEB25190) | human gut metagenome | reverse complement strand
AGTTATTTGGTTATGAGCAAGTAGCAAAGCGGATTGCGAATATCCGCTTGACATTGCGATTGTGCCTGCACAGAAGAATATGTCATGCAATGCATTCTTGAAACAGTTATGGCTTATTATAGAATGTACAGGCATCATTTATTCGATACATACAAGGGGGTATTCCTTATGGAGAACAAAAAACTTCTGGAGGAAATCAGAAGTTACTGGAACAACCGTGCGGATGGTTATTCCAGAGTAAATCAGGAAGAGCTGCACAGTGAGCAGAAGGAAAAATGGAAAGAGGTGCTACTGGAGCAGCTGCCGAAAAAGGAAAAAGATCAGGTGCAGATTCTGGATATCGGAACGGGACCTGGATTTTTTGCGATCCTTTTAGCGGAAGAGGGATATCAGGTAACGGCGGTAGATTATACAGAGCAGATGCTGCAGGAAGCGAAATCCAATGCGGCGGATCTGGCGGATCAGATTAGTTTTAAGAGAATGGATGCTCAGAATCTAGAATTTCCAAAGGAGACGTTTGATTATATCGTGACGAGAAATGTAACCTGGAATCTGGAACATCCGAAGCGTGCATACAGGGAGTGGCAGCGGGTGCTGAAACCAGGAGGGAAGATCCTGAATTTTGATGCGAACTGGTATGCATATCTTTATGATGATAAATTAAAACTCGGATATGAGCAGGACAGGCAACGGGCAAAAGAGGAACAGGTAGAAGATTATTATGAAGGAACGGACATTGCGTGGATGGAGAACATTGCAAAGCAAGTTCCGTTAAGCCCGCTGAAGCGTCCGAAATGGGATTTGGATGTCCTGAAGAAAATCGGACTTGACTGCTGGGCAGATGAGACAATCGGAGAGCGAGTGCTCAGCGATGCAGAGAAGATCAATTACCAGTCTACACCGGTGTTTATGGTCTGTGCGGTAAAATAATCACCGCACACCCCATACAAGGAACATAGGAGCATCTTTCAGGTCGTGCTCTTTTAAGATATTCTGACCGACGGAAAGGTCGTATCCGGATCTGGAAAAGCCGATGTTTTCCAGAAATTCCTGATCCCAGTAAGGACGCTGTTTCCGGCTCATCGGCATGGAAAGGGTGATGGATGCATTTTCCTGTTCCAATTCCGGTGTGACACCACAGTGACCATACACTTCAGTATCGGATATATGAGAAGCGGAAGTATTTTGATTTCGGACGTTAGATGCATAGTCAGCATCAAAATTCAGCAGGATGCCGCCCTTTTTCAGCACGCGCATCCATTCTCTGTATGCAGATTCCGGATCCGGCAGCGTCCACGTCAGGTTGCGTGAGATGACAACGTCAAAAGACTGATCCAAAAACGCAAGCTTCTGGGCATCCATTTGCTGAAACGTGGGATGGACCTGATAGAGTGCAGCGTTATCACAGGCTTCCTTCAGCATGGCATCGGTGAGGTCGATCCCGGTCACCTGATGTCCGCTCTGAGAAAGCAGGATGGCAAAATATCCGGTTCCGGTGCCGACATCCAGGATCTGCAGCACTTTGCCCTCCGGCAGAAAATGAACGATTTCTTCTCTCCAGCGTTCGGAAATGCTGCTGTTTAATTCATTTTTTCGCACGATATTGAAGTTGTGTGCCCGTTTTGTCCAGTAACTCTGGACACGTGATTCTATATTATTCATGTTTGAGATATCCATATTCAAGGTTCCTTTCATTATTTTATCAGGTAGTATCCTATCATAAAAATAAAAAAGAAAGAAGCCTGCGGGGGGGATACAATAACAGTGCGTTTTGTATTTCGTTATAAAAGTTTGAGTGTTCCCGGTGCGAGTGTGACAGCTTGATCGGTGACAATTATATACAGGATGGTAATGTAATGAGAAAATATATCATACAACGATTTTTGCAGTTGATCCCTATTCTCATAGGGATTACTTTTTTGTCTTTTGCCATGATGCGGGTGGCGGGAAGCGATGCTGTCACGGAGATGTATGAAAACCGCGGCACGGCGGTGTCGCAGGAGATCATTGATGCAAAGAAAGCAGAACTTGGCCTGGATCAGCCGTTTCTGGTTCAGTATGTAAGCTGGCTGAATGGATTTTTGCATGGTGATATGGGGACAAGCTATGTGTCCGGGAAAAAGGTGTTTGATGAATTTATTTCAAAACTTCCGGCAACGCTGCTGCTTACGGTCATGTCGATTTTGGCAACGGTTGTGATCTCCATCCCGCTTGGTGTTCTGGCGGCAGTCTGTCAGGATAAATGGGTGGATCTGCTTTTGCGGTTTTTCAGCTTTATCGGTAATGCGATGCCGAATTTTTTTGTGGCGATGCTTCTGATGCAGCTGCTGTCGATTAAACTGAATCTTCTGCCGGTCATCGCAAGCGGTGTAAATATCAGAAGTGCACTGATGCCGATGCTGACGCTGGCAATTTCCATGTCTGCAAAGTATATGCGGCAGGTTCGTGCAGCCGTTCTGGAGGAGCTGAACAAAGATTATGTTCAGGGAGCCAGGGCGAGAGGTATCAGGGAGAGCGTAATCTTATGGAAAAACGTCATAAAATCAGCCATGCTTACGATCATTACATTGCTTGCATTATCCATTGGAAGTTTGCTTGGCGGTACAGCGATCATTGAGAGTATTTTTATGTGGGATGGGGTCGGAAAGCTGGCAGTGGATGCGATCACGACACGCGATTATCCGGTGATCCAGGCATATGTCGTATGGATGGCACTGATCTATGTCATAGTCAATTTGATCACGGATCTCTTATATCACTGCCTGGATCCGAGAATCCGTCTGGGGGTGAATCAAAATGGATAAATCAGCACGAAGAAAACCGAAGAAGCAGAAAAATCATCTGAAAAAGCGATTTTTTATTTTTGCCACGCTGGCACTGATTCTTGTTGTCGGTTCTTATTTCAGCGAACGCTTATGCCCATATGATCCTTATGAGCAGAATCTTAGTATCGCAAAAGCAAGTCCGTCACTGGCACATCCGTTCGGAACAGATCGTTATGGGAGGGATATGTTATCCAGAGTCATCGTCGGAAGCAAGACCAGTATCTATTCGACTTTGCTTCTGGTTGTCGGGATCACGGTGATCGGAACGATCGTCGGGATCATCTGTGGATGGAACGGAAAGAAACTGGATACGATTCTGATGCGGATATCCGACATTTTCCTTGCATTTCCCGGTCTGGTTTTTGCCCTGGCAGTTGCAGCCGTGATGGGAGGCGGCGTACAGAATGCGGTTATAGCCCTTGGGGCGATCAGCTGGCCGAAATATGCAAGGATTGCCAGAAGTCAGACATTGGCACAGAAAGAAAGCCTCTATATGCGGGCGGCAATCTTATCTGGATGCAGTACAGGAAAACTGATTTTGAAACATATTCTGCCAAATATCACAGGACCGATCCTTGTGACTGCCATGCTGGATATCGGAACGATGATGATGGAGCTTGCAGGCCTGTCGTTTCTGGGACTTGGTGCAAAACCGCCGGTTGCGGAGTGGGGAAGCATGATGAGTGATACCAGAAATCTGCTGACGACACATCCTTGGGTAACCTTTGCACCGGGAATTGCCATTTTTCTTTCAGTCATGGTTTTCAACCTGCTTGGCGATACGGTAAGGGATCTGTTGGATCCAAGAAATGAGAGGTAGATATGTCAGGAATCATTTGCTATGAAAACGTCGATATCTGTTACAATGGCAGTCCGCTAATCAAAAAGGTCAGCTTTTCTGCAGAAAAAGGTGAAATCTTAGGGATCGCAGGGGAGAGCGGAAGCGGCAAATCCACATTGATTAAGGCAGCAATCGGATTGCTTGGAAAGAATGGAAGCGTCACAGGCGGAAAGATCTGGTACGAAGAAAAAAATCTTCTGGATTTAAATGCAAAAGAACTGCGTAAAATCTGCGGGAGCGAAATTGGCATGATCTTCCAGAATGCAGGAAGTTCTTTCTGCCCGATACGAACCGTCGGGGAGCAGCTGCTGGAAGAAATGAAAGAGCACCGAAAAATAAAAAAAGCCGAATTTGAGGATGAAGCAGTGGAAATGCTTGCAAAATTCGGATTTCAGGATCCAAAAAGAATCCTGAAAAGTTATCCGTTTGAGCTGTCGGGTGGCATGCAGCAGCGTGTTGGCGTTGCGGCAGCGATGCTCTTAAAACCGAAGATTCTGCTTGCGGATGAGCCGACTTCGGCACTGGATGTTTCGATTCAGAAACAGGTCGTAGAGCAGATGAAAATGATCCGAGAACAGTATGGGACAACGATCCTTATCGTTACGCACAACATCGGAGTGATCCGTGCGATGGCGGACTCCATGCTGGTTCTGAAAGATGGAAAAATGAAAGAATACGGAAAGACGCAGGAGGTACTGAGTCATCCGCAGTCGGATTATACAAAGCGATTACTTGCAGCGATTCCTGTTCTTCGGAGGTAAAATATGGAGCCATTATTACAGATTTCGCATCTGACTAAAATTTTTTCAGATGGAAAAGAGGATGAATATAAGGCGGTGGATGATGTCAGTTTTGAATTGTTTCCGGGAGAAAAGCTGGCGATCATCGGGGAGAGCGGAAGTGGAAAGACGACGGTTGTAAATATGATCACCAGGATTCTTGATAGTACCGATGGAAAGATTCTGCTCGATGGAGAAGACATCACCCACTATAAAAGAAACAAAATGAAAAACATTTACCGGAAAATGCAGATGGTTTTTCAGACGCCGACCGAAAGTTTTGATCCGAGATGCCGCCTTGGAGATGCTGTGGCAGAAAGCCTGAGAAATGCCGGTATGCCCAAAAAAGAAGCTATGGAAATTGTAAAAGAGCTTTTTAAGCAGTGCGGACTGCCGGAAGATTTTATGAAACGTTATCCACATGAAGTCAGTGGCGGGCAGTGTCAGAGAGCAGCGATTGCAAGAGCGATTGCAATCAAGCCCAGACTGCTGATTTTAGATGAAGCGACGTCCGCACTTGATGTCACCGTCCAGGCAGAGATTCTGCAGCTTTTAGATGCTCTGCAGGAAGAACGTCAGATGTCGTATCTGTTTATCTGCCATGATATTGCACTGGTGCAGAATTTCTGTGACCGTGTGCTGGTCATGTATCAGGGAAAGATCGTAGAACAGGGGAAAACAGAGGAAGTGCTGCATTTTCCGAAACACGAATACACGCGTATGTTGCTGGACAGTGTGCTGTGATGCCGGCAGCTGTTTGTATAGCAAATATACGAATCAGATAGATGTCAGCAAAACGAATCAGAATCGAATGACAAGTTTTATATACATCCGATTGAAAAAATTCCAAAGTTATTTTGTGACGGAGCGATTTATGGATACCATAGTATGTCAGAGATAAGTTGTATAATATCAAAAAGAAAAAGAGAGAGGAAAAACGCATGAAAAAGAACATGAAAAAAATAATGGCATTGCTTCTTACCGTGACACTCAGCCTGGGACTGTACGGCTGCGGAAGCAAGAATGACAAAACGGAAAGCGGGACAAGTACGGCAGCTGAGTCGGATACATCTGCGGCAGCCACAGACGGTTCTGAGAAAAAAACGCTGGTGATCGGGGATACAACTTTCAATCCTTCCAATGAAGAACTGGATGTCAATCCGCACAATTCTTACTCCGGATGGGCATGCATCCGCTATGGAATCGGAGAGACACTGATAAAATATTCAGACGATATGGAGCTGGAGCCGTGGCTGGCAAAAGAGTGGGAAAATACCGATCCGCTCACCTGGAAGATCACACTGCAGGATCATGTGACTTTTTCAAGTGGCAGAGCGATGGATGCCGAGGCAGTGAAACAATGTCTGGAGCATCTGCTGGCAAACCATGACCGTGCGGCAGCCGATACAAAGATTGATTCGATGGAAGCAGACGGTCAGGTGCTCACAATCCACACATCCGAGCCGAAACCGGCACTGCTCAATTATCTTGGTGATCCATACGGCTGTATCATTGATGTGGATGCGGGATTTGATGATGGTATCGTGGCAGGAACAGGTCCATACATTGCAACCGACTGTCAGTCCGGCGATCATCTGACACTGGTAAAAAATGAAAATTACTGGAATGGAACACCGCATATTGATGAACTGACGATCAAGACCATCACGGATGGAAATACCCTTGCAAATGCACTGCTCTCAGGAGAGGTACAGGCAGCTTATGGTATGGCATATGAAAGCTATCCGATGTTCGAAAACGATAACTTTACCTTTTCACAGATTTCCACATCCAGATGTTTCTTCCTGAAAATGAATTTCAACGAAGGTTCCGTCTGTACTGATCCGGCCGTGCGAAAAGCGATCGCCATGGGTATCGACAAAGAAGGATTTGTGGAAAATCTGCTGGAAGGAAACGGCTATCCGGCAAATGGAACCTTCCCTGCTGGTTCTGCTTTTGGCGGAGATAAAGTAACGACCGAATCCTATGATCCGGAAGGTGCCAAGAAAGTACTGGAAGAGGCAGGATGGAAAGACAGCGACGGCGATGGAATCCGTGAAAAAGACGGACAGAAGCTTCAAATCAAATGGCTTACCTATCCAAGCAGACAGGAGCTTCCGCTTCTGGCAGAATCCGCACAGGCTACGTTAAAAGATATCGGAATGGATGTGGATATCAACTGTACGGCTGACAACAACAGTGTTGTGCAGGATCCGGCAGCGTGGGATGTCTCTGCCATGGCAAATGTGCAGGCTCCGACCGGAGATCCGGAATACTGGTTTACCGTATTTGCAACTTCTGATGCAACGAAAAATCAGGGAGCTTATAAAAATGAGAAACTGGATCAGTTGGAAGAGCAGCTCAGCCAGGAATTTGACACCGACAAACGTGCCAAGCTTGCAGTAGAGATGCAGCAGACGGTTCTGGATGACAATGCCTTTGTATACTGCTCTTTCCTGAAGATGAGTCAGATCTCACGGGCAAATGTAACCGGATATATGGCACATGCCTGTGATTACTATCAGGTGACAGCGGATTTGGATATTAACTGAATATTTTTCATATCCTGAAACAAAAAAATGAGTAAGTAATATTCTGCGGGAACCGTTTGCAATGAAAAAATTATGCAAACGGTTCTTTTTTTATAGGCAGAGTAAACAGAGATTGAAAGGTATGAATAAAAAAGGAAATTCGATTGACAGAAAGAATGTCGAATGTTACTATAAAAAGCGGGGGGGAGACGAATAAAATTATGCATATTGCACAAACAAGGAGGAAAATTTTGAAAAAGAAAGAAAAACAATGGTTGTCAATTGCTTTGAGTGCAGCCATGGTAGTGACCGGTATTCCAGCAACAGGGATTGGAACGACCGTTCAGGCGGCATCAGGAGAAGCACAAGTCTCCGTGAAAAACGGAGAAGTTACGATCGGAAATGAATATCTGGAGCGTAAATTTTCTACTTCAGACAACAAGCTGGCAACGACAGAACTGGACAATAAGAGGGCAGATCTGACGTTTACACCGGCACAGGGTTCCGAAGAATTCATTATCAAACTTCGCCAGGATGGTACAACAAAACTGGACGGAGAGCTGGATCGCACAAACTGGACAGTTACAGCAAGCGATCAGTACAATAATGAAGTGGGTGCAAAAGACGGTCCGGGAGCCAATGTTATTGATGGTGATGCATCTACAATCTGGCACAGCAAGTATTCACCGGATCAGCCATATCCACATTCCCTGACTTTTGATATGAAGAGCGAACAGGAAATTGCCGCATTTTCTTATCAGCCACGTCAGGACAGTTCCACAAACGGCGATATCAAAGGATATAAACTGTATGTGGGAAACAGTGAAACAGATCTGGAAAGTGATGCAAACCTTGCGGCAGAAGGTGATTTTACTTACAATGACAGAGAAACGATTTATATCAATCTGACAGCACCGAAAAAGGGTCGTTATGTAAAACTGGTTGCTGTATCACCAAAGACGGACGGTCAGGCATGGGCAACGGCGGCAGAAGTAAAGATGTACAGCAAAGCAGTCGGTACAGCAGATGCAAGTGCCATGATCAGATCCAGCGAGATGACTCTGGAAGGCAGCAAGGTTAAAAAAGTAGATACGAACGGCGGAGTCATGGTAGAATTCCCGTTTGAGACCGTTTCCAAAAACGGTGTAGACTGGGATGTTACCATGAAAGTTACCATGGATGACGGAGATCATTTCATGCGTAAATTCCTGGAAATCGAAGTAAGTGACAAAGAAAAAGCAGCAATTGATTATATCGATCTGGAATCGTTGAATGTCAATGCAAATGATACCGTGTGGACACATCCGATCATGGGTGAAGGCGTTGGCGGTATGAGTGGATATGTCATTTCTCTTGGCCAGCCGGTTTATATTCAGGGAATGTTCCTTGGATGTGAGTTCCCGATGACAGAAACAGAGATCGACAGCAATAAAAATGCACATATGCGTTATTTTTCCGGCAAGACATTCGAAAAATTGCAGGAAGATAACCAGCTTACCACAGACGGAAAATATGTAACCTGGCAGACCGTAGCGGGTGCTGCAAGAAGTACGGATATGAATGTCATTCAGTCTGACTATTATGAATATATCAACAGCATTGCAACAAGAAGCGATTTCCGTACGCAGTACAATTCCTGGTACGATAATATGATGACCATTAACGATGACAACATTGAATCTGCATTCAAAAAAATGGAAAAGGGATTCTCTGAATCCGGCGTAGAACCGATGGATTCGTATGTTGTGGATGACGGATGGAATAATTATAACAACTCGAATACAACTTCTACTGTTCATGATGTGGCACGCTGCGGTACCACGGATAATGTGACAGGGTTCTGGGAGTTTAACAATAAGTTCCCGAACGGATTCCGTCCTGCTTCTGATCTTGCAGAAAGCTTCGGCTCCGGATTTGGTGTATGGGTAGGACCTAGAGGTGGTTATAACTATAACGCTGCAATGGGTAAGATTATTGAAAAAGCAGGTTTTGGTGCATACAATGCGGTAACCGATGATATTGATGTCGGTGACAGACGGTATGTGACGAAACTGACTGAGTTTTTCTTACAGATGCAGGATGCTTATAAAGTAAATTACTGGAAACTGGATGGATTTGCGACAAAGCCATGTACAAATGCAAATCATAAACATATGACAGGCGGAAAGAATGGTATGTATTATTTTTCCGATACCTGGGAAGCATGGATCGATCTGTTTGAGACGCTGCGTACCAATGCAGAGAAAAACGGCATTGACAATCTGTGGTTTAACCTGACCTGTTATGTAAACCCAAGTCCATGGTATCTGCAGTGGGCAAATTCTATCTGGATCCAGAACAGCCAGGATATCGGACGTGTTCAGGTCGGACAGAACAGACAGGTAGATCAGCTGCTTTCTTACCGTGACGGCAGATATTTTGATTTTGTAAAAGAAAGAGAGTTCCAGTTTCCACTGGCAAATATTTACAATCATGATCCAATCTACGGAAAAACAGGAACCAATCTGGCAAACCAGATGACAGATGATGAGTTCAAAACGTATCTGTATATGATGGGAACCAGAGGAACGGCATTCTGGGAGCTGTACTACAGCCCGGAAATGATAGATGAAGGTCAGAAATGGGATATCAATGCAGAATATCTGGAGTGGGCTAAGAAAAATTATCACATTTTGAAAAATGCGAAACTGATCGGTACGACACCGGATAAGGGCAATACCTACGGATACTCCTGCTGGGATGGTGAAGAAGGTATTATTTCCATGCGAAATCCAAGTGCATCCGTAAAGACACTGAGCTTTACACTGGATCGAAACGTTGGTGCGGCAGAAAGTCTGAAAGGCAAGACACTCAACCGTACAACAATTCTGGATCACAAGACAACCGATGCACAGACCGACTATCAGACAGTAAAATACGGCGATGTGATCACAGTTACACTGCAGCCGGGTGAGGCACGTATCTGGTCTCTTTCTACTGCAAAAGATACAAAAGCACCTCAGCTGACACTTGCAAAAGCAACTGCGGACAATACGATTGAGCTGACATTTGATGAGCGCGTAACCGGTACTCCTGCTGCAACCGTTTCCGGAGCAAATGTTACAAAAGCAGAAGTAAGTGCAAATCAGAGAAAAGTGACGCTGACTACATCCACTCTGAGTGCAGGAAGCAAAGTAACGGTTTCTGTAAGTAGATTAAAAGATTTAACTGGCAATGCAGCAGCAGTAAATACAGAAGTTGTATATCAGGAAAATCAGGTTGTAGCGAAAGCATCAGCAAAAACAGATCTGAAGAATGCAAATGATGTAACGGAAACAACGGACGAAGCACTGGCAGGAAAGACAATACTTGGCCTTGCAAAAGCATATGAGCTGAACGGAACAGCTGTTACAGGAACCGCTGATTTTGCAGTATCTTCTTATGTAAAAACAACCGGAAACAACATGAACATTCTGAAACAGGAAGGTGCTTACAGCCTTTCCATTGACAAAGACGGAAAAGCAGTCTTTACAGTTGGAGATGTATCCGTAACTTCCAAAGAAGCTGTAAACGATGGAACATGGAAACACATTGCAGGTATCCGTGAAAAGAATGGCAGTCTGAAAGTTTATGTCAACGGTACACTGGATGCAAGCAGATATGAGAAAAACATCAAAGATTTGAAAGATGGAACTCTGACTGTTGGAGGCAGAACTGATCTTCAGGTAAGCCAGGCAGAAGTAAAAGATGCAACACTTAAGCTGGCTGCACTGGAAAAAGCAGGATCAGCAGTTGGCGGAGACAGCAGCGGAGATTCCGGTATTGTTCCGGATGGAAACGGAAAAATCCCTCTGCAGGCTTCCAACATCACAGTAAAACGTGCAGATAATGATCAGGATGTTTCAAACAAAAAAAGCAGTCCGGAAAAAATGATCGATGGTGATAAAGGTTCAAACTCCTTTACCTGTACACTGGACAGCATTGAAAGTGATGTACTGGCAGGAACCAGCGTATACTTCCAGATCGATCTTGGCGATGTATTCAAGCTGGATCAGGTAAAAATGTGGCGTTATTTTGCGGACGGACGTACCTACCAGGATACGATCGTAGTTGCATCTGAAGATGCTGCTTTTGATGCAAATGATACCGTGCTGTACAGCAGCGTTTCAGATTCCAAGTATGCATACGGACTGCTGAGCAATGAAAAGCTTGCAAATCCGGATGCAAAATATGCAGAAACATCAGAAGGAAAGACATTTGAAGCAAAAGAACAGAAAGCACGTTATATCCGTATTTACACACGCGGAAGTATTCTGACAAGCGGAACAGCACATGGCGGAAACCATATCTGCGAAGTAGAAGTTTACGGAAAAGCAATTAAGAACACAACAACACAGAAAAAAATCACCGTTGCTTTTGATACAAAAGGCGGAAACAGCATTGAGTCTCTGAAAGTAGCAGCCGGCGAAAGCTGGAGCCTGCCGCAGAATCCGACCAGAGCCGGATATGTATTCAAGGGCTGGTACAGCGATGTAAACTGCACAGTAGCATATACAGCAGCATCACCGGTAAGTGCAGATCTGACACTGTTCGCAAAATGGGAGGAAGATCCGACCACAAATGTACAGTTAGAAGAAGCAAAAGCAGTACTGAACAGCAAGATTGCAGAAGTAAAAGACAAAACAAAAGGCGATTACAGTGATGCAAGCTGGAATGCATTCCAGAATGCACTGGCAGCAGCAAAAGAAGCAGCCGCTTCTAAGACTGCAAGTGCCGCAGACGTCCGCAAAGCACTGGACAGCCTGAAAAAAGCAGAGCAGAATCTGAAAGTGGCAGGCAGCGAGCCGGATACTGGCAAAGAAACTGAAACGGGCAAAGAAACCGAAACAGGTAAAGAAACTGAAACGGGCAAAGAAACTGAAACAGGCAAAGAAACTGAAACGAATAAACAGCCGGAAACACCAAGCACACAGCCTGGAACAGAAAAGCCAAACACAAATCCGAATACTCAGAAAGTACCTGCTGTCGGAACAACCAAACCGGTTGGAAGAGGATTCTACAAAGTAACAAAATCCGATGCAAAGAACGGAACCGTTGCTCTGGTGAAACCGAGAAAAGCAACAGAAAAGAAATTTACCGTTCCTGGAACTGTAAAAATTGACGGCGTTACCTTCAAAGTAACCGAGATCTCAAAGAATGCATTCAAGAACAACAAAAAACTGACGCAGGTTATCATTGGCAAAAACGTAAACAAGATCGGTGCAAATGCATTTAACGGTGCGAAGAAACTGAAAAAGATCACGATCAAATCCACACAGCTGAAGAAAGTCGGAAGCAAGGCCTTCAAAGGTATTGACAAAAAATGCAAGATCAAAGTACCGAAGAAGAAACTGACAAGCTACAAACGACTGCTGAAAGGAAAAGGCCAGAAGGCAAGCGTGAAGATCACAAAGTAAGAAACAAGAAATAAAGTTGAAGTAAGGAAAAAGACCAGTGCGAAAGTGCTGGTCTTTTTTGACGGGTAAGATTTAAGATAGATTTTGACTAAGCAGTTGAAAAAATAGGAAAGATAAAATATAATTGGAAAGTCTGTACAGGTTGTGCATGTGAGTAGAAATTATTTTGTTAAGTATAAAGATGATCGTATGCGAAAATGAAAAGTTTTCATACGGTCATTTTTATTATGGTACCGAGTCAGAAGGTAATATGTTTACACAGTTGTGTTTGAAAATTTTGATCAGCTGATAAAAGATATAATGATATGTAAATTACATTTAACTAAATAAAGAAAAAATTGACATAAAAGAAAAAGAATGGTATAAGTGAATTATGAGAATACAGGAGGGTACAGCAATATGGGGGAAATATATATTGCACACAGAAACGAGTATACAAATGAGGTACAAACCGTCCGGGAACATTGTGAGAATACGGCAAATCTTTGTAAAGAATATGCAATTCCGGAAATGGAAAATGTAGCTTATGCGGCAGGAAAAGCACATGATATCGGAAAGTATCAGGAGGGATTTCAAAGAAGGATTCGAGGGGAAAATATTCGTGTAGAACATTCAACTTGTGGAGCCATTGCAGTGGGTGAAAAGTATCCAAAACCAATGAACCTGATGATGCAGTATTGCATTGCAGGCCATCACACGGGAATCCCAAATGGGGGATTTGAAAATGATGAGGATAACTGTCTGCAAGCCAGAATGAACAGGACGTTTGAGGATTATGATGTCTATAAGCAAGAACTGGAACTGCCGGAATTAGATATTCGAAAATGGCAGCAGTTTCTTGCGGCTGATTGCGGAAGAAATGCGGACTGGTTAATTGATAAGTTTGCATTTTTAACAAGATATTTATTTTCCTGTCTGGTAGATGCAGATTCAACAGATACCGCAGAGTTTTGCAGCAGTACGGAAGCACCGAGAAAATTGCAGGCTGATTTTGGAAAGTGCCTTGAAAAAATAAATGCTCAGTTACAGGCTTTTGAAGCAAAAACAGAATTGCAAAAGACGAGAAGCCTGCTGCAGGAGCAGGCATATCGAAACAGTACAAAAGATGCACACATCTACCTTATGAATATGCCAACCGGCAGTGGAAAAACATTAGCGAGTGCGAAAATAGCACTGCAAAGAGCAATAGCGAAAAAGAAAAAAAGAATTATTTATGTGATCCCGTATAACAGTATTATTGATCAGACAGCAGAGGTTTTTGAAAAACTTTTTGAGAATAATTTGGAGATTTTGAGACATCAGTCAACTTTTTCTTATGATGAGAAAATAGATTTGAAAGAAGATTATCGAGAAGCAGCTAAAATAGCAGTAGAAAACTGGGATGCTCCCTTTATCATAACAACAGCGGTACAGTTTTTTGAAAGCATTTATTCAAATAAAAGAGGAAAACTTCGAAAGTTGCACAATATGGCAGACAGTATTCTGATTTTTGATGAGGCACATATGATGCCACAGAATTATTTACAGCCATGTCTTCAGGGAATTGCCTATATAACGAAATATCTGAACAGTGAAGCTGTTTTTCTTACGGCAACGATGCCTGATTTTGAAAAATTGCTGGAGCTTTATGCACCGGCAAATAATCGGATAGAAAATTTGATCAAGGATAAGACGCTTTTTGGAAAATTTCAAAAGTGTCAATATATCAATATGGGAAAAGTAAGTCCGGAAGCACTATTAACCAAAAGTGAACAGTATCCGTCCAGATTGATTATCGTAAACAAGAAGAAAAATGCAACAGAACTTTTTAGAATGTGCAGGGGGCGAAAATATCACTTGTCAACCTATATGACGGTCTATGACAGACAAAGAGTTCTGCAGGCTGTTAGAGAAGAACTGAAAAGCTTGGATGAAGATTTTCCGGATGGAAATGTACCGGAAGAGAGAAGGATTACGATTATTTCTACATCTCTTATTGAGGCAGGAGTAGATTTGGATGTACATACTGTTTTTCGTGAATTAAATGGTCTGGACAGTATTCTTCAGTCAGGTGGCAGATGTAATAGGGAAGGGAAAAGAGACAAGGGTGACGTTTTTGTGTTTGAATTTGAAAATGAGGAACAGAAAGACAAGATGAATATTACCCAACGTTTGCTGAAGGAGTATAAGGATATTTCACAGCCAGAATGTATTGAAGAATACTATGAAGAATTGTTTTTCTTAAAAAAATCGGATATTCAGAAAAATACGATGCATACAAAGTGCAGGTATTTTGACAATTTGCCATTTCAGACTTATGCAGAACAATTTGAACTGATTCCTGATAGGACATGTTCTATTGTTGTACCAAGAGATGAAAAGAGCAGAAAACTGGTGGATACTTTAAGATATTCAAAAATTGGAAATGAGCAGAAGCTGCAAAAGTATACCTGTACAGTGGCTAAACATGAGCTGGATGAGTTGATCAAACAACATGTTGCCGACGATTTTGGTACGGGAATATACTGTCTGACCAATGAAGATTATTATGATGAAAATTTAGGGATTTTATTGGAAGCACAAGATTATTTTTTATGAAAGAAGAGGTGAAAAACAATGGGATATGGATTTAAAATCATAGTGGAAGGAGATTATGCATGCTTTACGCGACCGGAATTGAAAGTGGAACGAGTCAGCTATGATGTTCCGACACCGGGAGCATTGGAAGGGATGTTAAAGAGTGTGTACTGGAAACCGGCAATCCGTTATGTGATTGACAAAATCATTGTATTTCAGGAGATTGATTTTGCAAATATCCGAAGAAATGAAGTAAAAGATAAGGTATTGCTCAGTGCAGTAAAAAGTCAGATGAAACAGAAAGGAGGAGATCCCTGTATCTATACTTCCCAAAGCAGAAGCCAGAGAGCAGCAATGGTTCTGAAAAATGTGAAATACGGTGTAGAATTTCACTTTGAGCTGACCGGCTTGAAAAATGATCGAGAAGATGACGGAGAAAATAAACATTATAACATTTTGAAACGAAGACTGGAAAAAGGCCAATGGTTTCGGACACCATGTCTTGGATGCAGCGAATTCCCGGTAAAAAGAATAGAACTGGTAGACGCGTTTGATACAGAAATGATAAGCAGCAGAATCAAGGAAATGGGGGATGTTGATCTCGGATATATGAGTTATGAGGTACAGTTTGAAGACAGGGGGAAAACGGTTAATGGAGACTGGGAAAATCCCAAATTCTCCGATCGTGCCAAAACATTATACTACAGACCGCACATGATTGAGGGAGTTATTGATGTTCAAAAATACAGGGAGGGATTACGATGCTGATAAAAGCATTATGTGATTATTATGATATGCTGTCGGCAGCAGAAAAGGTACTTCCGGAAGGATATTCGAAGGTAAAGATACATTATGAGGTAGCATTGACGGAAGAAGGCGAGATTGATCATATTATAAATATTCAGAAAGAAACAGAAGTAACAGTCGGGAAAAAAATAAAAAAGAAATTAGTGCCGCAGGATCTGAAAATGCCTCAGAGAACAGAAAAACCAGGAATTGATGCCAATATAGCAGAGCACAGACCGTTATATTTGTTTGGATTGAACTTGGAAAAAGAAGGACTGACACCAACAGACCGGACGGGAAAGGCACAAAAATCCCATGCAGCTTTTGTAGAAACAAACCTGAAATTTATTGAAGAAATGGATACACCGCTTGTGAATGCGTATCGAAAATTTCTTCTCAACTGGAAACCGGAAGAACAGACAGAAAACCAGGAATTATTAAGATTACAAAAAGATTACGCAAAATCAGGTTATGTGTTCTGCCTGACTGGAAGACCTGGACATTATCTTCAGGATGAACCAGTGTTTGCAAAAAAATGGAACATGTATTATGAAAAGCAAAAAGCAGAAGCAAAAGATGCTTATTTTGCACAATGTGCAGTTTCTGGTGAAGAAAAACCGCTTGCGAGAATCCACAGTAAGATCAAAGGGGTATATGGAGGACTTGCAACAGGAAGTGTGCTGATCGGTTATAATAATCCTTCTGAAAATTCTTATGGAAATGAACAGTCCTATAACAGCGGAATTTCAGAAGAAATGATGAAAAAATATACAGAAGCATTGAATTATCTTCTTGCGTCTCAAAAACACAAACATATGCTGGAAGATATGACGATGGTCTTTTGGGCAATGGATACGGAAGATAAGTGTGAAGATCTGTTCAGCCAGTTGCTTTTTGGAGAGTCTGATACTTTAAATGCAGAACAGACAGAAGAAATGTTGAAAAAGATGATGGAAGATGCCAGGGAAGGAAAAATAACTGCAAAAAGGCTGGAAAATCTAAGTACTGTAGATCCAAGTGTTGATTTTTATATGCTGGGGTTAAAGCCTAATTCTTCTAGGCTTTCGGTAAAGTTTATTATTCGTAAGAAATATGCAGATGTGTTGTGGAATATTGCAAGATTTCAACAGGAAATACAGGTGGTACAGGAACAAAAGCCGGTGCCTCTCTGGATGATTGAAAAAGAACTGATTTCACCGAAGAGTAAGAATGATAAAGTAAATCCGGCTTTAATGGCAGGGTTGTTAAATGCAGTAGTATATGGCGGAAAATATCCGGTGGCATTATTTGAAAATACTCTGCGAAGAATCCGAATTGATCGAAACATCAATAGGATCCGCTGCGGTATAGTAAAGGCATATCTTAACAGAAATGACAAAAAGGAGGAGATTACAGTGGGATTGAATGAAGAAAATAAGAGTCCGGCATATTTGTGCGGACGGTTGTTTGCAGTATTGGAACAGCTGCAGAAAGATGCAGCAGGGACAGAGTTAAACAGAACCATTAAAGATGCATATTTTGCATCAGCATCGGTAAAACCGGCGTTGATTTTTCCTAAATTGATACGGCTTAGTCAGAATCACTTAAAAAAAATAAAAAATGCAAATTATCGTTATAAGTATAATGAGAGAATCCAGAAAATCATAGAACTACTGGATGGAAAATTTCCGGAAATGTTGCGACGTACAGAACAGGGAGAATTTTTTGTAGGATATTACCAGCAAATACCGGAGCTTTTTAAGAAGAGTGAAAAGAAAGAAGAACAATAAAAAATGAATAGAGACGAAATGGAGGAATAAATTATGGCACTGGAGAACAGATATGATTTTATAATGCTTTTTGATGTGGAGAACGGAAATCCGAACGGGGATCCGGATGCAGGAAATGCACCGAGAATAGACTCTGAGTCAGGATATGGTTATGTTACGGATGTCTGCCTGAAGAGAAAAATCAGAAATTATGTAGAACTGGTAAAAGAAGGAGAAGCGGGATATAACATTCTGATTAAACCGGATAAAGCCTTGAACAGTAAATTTACAGCAGCATATGAAGCAGAAGGATTGAAGACAAAGAATAATGGCAGAAATGAGGATGATGTTAAAAAGGCTCGTGCATACATGTGTAAGAATTATTATGATGTGAGAACTTTTGGAGCAGTAATGTCGACAGGTAATGATCCTTGTGGTATTGTCAGAGGGCCGGTACAGCTTAATTTTGCCAGAAGTATTTCGCCAATCGATATAGAGGATATTACGATTACAAGACAGGCACGCACAACGGATGAGCGTCAGGAAACCGGTCAGACGGAAATGGGAAAGAAAAGCATCATTCCGTATGCATTATATCGGGCAGAAGGTTATGTATCTGCTGCACTGGCAAATAAGACCACAGATTTATCAGAAGCAGATCTGGAACTTTTGTGGGAAGCAATCATAAATATGTTTGAGAATGATCATAGTGCTGCAAGAGGAAAGATGTGTATGCGAAAGCTGTATGTGTTCAAACACAGCAATGTACTTGGAAATAGTCCGTCACATTTAATGTTTGAAAAAATTAAAATAAAAGAAGAAAATGAAATTCCTCGTTGTTTTGATGATTATAAAATTGAAGTGGATGAAAAGATGCCGGAAGGAGTAGAACTGATCGAAAAATTATGAAAAGCCAGGAGATAACAATCCGATCTATACAGCATTACATGTATTGTCCCCATCGTTGGGGATTGATAGAAATTAATAAATCCTGGGGCGAGAATATATTCGTAACAAAAGCAAATCTGCTACATGATCGAGTACATGATCCGGAGAAAAGTTATACAGGAAGAGGCAAAAAAGTATATACTTCGGTTCCGGTTTATAATGATGATGAGCAATACAATTTATATGGCGTAACAGACTGTATAGAATTAAAAAAAGATAAAACAGGGATTACGATAAAAGATGACAATCAAAGATATAAACTGACTATTGTAGAATATAAACCAACAAAACCAAAAGAAAAAGATTATCGGGAAGATGATCTGATGCAGGTTTTTGCACAGAAACTGTGTGTGGATTCTATTTTTGGAGGGGACTGTGACGGTGTTCTGTATTATGCAGATGTGAAGAAAAGAATATCATTGCCATTAAAAGAAAATTTTGAAAAATATAATGAAGAATTAAAGAGACTTTTGACAGAAATGCGGGATTTTTTAAAAGCAGGAAAAATCCCGCCGATTCGAAAAAATCAAAACTGTAATGGATGTTCTATGAAAGATGTATGTATGCCATCCATGAGAAAAATCCCTGATTTAAAAAAAGAGATAAAAAAGATTGAGAGGGAACCGTTATGCGAAAACTCTTAAATACAATATATGTGACAAATGAACAGATGTATTTGATGTTGGACGGTGAAAATCTTGTCTGCAAGGCAGAAGGAGAAATTAAACTTCGGATTCCTTTTGAAAATGTGGAAAATATTGTGTGTTTTAGTTATCTTGGATGTTCGCCGGCGTTGATGGGAAAGTGCGTGGAAAAGCTGATTCCAATTAATTTTATGTCGCCACAGGGGAAATTTCTGGCAAAAGTTTGTGGAGAGACAAAAGGAAATGTTTTTCTCCGTGTAGAACAAATTGACTGTTTCAGAGCATGCGGATTGCAGCTGGCACAAAATACGATGGCAGCAAAATTCAGTAATACCAGGCAGGTAATACGCAGAACATTACATGATAATGCAGAATTGAGAGATAATCAGGAAATACAAAAAGTACTGGGGATTTTACATGACGGAATTGAGAATGTTTATAGAGCAGAGACAATAGAAGAAGTTATGGGTATTGAAGGATATTGTGCACAGAATTATTTTTCAATTTTCAATCGATTGATAACAAATACAAAAGTACCGTTTAGCTTTGAGTTTCGAACAAAACGTCCGCCGTTGGACCCGGTAAACGCAATTTTATCATTTGTTTATACACTTGCAACAAATGAATTTGCAGCGGCATTGGAAACAGTAGGATTGGATAGTTATATTGGATATTGTCATGCATTGCGAAGCGGTCGTGTATCATTGGCCTGCGATATGGTGGAAGAAATAAGATGTATTGTAGAACGTTTTGTTATCACTTTATTGAATCTGCAGATTATAGGAGAAAAAGATTTTGAAAAGCAGATTTCAGGAGCGGTTTGGTTAAATGCAGATGGCAGGAAAAAAGTATTGTCAAAATGGCAGGAAAAGAAACGTACTGATTTAATGCATCCGTATCTGAAGCAAAAGATACCATTTGGATTATTACCGTATGTGCAGAGCAATTTGCTTGCCAAATATATACGAGGCGACATTGAGAGCTATCCACCATATCTGCAAAAATAGGTGGTGAGATAAAATGATGGTTTTAATAAGTTATGATGTTAGTACTGTCAGTGCAGCAGGAAAAACCAGGTTAAGAAAAGTGGCGAAAGAATGTCAAAATCATGCACAACGAGTACAGAATTCTGTTTTTGAAGCTGATTTAGATTATTCCTCTTTTTTGAAATTAAAAGATAGTTTATTAAAATTAATTAATCCAGAAGAGGATAGTTTGCGATTTTATTATCTTGGGAACAACTGGAATAAGAAAATTGAACATATAGGTGCTGAGAAAACATATGATCCAGAAGGCGTAATTATTATTTGAAGGTAGCGAAGGTGTGATGATTCAAAAACCACTTGAGGTTCGCCTGAAAAAACATTATAATAAATAAGTTATATATGCGATATCATATAAATGATATCAGCAGAAATAAGTCCGTCCCAATATGTGGAAATGTTCCGTTACATAAATACAAAATGTAGCGGTCACGTCCCGTAAGGGGCGTGTGAGTAGAAATATCCGGTTCCCCTGATCGGTGACGTTGAGAGTATGTCACGTCCCGTAAGGGGCGTGTGAGTAGAAATATCCAAATTTTACCACATGACATTACAAAATGCGTCACGTCCCGTAAGGGGCGTGTGAGTAGAAATTTCACAATGTCATATCCATTGATAGTGATGGTTTGTCACGTCCCGTAAGGGGCGTGTGAGTAGAAATCCATAAGTACCTTCTGTGATGCGGGAGATAGTTCGTCACGTCCCGTAAGGGGCGTGTGAGTAGAAATTGCGAAATTGTGAAAAATGTTCGGCATAATATCGTCACGTCCCGTAAGGGGCGTGTGAGTAGAAATTGTAATACAGATAAATGGTATTCTTTGGTTCATAGTCACGTCCCGTAAGGGGCGTGTGAGTAGAAATTGGAACAGCTAAATATTTTAAATCCGGTGCATAGTCACGTCCCGTAAGGGGCGTGTGAGTAGAAATCAATATCAGGATATAACCGTCTGGCTATATCAGGTCACGTCCCGTAAGGGGCGTGTGAGTAGAAATTATTTACACCAAAAACATTTCCTGTACTATAAGTCACGTCCCGTAAGGGGCGTGTGAGTAGAAATCTGTATTATGCTGATACCATTCAACGCATCTTGGGTCACGTCCCGTAAGGGGCGTGTGAGTAGAAATATACTAAAGTAGGCAATGGAACACCAGTTAATAGTCACGTCCCGTAAGGGGCGTGTGAGTAGAAATATAGTGGTTGTTGTGCACATACGGTGCCGGGCAGTCACGTCCCGTAAGGGGCGTGTGAGTAGAAATATAATGGTTTTCACGCAGTATCTGTGCCTGTTTCGTCACGTCCCGTAAGGAGCGTGTGAGTAGAAATCGTATATTTCCGGCGGAGTATAGCAGTCATCTGGTCACGTCCCGTAAGGGGCGTGTGAGTAGAAATTTAATGAATATTCAAGATAATCGCCATCATATTGTCACGTCCCGTAAGGGGCGTGTGAATTGAAATATCTGCTGGAGTAGTGTTTTAGAGACTATAAAGAAAAGTCTGTAAGTAAGATTCTTCTATGATAATGCAAGGCGAAAAGTTTATTTATTGAGCTTTTCGCTCTTGTTTTATATATAACAGCTATAAATTTGTATGTCAAGAGCAGGCGAAAAATCCGCCGGTCTTGCTATATTCTGAGTCGCCTATTCGGGCAGGCGTCCTTCATACATAATACTCAGTTCCCCATATACCTGTGCCCGGTTGCGAACCGTTGTTGTCCATTTTTTCGTTGCTTTAAAAGTAGCAAGGCATAATGCTTTTAGGAGTGCTGTATCACTCGAAAAAACGCTTCTCTGACGGTTCAGCTTACGATATGTGGAATTCAGGGATTCAATGGCATTTGTCGTATAGATCACCTTTCTGACCGTTGCTGAAAACTTGAAAATAGGTGAAATTGCATCCCGGTTATCCTTCCAGCGTTTCATGGAATTCGGATATTTTGGTGCCCATTTTTCTGTTACTCTGTCTAATGCGGCCAGAGCTTTCTTTTCATCAGCAGCCTGGTAAATCGTTTTTAAATCTGTGGCAAATGCTTTTCTGTCTTTATCAGGAACGTATTTTAAAGTATTTCGTACCTGATGTACGATACAACGCTGATATTCCGTTTTCGGAAAAGCGGCAGTGATCGCTTCTTTTATACCGGTAAGTCCATCCGCACAAATGATCAAAGCATCTTTTACACCCCGGTTTTTCAATTCGTTCATAACCGAAAGCTAGTATTTCGCACTTTCATTATCGCCTACTGAAATGGTAAGAACCTTTTTTTTCCTTCCATGTTGATGCCAAGAATCACATAAGCAGCAAGTTTGCGGATAACGCCATTATCACGAACAGAGTAATGGATCGCATCAATGTAGAGAATAGGATACACCTCATCTAACGGGCGATTTTGCCAGTCTTCAATATGTGACAGGATATTGTCTGTTACATCAGAAATAAAGCCTTCTGATGTTTCAAATCCGTAAATGTCCTCAATCGTTTCCGAAATCCGGCGGGTAGTCATTCCTTTTGCATACATGGAAATGATTTTTTGTAGCCAAGGTGGTTATCTATTTCGGCTTCCATCATTTCTTTGATTGTTCTACCAAGAAGATCTTTCGGGGCATCCTGAATATCTTCAGCCGTTTGAATATCATACTCTTCAAGAAGCCGGTGGATAATATTTCTTTTTCCTTCCGTCATTTGTACTCGATGTACCGGTTTCTTTTGTCTGGCCATAATAAAAGGCCATCCTATGATTTTTTATCATAGAAGAACCTATTATTTGTTAATTTACAGAAAAAGTTTCACACACTCGTGTTTTATGTTTCTGTCAGAAATTGACCTCGTGAATTGAAATACCACCATTCCATCTCCTAAATATTTTTTTGATTGAATCGAATTTTACATTATTTGCACTAAATTGTTCTTGATGAAATACTGTTTTTATTTCCTGAAAACTTATAAATTGAAGAAATATATCGCATTACTCCTGCTTTCATATTTTTGGAAGTTGCAGTATAATAAGAGAAACTGAACAGCGTATTCTAACAGATATTGTGGTATTTTATTTATCAGATTCATTTGAGATAAATTTTAAAAATTTCCAAATAATAGATAAAACAGTGAGGTAGCTATATGCATTACAAAACAACAGAATCTCTCCTTGCCTTTATCAAAAAAAGTCCGACGGCTTTTCAGGCAACGGCAGAGATGGAGAAAAAATTTGCAGAAAACGGATATCAGCTTCTTTCAGAGCAGGAATACTGGAAGTTACAGCCGGGCGGGAAATATATCGTAACAAGAAATCATTCGGCATTGATTGCATTTTCGATTCCAAAGAAGGAGTGTCGGAAGTTTCATATCATTGCCAGCCACACCGATTCTCCGGCTTTTAAGATCAAGGAAAATCCGGAAATGCGGGTAGAAAATGCCTACACAAAACTGAATGTGGAAGGTTATGGCGGTATGCTGATGGCACCGTGGTTTGACCGGCCGCTGTCGGTAGCAGGCAGAGTGGTTGTAAGGCGTGACGGCAGTCTGAAAGAGGAACTGGTCAATATCGACCGGGATCTGGTCATGATCCCAAGTCTGGCAATCCACATGAACCGGGAGGCAAACAAAGGTGTGTCTTACAATCCGCAGAAAGATCTGCTGCCGCTTCTCGGGTGCGGAGATTCCAGACCGGAGCTTTTAAACATCATTGCAGAAGAACTTAAAGTGAGTACAGAGGATATTCTTGCACATGATCTGTTCCTCTATAATCGGACGGAGGGTACGATCTGGGGTGCAGACAGAGAATTTGTTTCGGCACCAAGGCTGGATGACCTGCAGTGTGCGTTTGCTTCGATGGAAGGAATGCTTGCCGGAAAGCACGAGGAGAGTATTGCGGTGCACTGTGTTCTGGATAACGAAGAAGTTGGAAGCGGAACAAAGCAGGGTGCAGCTTCTACTTTCTTAAAAGATACGCTTCGGCGGATCAACGATGGCCTTGGCAGAACGTATGAAGAATATCTGATGACGCTGGCAGGCAGTTTTATGATTTCGGCGGATAATGCCCATGCACTGCATCCAAATTACATAGAAAAGGCAGATCCGGTGAACCGGCCGCTGCCAAACGGCGGAATTGTCATCAAATACAATGCCAACCAGAAATACTGTACCGATGCGGTGTCAGCGGCAAAATTCAAGGATCTCTGTGACCGGGCAGGCGTAAAATACCAGACCTTTGTGAATCGCTCCGATGTGCCGGGCGGATCGACCCTGGGAAATATTTCGAATACGCAGGTACCGATGAATACGGTAGATATCGGACTTCCGCAGCTTGCAATGCATTCTCCGTATGAGACAGCCGGTGTGGAAGATACCGGAAGTTTTATCAGAGCAGCGGAAGAATTTTTCATATAAGCAAAACAGAACAGGTATCAAAATAAAGAATTCAGACAAAAAACAGGCGGGAGAAATCCTGCCTTTTTTGCGTGACATGAGCAATGCGAAGCTCTGTGAGCTTTACATGAATGTTCATTCTTTATATCCTGATATCCGTTAATGCATAAATTTTTTCAGGAAAAGGACTTGAAAAATACACCATGGGGGTATATAATGCAATACGAAAAATACCTAATAGGGGTATATAAGAAAAGGAAGTGAATGAAATGGAAGAAAACAGGGAACAGATAGAAAAAACATGCTGCTGTCAGTGTTCTGAGCGAAAAAAGGAACGCTCAGAAAAAGAATATAAAGATCTGATCAATCGTTTAAGCCGCATCGAAGGGCAGGTTCGCGGTGTGAGAGGAATGTTGGAAAAAGATGCCTACTGTGCCGATATTCTGGTACAGGTTTCGGCGATCAATTCTGCACTCAACAGTTTCAATAAAGTCCTGCTGTCCAATCATATCCATACCTGCGTGGCAGAGGACATCCGCAATGGAAAAGACGAAGCGATTGATGAGCTGGTGGATCTTCTGAAGAAACTTATGAAATGATGACAGGATAAGAAAAATACGAAAGTTTTTCGTATAATATCTTTTGATCCTGACACCAGGCAAAACATTAGGAGGTAAAGAACAGCTGAATAAAACTTATAAAAGTATATAAACAACTGTTGAATTTTGCAGGTTATTAGTATAGAATAATATTGAAAGGAAGTGATGCTTTGAGTAAATATTAT
>OLRP01000913.1_pt1 | contig 25300 bp, 20 predicted proteins | sample 1672401 | NCBI WGS metagenome assembly OLRP01 (sample SAMEA3136682, study PRJEB25190) | human gut metagenome | reverse complement strand
TAATGCATAATATTAACAATACGAATAATGCTCAATTTGACGATAAAAATCCGCCTGCATCTCCAAAAGTCTTCGCATTTGTTTTTTTCGCCGAAAATCGCTATATTTGTACTGTCATGCAAGGAGATACGGCGACGGCGCAGGCGAAACGGGCAGGCGGGCGCAAGACCGTGCAAAATGACGGTAGGCGATGCGGGGACAGAAACCGAAAACCGCTGCAATTCGTTGATATACATCGGGCTTACATTCGTGCGGAAGCACCTTTATCCCGCACTTTTCAGTCTCCTTTTGGAGACTTTTTTTGTGAGCGAATTTGCGCAAAAAAAGAAAATTTTAATCTGTATATCAACACCTTACAATCGAATTTACGATCTTCCTCCGGAGCAAAGCTGTTCCGATAAAAGTACGTTCCGCACCTACCGATTCGGATTCTTTCATCGCAACGTTTGCAATATGACAACCCATAATGGGCGAAGCGGGCTTAAAATTTGGCACGAAGCCGGGAATCGGTTATCTTTACTTCGAATTGTAAACATTATGATTATGCAGGACATGATAAACGGACGGTGCGGCTGGTGCGGAACCGACGAGCTGTATGTGAAATACCATGACCAGGAGTGGGGGAAATTGGTGACCGACGACAAGACGTTGTTCGAATTTCTTGTCCTGGAGAGTGCCCAGGCCGGGTTGAGCTGGATAACGATACTCAGAAAGCGTGAGGGGTATCGCAAGGCCTTTTGCAACTTCGACGCCGTGCAGGTAGCGCAAATGACCGATAGCGATGTCGAACGGCTGATGCGGTTCGATGGCATTGTAAGGAATCGGTTGAAAATCAAATCCACAATCACAAACGCAAGGCTATTCCTTGCCATACAGGAAGAGTTCGGTAGTTTCTACAACTACACCTTGTCGTTCTTTCCCGACCGGAAGCCGATTACCAACACCTTTGGGTCGTTGAGCGAGATTCCGGCATCATCGCCCGAATCCGACGCCATGAGCAAAGACATGAAAAAACGGGGATTCAAATTCTTCGGCAGCACGATTTGTTACGCCCACCTGCAGGCGGCAGGATTTATCGACGATCACCTAACGGACTGCATTTGCCGAAAAAGATAAACTTCTTTCAATTAACATTCCTTCACGGAAATGCAAAGTATATTGAAGAACAGCACAATTCCCAAAATATATTTGTATAATCATACGCTTTAGATTACTTTTGAAAAAGAAAGTCGCTTATCAAAATCCATGGCAGTAATGAAATATTATATAAATCTTTTTTCTCCTAATACGGCAACAGCTTTTACCAATTCTAATCGAGATGTTACCGGCTTTAGAATATCGCGCAAATCATATGTCAAAAACCAAGGCATCAAATCTGGAGACATATTTATTTGTTATTGCACTAAAATTCAGCGATTTATTGGCATCCTTGAGGTAATAAGCGCTCCATATGAAGACAATTCTCCGATCTTTATCGAAGAAAACGATCCGTTTTGCCTACGCTTCAAGGTCAAACCGCTTGTCTGGCTTCCTTTCGAACTCGCAATTCCGATACACGAAGATTTAGTATGGAATACATTATCAATAACAAAAGATTTGCCGAAAGACAGTACTAAATGGACATATAAAGTTTTTTCCAGTCCTTTACGCTGGGACAATGCCGATGGTAAATTTTTAGTCGATTTGCTAAAACGACAAGCAAAGCAACAAACTATTTATCCTCTTTCCGAGAAAGACGCAAAAAAGATCAAAGCATCGAAAATACGTATTATTTCCGGAAAGGAAACCATTGTTTCTGTTCCTGACGACGATGCAATCCAAGAGAAGGATCAGCCACAAACCGAGCAAAGAGAATCTATAAAAGTCCAGGCTAAACTGGCGAAAATTGGAGAAATATTCGGGTTCAAAATTTGGTTGCCGAAGGCAGATAGAAACCGAGTTACAGAATTCTGGCATCCGAAAGAGAGTACTCTCTTAGACGAACTTCCCATAATTTTTGATGAGACGACCTTAAAAACGATCAAAAATATTGACGTGCTATGGATACAACGAAGATCTATTGTGCGCGCGTTCGAAGTTGAGGGAACAACATCTATTTACTCTGGTATCCTTAGGATGGCAGATCTCCTCTCTTTACAACCAATGTTAGACATCAAAATCCATATTGTTGCATCGGAAGAACGACGAGAAGCCGTATTGGAACAAATTACACGCCCAGTATTCGCTGTTATGGAACGAGGGCCTTTAGCTGATATTTGTTCATACATATCATATAGTTCTATCGACGAGATTCTAAAAGAAAAACGCCTATCCTACATGACAGATGATATTCTTAAAGAATTTGAAGAGTGGAGCCAAGAATAATTTACATCTAGGAAACTTAAAAAATTATTATCCAACCTTGTAAAGAAATGGAGCAGGCAGGAACTGCGATTCCTGCCTGCTCCATTTTTTAACACCCCGCCTCAGCGCATCAGCAGCTTATACCCCACTCCCCGCACGTTCACCAGCTGGATCGACGGGTCGGCTACAAGGCGGTGGCGCAGGCGGGGGATGAAGACATGCAGGCTGCGGGCGTTGAAAAACGAATCGTCGCCCCAGATATTCACCAGCAGGGTTTTCATCGGCACGATCTCGCCCGCATTCCGGCAGAGGTATTGCAGCACTTCGGATTCGCGGGCCGAAAGTTCCGTCACCACGCCGTCGCACGAGAGCCGCTGGCGCTCGGCGTCGAAACGCATACGCCCCAGTTCGAACACACGTTCCGTACGCGCTTTCCCGACGCCCGCACGCCCGGCAAGCGCCCTGACCCGCACGATCAGCTCGCTCATGGCAAAGGGCTTGCGCAGGTAATCGTTGCCCCCGGTCTCGAATCCCTGCACCACGTCCTCGGCCGCCGAGCGCGCCGAAAGGAAAAGCACAGGCACCCCGGGCGCCTCGCGGCGCAGACGCCCGACGAAGGTGAACCCGTCCATACAAGGCATCATAACATCCGACACGACCACATCGGGGCGCGACCCGCGGAACGCCCGCAACCCGGCCTCGCCGTCGTAGGCCACCGTCACCTCGAACCCCTTTTCGGAAAGGGTATCGGCGATGATCCCCGCGAGGGTTTGCTCGTCCTCTACGAGCAGCAGCCTGATCTTATCGCCCATCGTCCGGAATTATCAGGGTGAAGGTCGTACCGCGCCCCTCGGTGCTCTCCACCGCGACCGAGCCGCCGTGTTTGGCGGCGATTAGCCCGACGTAGTACAACCCGAGGCCGAAGCCCTTGACATTGTGAATGTCGCCCGTAGGCACGCGGTAAAACTTATCGAAGATATGCGCCTGCGCGGCACGCGGAATGCCGATGCCGTCGTCGGCGACGCGCAGGACGACCCGGCCACCGTCCCGCCCGGCCGAAATGCGGATATGTACCTCCTCGCCGGAATATTTCAGGGCATTGTCGACCAGGTTGTCCAGGGCATGCGAGAGGTGGAAGCGGTCGGCGAAGGCAGTCAGCCCTTCGGGTGAAACATCCACCGTGACCCGTGCGGGTTTGGCCGCCTGCATCCGGAACTTCTCGGCCAGCGCCCCGAGCATCCCGGCCAGGAGGATCCGCTCGCGGCGGAGCGTGAAATCCTCGCGTTCCTCGCGTGACATGGTGAGGATGCGCTCGACCATCTCCGACAAAGCCGTCAGCTGGCTGCGGATCACACCCAGATACTTCGCACGCCGCGCCCCATCGTCGGCCGCCCCGAAATTCTCCAGCGCGTCGTTGGCCGCATAGGCCACGGCAATCGGGGTCTTCAGTTCATGGGTGATATTGTGCGTGAAATCCATCCTCATCTCCTCGAGCGTCTTCTGCCGGAACAGCGTCCGCAACAGGTAGATGACCACGAACGCGACGACGAGCAGCATGAGCACCGAGGTGAGGATGATGCCGAACAGCTCGCGCAGCAGTTCCCGGTGGGGGTTTTCGATCTTCACCCGGAAAAGCAGCTTGTCATCCGTGGTGACGCGCGAGGTGAACACCTTCGGGTTCCGTATCTGCGGAGCATCCTTCTGCGAAGCGATGACCGCCTCCTCCCGTTCCGCCCCCGTTGTCCGCGCCGCCAGGCTGTCGAGCCGGATTTCGGCAACATCGCCGCCGTCCCGGCCGCGGATCACGTCGACGCTGTAGGGCAGGCCGATGCCGGCATCGGCCAGGTAACGCGTCAGCAGGGAGTCGTAGCGGGACAGGTTGAACTGGAGGGCCGTGAACGAAGGCATGCGCACCTCCTGGTAGATATAACGGGTCTTGTCGCCGCGGCGCAGGGCGATATTCGTCCGCAGCGTGTCGACCTTCGACCGGATGGAAAGCACCTTGCCGGCCGCCCCAAGGCTTTTCACAGAGATCGTGTCGATCATATCCAGCTTAACGGAGTCGATATTGCCCGTCGTCACGACCGACGTCCGGGTCTGCGACGTCCGGCGCCGGTTACCTATCAGCAGGTCGTCGTACGCCGCGCGGTTCATGGCGAGCGTCACCTTGCGCGAAAACTCCTCCGCACGGTCGGCATACATCCGCCACAGGCTCCACGCCTGCACGAGGGCCAGCGCCAGCAGGGCGCCGATCGCGCAAAACGAGATATTTCTGAAACGATTCTTATCCACGGCCGAGGGGTTTATACTGCAAAAATACGAATAAAAACACTCCTGCCGCCGGCGTTAACATTATTTAACACTTCTTAACGCGGCGTTAACCATCGCCCTTCGTTTTTCGGGGTAATATTGCACCGTAAACCAACACACCGAAGCCATGAAAACAAAACTCACCTTCCTTATCATCGCCGCCGCGCTGGCCGCCGCAACCGCCGGGCGGGCACAGACCGTCATCTCCTACTCGACCGACGGCGGGGCACAGGCCCTCGAAACGGGCAGCGTACGGCAGACCGTGCTGGACACCGCCACGCTCGAAGTGAGCTACCGCATGGAGTGGCTGCGGCGCCCCGACAGCAAGGAGCCGATGCAAGACCTGCTGCTGTTGCAGGCCGGAGGGAAGGTTACGAAATTCTTCTCCTACAAGACGCTCCAGCGGGACTCGCTGCTGCGCATCACCCCGACCGAGCAGGTGCTGGCCAACGTGGGCAACTTCAAGGGGGGCCTGGAGGCCGTCGTATTCCAGAACTACCCCGCAGGCGAGATGACCTGCACCGACAAGATCTCACGGGACAACATGCTCTACACCGAGCCGCTGCCCGAAATCGAGTGGACGCTCCGCGACGGGACGCGCGAGGTCATCGGTTACGACTGCCGCCGTGCGACCTGCCGCTTCCGCGGGCGCGATTACGAAGCCTGGTACACCGAGGAGCTCCCGCTCGCCACCGGCCCCTGGAAATTCCACGGACTGCCCGGACTGATCCTGGCCGTGAACGACACGGGCGACGACGGGGGCATCATCCGCTTCGAGGCGACCGGGATCCGCCGCGCCGAAGTCCCGGTGACGATGGCCGACCTGAACTACCTGAAAACTTCGCGCAAAAAATTCCTGGCCACCGAGCGCAAATTCATGACCGACCCGATCGGCTACATGCAGGCCAATTCGAACATCAGGATCACGGTAAGGAACGAGGACGGGACGCCGCGCGAGGGTGCCGACCTGCTCCGCGAATACAATCCGCTGGAAACAGAATAGCCCCACGGCGCGATGAAGTACCTGCTGACCCTGCTTTGGTTGCTGGGCGCAATCGCCGCCCAGGCCCAGGAGTACACGGGCCACGTGGCCGACAAGGAGGACGGGGCGCCCGTCGCCGGGGCCATCGTCACGGCGCGAGACTCCCTGGGCAAGCCGCTGGGTTACACGACGACCTCGGCCTCGGGCGATTTCGTGCTCAGGCCGCGCGGGGGCGGGACAACCGCGCAGCTCGACTTCTCGACGATGGGCTACCGCCGGCAATCGATTCCGGCGGATGCCGGACGGATGCTCGTGCTGCTGACGCCCGAGGCGACCGGCATCCGCGAGGTGACGATCCGCGCCCCGCGGCTGAGCTTCCGGGGCGACACCGTAAGCTACAACGTGTCGCGCTTCACCGAGGCGCAAGACCGCTCGATCGCCGACGTACTGCGCAAGATGCCGGGCATCGAGGTGGCGAAATCGGGCGAGATACGCTACAACGGCCAGCCGATCAACAACTTTTACATCGAAGGGCTGGACATGCTCGACGGCCGTTACGGACAGGCGACCAACAACATCGCGCCGCAGGACGTGGCGAGCGTCGAAGTGATGGAGAACCACCAGCCGATCAAGGCGCTCAAGGACATCGTATTCAGCGACCGCGCAGCCATCAACCTCCGGCTGAAGCCGCATGCCAAAGCCCGATGGACGGGGACGCTGCGCGGCGGTGCGGGCTGGTCGCCGGCGTTGTGGAACGGCGCACTCTTCGCCATGCGCATCGGTGCCAGGGGGCAGTCGATGGTCAACCTCAAAACCGACAACACGGGGCAAAACCCCTCGGCCGAGACCGAACGGCTTTCGGTCGAGGACATCCTCAACGGCGGAGCCAACGACTACAATCCCGCCGCACACCTTTCGGTCGGCACTTCGTCCGCGCCGCTCGACGATACACGCACGCGCTTCAACCGCTCGCACATGGCCAGTCTGAACAACCTGCGCAAACTCTCCGAGGACTACCAGCTCAGCAGCTCGCTCACTTGGGGTTACGACCGCCTGGCCTCGGATCGCGCCGCCCGGCAAAGCTGGTACCTGGCGGACGGCACGCGCGTGGACACCGAGCAGGAGTCGGCCGCTTCGTGCCGGCAACAGCTTTCGGCACGCATCGCACTGAAAGCCAACACCGAGCGGTTCTACATGCTGGAAAAACTCGAAGCTTCGCTGGCATGGAACGACCTCCGTGCCGTGCTCTCGGGCAGCTACCCCAACCGCCAGCGTGCCGAGGCCCCGGCCTACGGCATCGAAAACGACCTGAAATATATCCGGCGCACCGGCACACGTTCGCTCACCGTCACCTCCTACCTGAAATACCTTACCCGCCCCCAGTCCCTCGATGTGGTGCGCGAAACGGGCAGCCAGCGGCAGACGATCGCCGACCGCGCTTTTTACATGAACCACAACGCGGCATTCGGCACGCAGGCCGGGCAGTTCGCCTTCGCCTTCAAAGGCGGAGTTTCGGCACTCTTCCGAGGGCTCGTAACAGACCTGACGGGCACCGGGCTCGGGACAGGCGCCGCGAACGACCTTTCGGCCGGCTACGCGGGCGTCTACCTCCAGCCTGGCATCACCTACCGCTCGCAGCGGCTGCGGCTGACGCTCGACCTGCCGGCAGGTTACCGCCGCTATGGACTGCACGACAGGATCGACGGCAATCGAAACCCGGCGGGCATTTTCACCTGGAAGCCCCGCTTCGCGGTGAAATGGAGCCCCACGGGACACCTTTCGCTTTCGGCATCGGGTACGGTCGGCCGCGACGCGGCGGACGACAGCCGCATAGGCAACGGCGCCGTCCTGCGCAACTACCGTTCGGTGCTCTGCGGCGTAAACGAATACCGGCAGGCGCTGCAACGCAGCCTCTCGGCAGGCATCGCCTACAAGAACCCGATCGGCGGGTTCTTCGCCAGCCTGCTCGCGGTACGTTCGTGGAACGACCTGCCGTTCCTGCCTGCGCAGCGCTTCGACGGCGACTATATCGTAAACTACTACGTGCACAGCTCGAACCACGTGCGGTCATGGTACCTGTCGGGCGACGTCAGCCAGAATATCGACGCCCTCAACGGTCAGGCAGGCCTGAACGTCGGCTACAACCTCAGCGGCACGGAACTGCTGCTGGAAGAGGTGCCGGCCTCCTATGAAAATTCCACCCTGACCGTCGCGCCGCGTTTCAACTTCCGGTTCGCCGCCTGGGTAAACACCGAATACCGGCTGGAATACCGCTATACGACACTCTCCATCCGCGGCCGGGAGCCCGACGGGCGGCACGATTTCAACCAGCGGCTGACCGTAAACCTCGTACCGTCGAAGAAATGGGTGATCCAATTCACGGCGGAGCACTATTACTCGCAGCTTTCGGCCGACCGGAGCAAGCACCTGCTACTGGCCGACGCATCGCTGCGCTGGAAAATAAACGGGAAATGGGAAGCTACGGCGACCGCCGCAAACCTTTTCGGCCGTGAAAAATATGCCTATACGACCTTCGACGGAGTAAGCTCGGGCTCCTACCGCTATGCCATCCGCCCGCGCAATATCCTGCTGGGCGCAAGCTGGAAATTCTGACAACCGCCGCACGACGCAACGCCCGGGCAAAACAGTCCGGGGCTTCCGGATCAGAAATTGCGCCCCGCGTCCCACCACAGGCGCGTCCCCCCGTGGTCTTCGCCACCGAGTTCCGCGACGAGCGCCGCATACTGCTCGGGATCGGACGTCGCCAGCACGGCCGGGAACGGCAGCCGGCGGATCATCGTTTCAGTATCTATATAACCCTTGCTGTGGTTCAGACGTACGGGGAACAGGCGAGGATATCCCGTCCGCCGCTGTTCGGCCCAGGCCTCGCACCCTTCGGGATACATGGCAATCCATTTCTGGGTGATAATCCGCTCGAGCTTCAGTTCGGCGTCCGCTGCAGCGTCCCAGCGGGGCGACACGCGGCACCGGGCGGCAATGTCGTTCCCCGGATCTACCGGATCGTGGTAATCGGCAGCCATGGCGTCGCTCCCCAGGTAGCTTTCGGCCCCGGACAGCTGCCATTGCGCGAACGATGCCGCAACGCCGTTGCGGTAACAGCGCTCCGCATCTTCGTCCGTCCAGCCGCGCAATGCCGCTTCGGCACGTAGGAACCACACCTCGGCCGCCGTCATCAGGACGGCATCGGTATCCGTATCCACCGTAAGGCGGGAAAATGCCGCGTAATAATTATGCGAGAACCCCGTCCCCTGACGGATTCCATGGTATTGCCCCTTCAGGACGACCGTCCCGTCGCCCGCATCGCCGGCAATGACCAGGTCGCTGCCGCAGGGCTTGAAAAACTTCTCCAGCCGCGGATCCCCGTACCCGGTCAGTACGGATTCCATCGAAGCGTTCATGGCCGCCTCGTTCCAGTTCAGGTTGATCTCGCCCAACGGATTGGAATAGGTGCCCGAGGTCTTCACGGCGGCATTCTCCATACTGGTCTCGATCACCCCTCCGGCCGCCTGCGCCGCCTTCCGGAATTCCGCACGGGCCTTTTCGGGCGCGGCAACTGCGATACGCACGGCAAGGCGCATGCGCAGGGAGTTGGCAAAACGGAGCCAGGCCGTATAGCTGCCGTCGAGAAGCAGGTCGAACCTGGAAAACTCGCCGGCCTCGGGCTGCTCCTCGACCCAGGCCGCCAGGATGTCCGCCGCCTCGTCCAGGTCATCGAAGAAACAATTGTAGGCCTGTTGCTGGCTGTCGGGCACATATTCGCTGCCGCGGTCGGCGAAATGGCTGTATATCACCGGCCCGTAGTAGTCCGTCACGCGGTGCATGGCCAGGACTTTGAGTATCTTCGTAATGGCATAGAACGGCGGCATCTTCTCGCGTGCCGTCTGCTCCAGCCGGTAAATCTGGGGCATGACGTAGGAATAGGTAAACTGCCACATGGCGCTGTTCCAACTGTCCTGCAGGTTGTAATCGGAGTTGTGGCTGCCGCCCTGCAACGGTTTGGGATCGTGCATATAGCCCGAGAACATATCCGCATTGAGGTTCTGCGTCATCTGGAACGGCCAGTTCTTGCCCTTGCCGAAATCGTAGTTGAAATAAATCCCCTGCTGTACGATCTGCAGGCGGTATCCGAAGCCGTTGTCGTCGGCCTCGAGATCCTCGTCCGAAATCCCCGTGAGGTCGTCGTTCATATCCCGGAAATTCCCCGTGCAGGCACCCAAAAAGACTGTGCAAAATGCGGCGAACAGATATATGTAAAAGCGCTTCATGATTCTCAGAACTCCAGTTTTATGTTGAAGCCGAAGCTCCGTACGGTCGGCATGCCGTAGACGTCGATCCCCTGGTTGTCGTTGCCCGTCGAAAGGACGAGGTCGGGATCGAACGGCGCGGCATTGTAGATAAAGAAGAGGTTGCGCGCCACCAGCGACACGGTCATGCCGCTGAATACCCGCGTACGGCGCATCAGACGCTGCGGCAGCGCATAGGACACCGCCAGTTCGCGGAGCCGGATGTTCGTCGCATCGTACATGTAATACTCGGTCACACCTGCGCGGCCGCCGACCAGTTTGTAAAAACCCTTCACGTCGTCGATCCGCTGCCCTTCGAGCATCACGCAGCCCCGGTCGCGGGCATCGGCCGTTGCGGCCGACACCCCGTAGGAATCCAGGTCGGCCATCGTCTGCGACAGGAGCCGTCCGCCATAGCGGCAGTCCAGCAGCACGGACAGCGACATGCCCTTATAGGAGAACGTGTTGCCCCAGGAGAGCGAGAACACGGGATTGGCATTGCCGACCTTCACCGTATTGCCGTCGCCCACGGTGCGGGGCAACCCGGCGGAATCGCCTTCGGCCTCGTAGACGATCCTCCCCATTGCGTCGCGCTCGAACGCCCGCCCGTAAATATCGCCGATCGAACCGCCCTCGACGAGTTTCATGGCATAAGACGATGAAAAACTCGACGGACCGTAGACATATTCGCGCAGCTCGTCATGGAGTTTTATCACGCGGTTCCTGTTATGTGCGAAGTTCACCGTCGACTGCCACGTCAGCGCACCTCCGTAAACCGGGTAAGCGTTCAGCGACACCTCGACGCCCTGGTTCTCGATATTGCCCGCATTCTCGTAACGGTAGGCGTACGCCTCGCCCGAAAGGGCCGGAAGCTTGAAGAACTGGTTGTGCGTATTGGTCTTGTAGTAGGTCAGGTTGATGCCCAGCCTGTCGTCGAGGAACCGCCATTCGAGCCCCGCCTCGAGGGCGTTGGTCATCTCCGGCTTGAGGTCGGTGCCGGGGGCGGCGTCGGCGGCATTGATGCCCCCTCCGGCCGTGACGTGCGACTTAGGATTGGTGATGAACATGGGGATGTCGTTCCCCACGCGGCTCCATGTCAGGCGCACCTTGGCGAACGAAATCCACCGGGGCAGTTCGAACATCTTGCCGATCACCCACGATGCGCCAGCCGAATAATAGAAGAACCCGCTGCCTTCGTGCGAGGTGTAGGCGAGCGTCGATGCCCAGTCGTTGCGTCCCGTGACTTCGAAATTGAGGCTTCCGGCATACTTGAACGACGCCGTGGCGAAAAGCGACTGCGTCTGGCGCCGCGCATCGATCTGTTCGTCGACATAGGCCGAACCGTTCATGACGATATTGGCGACGTTGAACACGTTGGGGAAATAGAGCGACGCCGTCTTGGAATCTATACGCAGCGAATTGACCGTCCGGTCGTTCAGCCCCGCACCTGCGGTCGCGCTGAACTCCCAGTCCGGGGAGAGGCGTTTGTCGAACATCGCCAGCACCTCGCCGTTGAACAGGGTTTCCGAGTAGCTGCTCTCGATATAGCGCCCGTTGGCACCGGCCAGCGCAGGCGCCGTCGAAGCATAGAATTTCTGCCGCACCTTGTCATTCACATAGTCCACATTGCCGCGCGCCTTGAGCCGCAGCCAGCCGTTCACCTTCCAATCGGCGGTAAACGAGGCCATGACCCGGTTGCGCAGGCTCCTGCTGCGGATGCGGTTGACGACCCAGTAGGGGTTCTGCTCGAAATCGTCGCTCGGGGCGATCCAATCCTGGACATTGAGTTTGCGGCCGGCGTCATAGACCTCGAAATGCTCCCGGTAAGGCGTGATGTCCACCCCGCGGGGGAAGCGGTAAAGCCCGACCAGCGGGTTCATATAGAAACCGCCCGGCACGGGTTTGTCCTCGACCACCTGGCGCATGAAGCTGATATTCCCGTCGAGCTTGAGCCGTTGCCGGAAAAGCCCGGTCGTGGTGCGCAGGTTGAAGTTATGGCGCATCAAGCGGTTCGAACCCGTGATTCCCCGCTCGGCCGTATTGGCATAGGAAAAATAGTTCTGCACCTGTTCCGACCCGGAGGAAACCGAGACCGCATTCATCGCCGTGATCCCCGTCCGGAAAAAATCGCCCGCATTGTCGTAGGTCTTCATCCGCGCACGGGCGCCCCAGCTTTCCACCCCGTCGCTCACCCCGTAACGGTTCTGGAACGCAGGCAGGCTGAAGGGGGACTGGAGCGTAAGGTTCGAAGTGAACGTCACGGGTTGCTGTTTGCGGGCATTGCCCTTTTTGGTCGTAATGAGGATCACGCCGTTGGCGGCCTGACTGCCGTACAAGGCGGCGGCCGGGGCACCCTTGAGGATCGAGACGCTCTCGATATCCTCGGCGTTGAGGTTCGAAATGCCGTCGCCGCCATCGCGGTTCCCGGCATCGGCCACACCGCCTATGGCCGAGTAGGCCTGCTCGGGGGTCGAATTGAGAATGGGCATACCGTCGACCACATAGAGCGGCTGGTTGTCGCTGGCGACCGACCGCACGCCGCGGATGCTTACCTTGGCCGAAGCGCCCGCACCCGAGGAGTTCTTGTTCACCTGCACGCCGGCCGACTTGCCCGAAAGCGACAGGATCAAGTTGGGATCCTTCACCGCCGTGAGCTGCGCCCCCCTGATCTTATCGGCCGAATAGGTCAGGTCGGCATAGTTGCGTTCGAGCCCCAGCGCCGTCACGATCACCTCGGCGATCGCCTTCACATCCTCCTGCAACACGATTTCGAATTCGGTACGGGTTCCCGTCCCGATACTCTGGTCGATATACCCCAGACACGAGACATCGAGCACGGCACCGGGCAGGACGGCGATCGAGAATTCGCCTTCGGAAAGGGTCGCGACCCCGTTCGAGGTACCCCGTTCGACAATGGTAGCCCCGGCGACGGGATCGCCCGATTCATCGGCGACACGGCCGTTGACAACCACCTTCCGGGGCGGGGACTGGGCATGCGCCGCCATGTCCGGCAACAGGCACAGGCAGGCAAGCAGGGCCGCCATGCACTTCCATCCCCTGTGCAGCGGCCACAATTTTCTCAGACAATACGTAAAAGGCATCACTATTATGGAACAATTAAGTACAAAATTATAAAAATTGGCATATAAATCGTATAATAAATGGAAATTTTAGCAACTATTCCGACTATCCGGCATTCAAAACAGCCCGGAATTCCCCTTTGCACGACAAAATGCAGCGGGGCATTTCCAGGATGCCCTCCGGGTGCCGGCAAAGATTTCGGGGATTATGGTAACCCAAACCGTAATCCGTATAACCGCAATTCCGCAGGAAACGGTATCTTTGCACCGTACAACCAGTGGGAAACGATATGTCCAGCACGAAAATAAGACGCACAATGGGAATCCTGACAGGAATAATACTCGCCGCCGCGATCGCCGGCCTGATAATCCTCAACCTCCCGGCCTTCGGACGCCTGCCGCGGGGCAGCCGGCTCGAACGCATCCTGCAATCGCCGAACTACCGCGACGGGCAGTTCCGCAACCTGGAAGCAAGCCCGATGATGACGGGCGACAAAAGCCGCCTGAGCGGCATCCTCGAATTCCTGTTCCGAAAAAAGGAGGGGCTGCGCCCCGACGCGGCCGTCCCGGCCCTCAAGACCGACCTGCGCGCACTGGATCGGGACAGCAACCTGCTGGTGTGGTTCGGGCACTCCTCCTACCTGCTCCAGGCCGAAGGGCGGCGTGTGCTCGTCGACCCCGTATTCCGGGCCGCCGCACCGTTCTCCTTCCTCAACAGGCCTTTCAAGGGCACCGACATCTACCGTCCCGGCGACATGCCCGACGTGGATTTGCTCGTCATCACGCATGACCACTGGGATCACCTCGACTACCGGACGGTCACCGAACTCAAATCCCGGATCGGGAAGGTCGTCTGCCCGCTCGGCGTCGGGGAGCATTTCGAATACTGGGGTTTCGAGCCGGAGAAAATCATCGAACTCGACTGGCACGAAACGGCTGCGCTCGGCGACGGGTTCGCGGTGCACTGCCTGCCGTCGCGGCACTTTTCGGGACGCGGACTCAATCCCAACCGGACGTTGTGGGCATCGTTCCTGCTGGAAACCCCGGCACGGCAGGTCTACATGGGCGGGGACGGCGGTTACGGCAAGCATTTCGCGCAGATCGGCCGGCAGTTCCCCGGCATTGACCTGGCGATCCTCGAAAACAGACAGTACAACGAAGCATGGAAATACATCCACACGATGCCCGACCAACTTTCCCTGGCGGCCAAAGAACTGGGTGCCAAGCAGATCATAACCGTCCACCACTCCAAGTTCGCCCTCGCCAGACACCGTTGGGACGAACCCCTGGCGACCGAAGCGGCACTGGCCGCAGACACCGCACTGCATGTACTGCGCCCCGAGATCGGCGAAGTAGTCCCGTTGCGGAATGCACCCGCAGCCGTCCCCGTACCCTGAGCCCGGCAACCGGAGCCCGGCATTCCGGCCGGTAACGGGCATTCCTATTTCCCGGCCGCCCGCAGGGCAGAACGCCCAGCCCCGCAGACAGGCGTCCGCCTGCCGCGAAAGGAATATACGGCGTACATCCCAGACCAACCATCCGCCGATCGAACCGTCGGGAACTCTGGTATGTAAATTGCTTTAAGGGAGGGAAAATCCGTATGCTATGGAAAATTTCTCAACCCTGATCGAAAATTCGAAACGCGCCGTGCGCTATTGGTGGCTGCTGCTTATCATCGGCATCGCCCTGTTCGTAGTCGGCATCCTCGTATTCGTCTACCCCACACAAAGTTACCTGGGCATGTCGCTCCTGTTCGGGTGGCTGATGCTGATTTCGGGCATCCTCGAAGTCGTACTCTCATCGGTCAACAAACATTTCATCACCGGACGCGGCTGGATGCTGGCGGGCGGCATCATCGAGATCGTGCTGGGCATCATCTTGATTTTCAACGTCGCGCTTTCGGCCGCTACGCTCCCGATATTCCTCGGGTTCTGGCTCATGCTGCGTGCGTTCGGTGCCATCGGGCTCGGCAGCGACATGGGCGCCATGCAGATCGCCGGGTCGGGCTGGACAATTTTCAGCGGCATCCTGCTGCTGCTCTGTTCGCTCTGGATTCTTTTCCAGCCGCTCGTATTCGGCACCACGGCCGTCATCGTATGGGTCGGCATCTCGCTGCTCTTCGCCGGGGTCGCCGCCTGTTCGCTCTCGCTCCAGCTCCACCGGGCGCACCGCTGCCTCGGCGACCGCTAAAGCGGCCACGACATATCACCCAAAAGCCCCTGCCGCGGCAGGGGCTTTTTCGTACCCGGCCCTGCAAAATCCTGAAACACCAAGGGGAACAGGGCAGCCGATCACCGCCCGAAAACACCCCTCCCCGACCGCCCCGATAAACAAAGGGGAGTTTCTTCGACCAGAGATAGACCGCAAAAAACTTTCTTTTTTGCGATCTTTTTTTTATTCTTATTTTATTATTTTTGCATCTAACAGCAAAAAAAACAACCCAAAAAGCAATCCATGAAAACATCAATCCCCCGGACATTGCTGACGGCCATTCCCGCACTGGCCGCAGCGGGGTGTACGGAAAACCCGGCTCCGCGCCCCAACGTGATCTTCATCCTGATGGACGACGCAGGCTACGGCGACTTCGGTTGCTACGGACAGCAAAAGATCGAGACCCCCAACATCGACGCCCTGAGCGAACTCGGCATCCGCTTCACGGACATGTACTCTGCGGCACCGCTCTCTTCGCCGGCACGCTGCGGCCTGCTGACGGGGCGTCACGCCGGCCATGCTCAGATCCGCGCCAACGACGAGATGGAATGGCGGGGCGACGTCTGGAACCACGAGGCAATGCTGCGCGATTCGACGCTCGAAGGACAGGCTCCGCTCGAAGCCGGCACCCCGACGCTCGGCTCGGTCATGCAGCAGGCCGGATACGCCACGGCCATGATCGGCAAATGGGGCGTCGGAGGCCCCGCGACGGAGGGTACGCCCAATAAAATGGGCTTCGGCACCTATTACGGCTGCATTTGCCAGCGACAGGCGCACACCTACTACCCGCCCTTCCTGTGGCAAAACGACCGGCGCGTCTACCTCGACAACGAACTGCTGCCGCCGGGCACGCCGCTCGACGCAGGGGCCGACCCCTACGACCCGCGCAGCTACGACAAATACACGCAGCGCACATACAGCCCCGACGCCATGTACGACCAGGTGCTCGAATTCGTGAATGCCAACAAGGAGCGGCCGTTCTTCCTGATGTGGACGACGCCGATCCCCCACAGCCCGATGCAGGCGCCCGATGCCGACGTACAGTACTACGTGCGTAAATTCGGCGACGAACAACCCATCGAGGGCAAGGGTTATTTCCCCTCGCGGTGGCCGCGGGCGACCTATGCCGCGATGATCACCTACTTCGACCGCCAGATAGGCGGGCTGGTCGCCGAACTCAAACGGCTCGGCATCTGGGAAAATACGGTAATCGTCATTACGAGCGACAACGGCCCGGCGTCGAACTCCTGCTCGTCGAGCGAGTGGTTCGACAGCGCCCACCCGTTCCGCAGCGGCAAGGGCTGGGGCAAGTCGTCGTTGCGCGAGGGCGGTATCCGGATGCCCTTCATCGTGGCGTGGGGCGGCAAACTCCGCCCGCAGGTGAGCGACCATGTCGGTTATTTCCCCGATGTGATGCCGACCCTTTGCGAATTGGCCGGGGTCGAGCCCCCCGCGACCGACGGCATTTCGTTCCTGCCGGCCCTCGAAGGGCGCAGACAACCGCAGCACGAATATCTCTATTGGGAGTTCCCCGGCAGCAAAGGCTGGGTAGCCGTCCGCTGGGGCGAATGGAAAGGTTTGCTGCGCCGTGTGAAGGAGGGGAACGACCGCTTTGAATTATTCAACCTCAGTGACGATCCCCGCGAGGAACACGACCTTGCCGCACAGCATCCCGAGATCATCGACCGGATGTGGCAATTCGTTTCGGCTTCGCATACCGAACCCGCTAATCCGAAATTCAGGATGGAGGTCGGCCGCAAATAAGACCGGTATAAAAATTCCGGGAACACGGGCAGGGCCGCGTGAAAAAGCACCGTCGAGGTGCTTTTTTCATCCGTAGCGGACACGAACTGTCGCCCGGACGGAGCTGCCATGCCCGCCCCCCGGGATCCATAGGCTTACAAGGCAGGAAACCACCGCCCACCGAGCGCTGCCCGGGCAGGATGAAACCCGCATTACGAGTAGCGGACGTTTGTAACCCCGGCCGCAGCCGTGGCGCGGGCGAGGTATTCCTGCAGGATCAGCGCATGGTTCCCGGCCGCATTCTTCGAAGCGTACAGCAGCGTGACCGTATCCTTACCGGCGATCCGGCGGACGAAGTCGCACACGGCCGGCGAGGAGCGCAGTTCCCCGGTATACCTGCGGCGGAACTCCTCCCACCGCTCTGCAGGGGCGGCATGGAACCATGCACGCAGCCCGGGGGTCGGGGCGATCTCCTTGGCCCACACGTCATAGCGGAGCGCCTCCTTGCGGATGCCCCGCGGCCACAATTTATCGACCAGCACCCGGTAACCGTCCTCCGGAGCCTCGGGTTCGTAAACCCGCTTGATACGTATCCGTGTCATAACGATCGGTTTTTACCCGGACGTCGCAAAAAACATTCCGGACAGGATTTCCGCAAAGCCCGCACCGGATGCAGGGCATTAAAATGAAGGGCGCCTCCCGGCGCCCTTCCCCATCAAAAATTAACCCTTAAAAATTATCTCCATTTCGGAAAACCTCCGAGAGGTAATGGTGTAAAAAGAAAAGATCTGCGTCACCCTGGACAACCTCCCGCATCATAAGATCTTCGTCATCAGAGATGCCTTCGTCTGAAACCTCGTTTTTGTCAATATCCTCCATAGGCATCTAATATTTTGCTTTGTACTAACTAAACGCCCGCCCCATGGAAATATTGTGCGGAATCAGCATAAAACCATATTTTTTTCTTTGATCATCCGTCGCAGGTTGATAAGCGCATAGCGCATACGCCCCAACGCGGTATTTATACTCACGTCGGTTTGTTCCGCGATATCCTTGAAACTCAGACCGGAAAAGTAACGCATCATCACCACCTCGCGCTGTTCCGGAGGCAGCAGCTCGACCAAAGCACGCACGTCGCGCTCGATCTGCTCGCTGACCATCGCGTCCTCCACGTTCCGTTCGGCGAAACGCAGCGACCCCAGTACGTCATAACCCGCCTCAGCCTCGGTGACGGTCTTGTTCTGCCGCTGAGCGCGGAAGTGGTCGATCACCTGATTATGCGCAATACGAAGTATCCACGAGAGAAATTTCCCGTTGTCCGTATAACGGCCGTCGTCGATAACCCGCACGGCTTTGATGAATGTTTCCTGAAAGATGTCCTCGGCAACGTCACGGTCTTTGACCATCATATTGATGTAGTCCCGCACACGGCGGCTGTGGCGTTCGATGAGCTTGGATATGGCACCCTGGTCACCTGAAAGGTAATGATTAAGCAATACCTGGTCACTTAATGCTTGTACGTTCATACTCTTTTCTCCTAATTATAGTTATAAAGAGTAGAATTTTTCCCGATAGGCTATCCTTTTAATGTTGTATGTGCGTCAGTTTCGTGTGTTCGGGCTTTTGAAACGATGGTTTCCGGAGCCTTTACGACGGCAAGATAAATACTTTTTTCCGAAAAACCAAATTTCTTTCTACTCCGCCGGGGGAAATCCCCGCTGTTTTTCCGGTTGCTGAATTTACAAATTCCGTGCCGGAATCGGCCGCAGCCGTATCCCGTTAGTTATCAGCAAAAAAAGCGGAATAATAAGGAAAAAATCGCGGACAGGAGATACATTTTCCGGGGCCGTCAGGGGCAGGAAGGCGGGTCGCCGCCCGGGATTCCGGCTTCGGCGGGACATTTCACGGGTTCCACATGGATCGAGATGATCGTCCCCTGGCCGAAACGCGCCCGCAGGCGGCGTTCGATATCGACCGTCAGCTCGTGCGAACGGGCGACGCTCATCGCCCCGTCCACCCTAACATGCACTTCGACGGCAATCGCGGCCCCGATACGGCGCGTTCGCAGGTTGTGCGGCTCCCCCACCTCGGGATCGGCCGTAACGATTCCCAAAATCTCCTGCTCCGTCTCGTCGGGCAACGAACGCTCGAGCAACTCCCCGAGCCCCGTGCGGATCAGGTCGAAAGCAACCTTGAAGATAAAGACTGCGACGACCAACGCTGCGATGGGATCGGCGATGCGCCACCGCTGCCCGAGGAAATAGGCACATCCGATACCCGCCAGCGTCCCCAGCGACGAAAGGGCGTCGCTGCGGTGATGCCAGGCATTGGCGACCATGCTCGGGCTTTCGACCCGACACCCCTCACGCACCGTATATCGGTATAATATCTCCTTGATGACGATCGACACCACCGCCGCGGCCAGAGCTACAGCGCCCGGGCGGGGCAACTCCCCGCCATCGACGACGATGCGGATGGCCCGGATGCTGCTGAGCAAAATACCGGCGCCCACGGCCGCCAGCGCCAGGCTGATGATGATCGTAGCCAGCGTCTCGTATTTCCCGTGCCCGTAGTCGTGCCCGTCGTCCCTGGGTTTGGCGGAGATCTTCGCGAAGGCGATCACCACCACGTCGGTAGCCATGTCGGAACAGGAGTGCACCGCGTCGGCGACCATCGCCCCGCTTCGGCCCACGATCCCCGCCGCGAACTTCATCGCCGTGAGGACGAGGTTGACCACGAACCCGACGAAGGTCACGCGGTAAATCACGCGCTTGCGTGCTTCGGCTTCACAGGACATGGCACTATTCGAAATTTGCAGGATAAGACGACAACTGGTATGCCAGCGCCTTCGCCATCCGGTAATGCCCCTCGGCATTGGGATGGAGACGGTCGCTCTGTGCGTCATGGAAATAGCGGGTATGGGAATCCGCATTGGGATAAAGCCCGCAGATGCTGTTCAGGTCGATGACGGGGACGGCCCAGACGTTCGCAGCTTCCTTGACCGCATCCACATAGGCATCCGCATAGAGGCCGAGGCTGTTGGGATAGGATTCGTCGGGCTGGATGTTGTTGTCCCCGAAACGGGCATATCCCCGGTGGATCGGGGTCAGCAGGATCACCTGCTTGTCCGGGAAATTCGCCTTCAGGTAGGACATTGCGATATTGATACGGCCACGGAAAGTATCCCCGTCCATCGACAACGTCCTCCTCGTCCGGAGCTCCGACCGGAGGCCGGACACCTCGACAGGTACCTCACCGGTCGTATACCACGTCCCCAGAGGCGTCCCGGAATTGTAATCGTTCGTCCCGGCAAAGATCAGGATCGCGTCGATGTCATCGCCGCGCTCGGCCCTGAGTCTTTCGCACTGCCCCGGCACGTCCCGCCACTGCTGGCCGTTGATCCCGTAAACGAACGGCACGAGGCCGAGCATCTCCTGCAAATACTGCCAATAGTTCTTCGTCGTACCGACATGCGCCTTGTCGGTGATCGAATCGCCCATGAAAGCGACTTTCCGTCCCTTCCACTGTGTACCCGCAACCGGCAGCGGATGATCCCCGTCCCCGGCATAGGCTGGGCACACGGCGGCACAGAAGCCCAGCAGCCACACCGCGCACAAACATACAGAATATCGCATACGTCCAATCGTTTATAGTATTACCGGGGCACGCCCCACAAAATAACGGAAGCCCGCCCACTTCGGGGGAAGGGCACAAAAAAGGGCGAACGGACTACCTCGGCACCCATTCGCCCGTTACCGGCGGAAACGCCCGTCCGAATCCGGCCCTAATAACTGCGGGCGAAGAGCACCCGGCGGTGCGACGGCTTGCCCGAGAAGACGCACGTGCCCTCCTCATCGGGCGCATCAAACGGGATACAACGGATCGTAGCCTTCGTGGCATCCTTGATCGCCACCTCGGTTTCGACAGTCCCGTCCCAATGCGCGAGCACGAAACCGCCCTTTTTGTCGAGCACCTCCTTGAACTCCTCCCACGTGTCGACCCTGGTAATCATCGACTCGCGATAGGCCAGCGCCTTGCTGAAAATATTTTGCTGGATTTCGGACATCAGCCCTTCGATGCGCTCCACGAGCCCTTCCTGCGGGACGGTCTCCTTTTCGAGCGTGTCCCGGCGCACCAATTCGATCGTACCGTTCTCCATATCGCGCGGCCCCATCGCCAGACGCACGGGGACGCCCTTCAGTTCGTACTCCGCGAACTTGAAGCCCGAGCGCACGTTATCGCGGTCATCGATCTTCACGCTGATGCCTTTGGCTTTGAGCTGCTCCGCAATGGCCCCGAAGCGGGCACGGATTTCGGTCAGCTGGTCTTCGCCCTTGTAGATGGGCACCATCACCACCTGGATCGGCGCCAGTTTCGGCGGCAGCACGAGGCCGTTGTTGTCCGAATGGGCCATGATGAGCGCACCCATCAGTCGGGTCGAAACGCCCCACGAGGTCGCCCACACATATTCGAGCTTGCCCTCTTTGTTGACATACTGCACGTCGAACGCCTTGGCGAAATTCTGTCCCAGAAAATGCGACGTACCGCTCTGCAAGGCCTTGCCGTCCTGCATCAGCGCCTCGATGGTCAGCGTATCCTCGGCGCCCGCAAACCGCTCGTTGGGCGATTTGTGGCCTACGATGACAGGAACCGACATCCACTCTTCGGCGAATTTCTGGTATACGTGGATCATCTTTTCTGCCTCCTCGATAGCCTCCTCGCGCGTGGCATGCGCCGTATGGCCCTCCTGCCACAGGAACTCGGCGGTACGCAGGAACAGGCGCGTACGCATCTCCCAGCGCACGACGTTCGCCCACTGGTTGCAGAGGATCGGATGTATTTTTATTTCCGGGGTGAATCCGGCGGAAAGCGTGAACAGATCGGTCAACTCCCGAGCGATCATAGCCTGTTTTTCATTTTCTACACTGATGAGGGTTGCCTTGTTGAATGTGAAATCACCTTTGTCTGATACACTTTGCAAGGGGAAAGGAATGATCTCCGGTTTTTCGTCCGGAAGGAAACATTTTACAAGTATCATAACCAAAATAATAAAATATATACCCGTTGTACGTAACATAAGAATAATTTTTAATGATATGCTTTTTTGTTTAATTTTTCACTTGCTGCAAATCTATGCTTTAAGGATATTTTCTTGAGTCCAAAATCGTCCGTGAAAATTCAAAAAACGTTTTTTATACTCTGCAAGCCTTATATTTCGGACGATTTAGTGTTTTTGCCGAACAATGGGTGATATACAACTATGCGAGTATTTTGGAAGTTTTTACAATTATATCTATTGCTGTTTTTAGTGTGTTTAACAGAGTCTCTTTATGCAGCTCCTAGGTATTATTTTAAACAAATCTCTTTGGAAAACGGATTATCGCAGTCTTCCGTAAAATGTGTGCTGGTAGATGAAAGAGGGGTTATGTGGATTGGTACCCGATTTGGGTTGAATCGTTTCGATAGGGAAAAGATTACCGTTTATCAGGAGGAGAGGGAGAATCCGCATTCTCTTCCTTATAATGATATAGTTTTTTTGGAGGAAGATGCGGAGGGAAATATTTGGGTAGGAACCTGTTGCGGATTGGCATATTTCGATCGTGGTACTTTCCGGAACCTGCTTTTGAGTCTTCTTCCGGTAATATTTATATTTCTGGAGTGGAAGGGCTGGTTAGGATACGGCCCGGCTATGACATTCATGAGGAAGAGGATTTTTCTGTGAGCATGATTAATTTGGCTTTAGATGGGTTACCGATTCATCCTGATGGTATATCCGGGGAACAGGCTATTTCCATTCCGTGGGATTATGTTTCCCTTGGGAGGGGTATAAATCAGGGGCGGATATCTATTTGGCGAAGCCGTTTGATATAGATTCCTTGTTGGTGATTCTGCGGAATATATTAAGACAACGAGACCTACTTCGTGTGCGTTATCGTGAGTCCGGTTGTCTATTCTCTCCAAAAGAGGATGCGACAAGCAATGCGGACGAACAATTCATGTGTAAATTGAATACGTTGCTTCGGGAGAACTTGAGTAATCCGGATTTGAATGTGCCTTTTATAGCCTCTGCGATGGCGATGAGTAGAACGACGCTTTATAGCAAGTTCAGTCATTTGTCGGATGTCTCGGTTGGTGATTATGTGATTCGGTTTCGTATGGTCGAGGCTTCTCGGTTGCTTTCATCTCATAAGGATATGAGTATTCAGGAAGTAGCGGACCGTGTCGGTTTTTCCAGCGCTCGTTATTTTAGTACGGCTTTTAAACAAAGCTATGGGGTCACTCCAACCGAATATCGTCGAAATAATTAAGTGTTAGTTGCAGACTATTCTTTTCATAAATTCAATCTTTTTAGCAGAATCTGATAGATATCTCCTATAAACAACTTTTTGGGTGAGTCATATGTTTTAAATAGCTCCTGAATGAGGACATTATGATAGATTTTCTATGATAATTATTATTGTCTACCTATTGACATTTCGGGTTGGCTAGTGTAAAATTGGCTTAAAAAAGTATGGCTACAATAAAAGTAAAGTTTCGTCCATCGACGGTGAGAGGCAAAGCGGGTGTTGTCTGCTACCAACTTTGTCACAGACAGGAGAATAGGCAAATAACTACCGATATGCGGATATTTCCTCATTGGTGGAATGGGGAGAAACGAGAGTTGGTTGTTACGCCTGACAATGAAAAAACTATTTTTTCTTATCAGAAACGAATAAATGCGGACTTAGTTGCGATCCGGAAAATCATTCGGGAATTAGATGCTGTAGGGGATGAATACACCTTATCCGATGTGATCAGGAGATTTCGATCTCCAAAAACTGAAACCGGAATGTTGGACTATTTGAGAAAAGAGATTGGACTCCTTCATGATAGCGGTCAATTCAGTACTTCCCGTAATTATTTACGAACATTGAACAGCTTCTCCTCTTTTTTAGAGAATTGTGATATACCTCTCACCGCATTAGACTCCGATACGGCTTGCAAATATGAGAAATGGCTATGGGGAAGGAGAGTGAGTAAGAATAGTAGCTCATTTTATATGAGAATCTTGCGTGCCGCTTATAATAAAGCTGTACAAGAGCAACTTGTGGAGCAAGCTTTTCCTTTTCATGAGGTATATACCGGGATCGCCAAGACATCGAAACGTGCCGTTAGTGAAAAGACCATTTTGAAGTTGCCCCCGTGCGCACGGACAGTTCAGATTCCAGATTACGGTCAAGGGGCCATCCGCCCGCATCCTCTCCCGCACTCTCCGGAAACTGGTGCAGGAAGCCGGCCTGGGGGAAGACTTGACGGCTGTCATTGATGTGGATGCCATGTCATTCATGTAAGCCGCCTTGCCAAAACCGGCCGGGAACATTAGACTTTCGGCACAACACAACTTACTATTATGCTGCTTCATTTCTACAAGATGACGGGTGCCGGCAACGACTTTGTCATGGTGGACAATCGTGACCTGAGCCTCTCCTCCGTGCTGGACAGAGAAACCATAGAAGCCCTGTGTGACCGCCGCTTCGGCATTGGGGCTGACGGGTTGATCGCCGTGGAACCTTCCCAGGGCAAGGGGGGAATTGTTCGTATGCGTTATTACAATGCGGACGGCGGAGAAGCGGAAATGTGCGGCAATGGCGCCCGCTGCTTCGGCAACTTTGCCGCCGCCCTGCTTCATCACGACAAGACAGCCCCCCTTCCTTTTGAAACCATGGCCGGCGTCGTCACCGCAACCTTTGAAAAAGACGGCAACGTCACCGTAAACCTGACCAATCCCCACTCCATGCAGCTCTTCGTGCTGAATGCCGATCCGACTGTGGGGGCGGATGTCCATTTCCTGAACACGGGCGTTCCCCATGCCGTTGCGTTTCTGGACAAGCTGGAGGGCCTGGACATTTCCAGGCTGGGAGCCTATCTGCGTTACCATGAGGCCTTTTCACCCAAAGGCACCAATGCTAACTTCGCCAGAATCCTGTCTCCGGGGCACATTGCCATACGTACTTACGAACGCGGCGTAGAGGATGAAACGCTTGCCTGCGGAACGGGAATGACCGCCTGTGCGCTGCTGCATGCCGTATTGGCGGACGCCCCCTCCCCCATTCAGGTGGACGTGGCGGGCGGAGACACGCTTAAAGTCGGATTCCAACGCACAGGGGACCGTTTTACTGACGTCACGCTGACCGGACCGGCAGACCTTGTGTTCACCGGAGACATTCAGATCTAAACAGCTTCGACCTGAAAAGGCGGACTCCTTCCCATCAGGGAAATTATCTGTTCAGCAGGGAACATTCCGCCCGCACATAACCGCCGTAATTATTGCAGAACGCCTTGTACAC
>OLRP01000901.1_pt1 | contig 25533 bp, 21 predicted proteins | sample 1672401 | NCBI WGS metagenome assembly OLRP01 (sample SAMEA3136682, study PRJEB25190) | human gut metagenome | reverse complement strand
TCAAGTGCGAATGCATACAGCATAATTGAAACAGCAAAAGCAAATGGACTGGATCCATATAAATATTTGACAACAATATTCACATATCTTCCAAGCCAAGATCTGATCAAAAGCCCAGAAATAATAGACGAATTTCTGCCATGGAGCGAGTTCGTACAAAAGAACTGTAAATAAAAGAATCAGCTAACATCGTTTAGCAATGTTCAACTGATTCTTTTTTATTTATTTAACTACATCATTTTATTTGGCGCTTACTGTTCAACTGATTCTTTTTTATTTATTTAACTACATCATTTTATTTGGCGCTTACTTTAGAGCAGGTGTTATAAACGCCTCTAAATAATTACTAATAAACAAATATAGAAAAACAGGTAAAGAGACAGTTGTTCATGTCAAAAAAAGGAAAGAAAAAAGAGCCAATTTGGAGACCCCAAAAGTCGCCCCTAAAATTGACCCTAAAATAGACCCCAAAAATAATGACCCTAATTAAAATTGGTTACCCGGTCAAAAATGACTTTGCTCTTTTCTTGTTGCATAATGATGTATAGTAGCCTATAATGTTCACGTAACAGAAAGAAGATAATTATATGAACGTTGTGGATAAGCGAGTTTTAAAGAAAATAAAACAGTATGGAAAGATAAGTCAAAGACAATTGTCTGATGTTTGTGGCTTTTCATTGGGTAAAGTAAATCAGTCGATCCAATTTCTTCAGAAAGAAGAATATATGGATGAAGAATGGAATTTGACAGAGAAGAGTACGAAATTAATTGATTTGTATAAACCTAAAAAGGCAATCATCTTAGCTGCTGGTTTAGGAATGCGAATGGTTCCTATCAATACAGAGGTGCCTAAGGCTTTATTAACAGTAAAAGGTGAGGCATTAATTGAACGATTGATTCATCAGCTTCATGAAGTCAATGTGTATGATATTACGGTTGTAGTTGGATTTATGAAAGAAGAATTTGAATTCTTAATTGATGAATATAATGTGAAATTAGTTTGTAATATGGATTATGCGAAAAAGAATAATTTGCATTCTTTGGCAAAAGTTGGGTCGGATTTAATTAATACTTATATTATTCCTTGTGATATTTGGTGTGAAACCAATCCTTTTAACGCATGTGAATTATATTCTTGGTATATGGTTAAGAATCAGGAAACGGATAATACTTCAGTTCGTTTAAATAAAAAGTATGAATTAGTAAAAACGAAGCTAAATGAAGTGGGGGATACAATGATTGGTATTTCTTATATATCTTTAGATGATGCTGGTTTTGTTGCTAAACAAATCTATAGTATGTCTTCGCAAAAAGAGTATGAACATTGTTTTTGGGAAGATGTTTTATATGTAAAGGATAAGATGATTGTTTCTCCATATGTTTTTAATGACGCGTATGAAATTAATACATATGAACAGTTAAGAGATTTGGATGAGGATAATGAAATTTTAAATTCAGATCTAATGAATATTATTAAAGATACAATTGGTTGTGAGATTTCAAAAATTATGAATATTCAACCATTAAAAAAAGGAATGACAAACCGATCTTTTAGTTTTGAAGTGAATTCAAAACGATATATTATGCGTGTTCCTGGTGAGGGAACAGAGAAGTTGATCAATCGTAAACATGAATATGATGTGTATCTAGCTATTAAAGATGAAAATATTTGTGATCCTGTAATCTATATGAATCCAGAAAATGGATATAAGATTACGGAATATATTCATGATGCTCATGCATGTGATTCAACCGATTTTAGTGATGTATCAAAGTGTATGAATAAACTTCATGCGTTCCATGAAAAAAAATTAAAAGTAAATCATACGTTTGAAGTGTTTGAGGAATTAGAAAAATATGAGTCATATTGGCAAGGTACGCCAAGTATTTATCGGGATTATAAAGCTACAAAAGCTCATATTTATGAATTAAAAGAATTTGTGGATGCACAACCAAAAGAATGGGGTCTATCTCATATTGATTCAGTTCCTGATAATTTCTTATTCTCTGATGATGAACTGTATTTAATTGATTGGGAATATGCCGGTATGCAAGATCAGCATATTGATATTGCGATGTTTGCGATTTATTCACTATATGATAGAGAAGATGTAGAAAAATTAATTGATGCATATTTTGATGGTCAATGTAAGGATTTAGTTCGTATTAAAATTTATGCTTATATTGCCATCTGCGGCTTATTGTGGAGCAACTGGTGTGAATATAAGCGTAATCTAGGGGTTGAATTTGGAGAATATTCATTAAAACAATATCGTTATGCCAAAGAATACTATCGTATTGTAAAAGAAGCGTTAGAAGAAAGAGGAATGAAGTTATGTACAAAGTAGAAAGAGCGATTATTATGGCAGCTGGATTTGGTTCAAGAATGAGTCCATTGACTTTAGAAACGCCAAAGCCACTAGTCAAAGTAAATGGTACGAGAATGATTGATACCGTGATTCGTGGTTTACATGAGAATGGCATTTATGAAATCTATGTGGTTGTAGGTTATTTGAAAGAACAGTTTTATGATTTGGAAGAGGAATATGAAGGCTTAAAAGTTATTGAAAATCCATATTATGATACATGCAATAACATTTCTTCTTTGTATGTCGCAAGAGTACATTTGAATAACACAATTATATTAGATGGGGATCAAATGATTTTTAATACCGATATTTTGAAACCAGAGTTTGATCGTTCGGGATATAACAGTGTGTATGTTGAAAATGGAACAGATGAATGGCTTCAACAAGTAGAGAATGGTATTGTGACTTCTTGTAGTCGTACGGGAGGTCAAAAAGGTTGGCAACTGTATAGTATTTCTAGATGGAATACGGAAGATGGCCAACAATTAAAAAAGGATTTGGAAGAAGAATTTGATGTGAAACAAAATCGACAAATCTATTGGGACGATGTAGCAATGTTCTGTCATCCAGATCACTACCAATTGGGTGTTATGCCCATGAAGGCGAGTGATGTTGTAGAAATTGATGGATTGGATGAATTAGTTCAGATGGATCCTTCATATAGTAAGTATTTGAAAGGAGTTCAAAATGAAAAATAAAATTGATTGGATGATTACATTATTACCATTAAGTATTATTGTTGCATTGTGTGTTGTATTCTTTATTGCTCCAGAACAATCGAATGTTGTATTAAGTCAAATTCGATTCTTCTTTGGAGATACATTTGGAAGTTACTATTTGGTTATTGGACTTGGCATTTTTATTCTATCCATCTATATTGCCTTTTCTAAATATGGAGATATTGTTTTAGGAAATAAAGGAGAAAAACCAAAATATTCATTCTTTGCCTGGGGATCTATGATGTTTACTTGTGGATTGGCAGCAGACATTCTTTTCTATTCATTTTCTGAATGGGTGATGTATGCATCGGATCCACATATTAAAGAAATGGGTTCAATTCAAGAATGGGCTGGAGTATATCCTTTATTTCACTGGAGTTTGATTCCATGGAGCTTTTATTTAGTATTAGCCGTAGCCTTTGGATTTATGCTTCATGTTCGTAAAAGAAATCGTCAAAAGTATTCTGAGGCATGTCGACCAATTCTTGGAAAATATACAGACAAATGGCCAGGAAGAATCATTGACTTATTAGCCGTATTTGCACTTCTTGCAGGAACTGCCACAACATTTAGTGTTGCGACACCATTAATGGCTACAATTATTCAAGATCTATTTCATTTAACGATTAGTCGTACAGCTATCAATATTGTGATTTTAATCATTACTTGTATTGTGTATACATACTCATTATTACATGGGTTTAAAGGAATTAGTCGTTTGGCAAACTTATGTATCTATCTTTTCTTTGGACTATTAGCCTTTGTCTTATTATTTGGTGGACAGACTCGTTATATTATTGAATCTGGATTGACTTCTTTGGGTACAATGGTTGAAAACTTTATTGGTTTATGTACATTTACAGATCCATTACGCTCAACAAACTTCCCACAAAACTGGACAATTTATTATTGGGCATATTGGATGGTATGGTGTGTTGCGGCTCCATTCTTTATTGGAAGTGTTTCTAGAGGAAGAACCGTAAGACAAACGATTCTAGGTGGTTATGTATTTGGTGTTGGCTCTACATTGATTAGTTTTATTGTATTAGGTAACTATTCTATGGGACTACAAATGCATGGTATGGCCGATTTTATGGCGCAATATGCACAAAATGGTGACTTATACCAAATGATTGTCAATATTATTAAAACACTACCTTGTGCGCCAGTTGTCATGGGTGTAGTTTTACTTACAATGATTGCCTTCTATGCGACTTCATTTGATTCTATCGCATTAACTGCTTCTTGCTATTGCTATCACGAATTAGAAGAAGATGCACAACCAAATTGGATTATTCAATTAATGTGGTGTATCCTATTAATTCTACTTCCAATAGCGTTGTTGTTTGCACAAAGTTCTATGAACAATCTTCAAAGTGTAAGTATTATTGCAGCATTCCCAATTGGTATTGTTATTGTAATGATTGCACTAAGCTTTTTAAAGGATGCAAAACCGAAGGAATAATCTATTTGACCGTTGATTTAATTTCAATGGTCTTTTTATATATGCGTAAATAGTTAAAAAACAAGCATCTCGCGTATAGTTCTATATATGATGCTTTTTTTAGTGATTTGTTTAATGCCGCGTCAATCTAAGTGATATTTATATGTTTTAAATTATGTATCAAATTTTACATTATTATTTATAACCATACAAAAATATTGACATAGTTAATGATTGATTTTACATTAAAAATAAAGGGAATATATATTTTTTATATAGTCGACTATGTAAGATACTTTATATAGAAATATAATTGAAGGGTATTGTTTATGAAAAAAATAGGATTTAAATTTTTAGCTTTTTTGATTTCTACAATGATGTTTATTTGCAGTATTCAAGTGATTCATGCAGAAGAGAATGTGTATTCACATAGTGATAGTGCAACATCTGGTGATGTGACTTTAAAAGTAGAATGGAATGATCCGGTTTTAGGTCTACCAACCACATTTCATGTGTCGGCAACTGGAGGTAGTGGTGTTTATAAGTTTAATATGGAAGCACCTAGCTATACAAATCCGGATGTAACGGCATATGAGAGTGTTGCTGATCCAAGTCGTGGAGAATGGACTAAGTATTCAGATGAGTGTACTTCTCAAGACTATACATTTACAATGACGGCTTCAGGTACATATAATTTTCGCTTTCATGTAATGGACATAAAAGCTGGAGTAACATATCTACGAACAAATACTTACATTCTAGTATCAGATTCAAACTATCCAAGTGTTCGTTCAATTGTACAATCCGCTGTTGCACAATGCAATAATGAGACGGATGGTTCAGATTATCAGAAAGCATTATGGCTTCATGATTGGTTGTTAAACCAGCTTGATTATGATAATTCATTAAAATGGTCAAGTACTGAAAGTGCATTAACTAGAGGTTTAGGAACTTGTCAAGCTTATGAGAGAGCATATACTCAATTATTGAGTGCAGCAAGTATTGAAAACACTGAAACTAGAGATACATATGATGGACATACTTGGAATGCGATGAAACTGGATGGTGAATGGTATCAGGTTGATTGTACGTGGGATGATTCTAATGATAATTGGTATAATTTTGATCAAAGACGTTTATATTTTGGGTTAACAGATGAATTAATGGCTGTTGCACATCCGGGATATTCAAATCTTTATACAACGGAAGGATATAATACTCGTTCTACGAGTTTAAAAAACAATTACTTTGTGAAAAGTGGTGAAGCACAACAATGGGCAGATTCTTATAAAGATAGAATTCAAAATAGTTTCAATTCTAAACAAACTCAGTTCTCTATTCAAGCAGATAATTCTACTTACCCACCTAGTATTTATAAGATTCAAAATGGAATTATTGCGTATGTTATGAATCAAAATGAATGGTTTGTAGATGGTAAAAAGGTTAGTTTAGTTGCCACAGTAAATGACAAGCAATTTGATTTTAATGTAACCTACCCAATAGAGTGTACAAAACATGATTGGAGTGAAGTTGAAGTAACAACTGAACCTACATGTACAAAAGATGGTATTAAAACGTATACTTGTAAGAATTGTGCAACTACAAAGACAGAAACAATCAAAGCTTTAGGTCATGATTATTCTTCAGAATGGACAATTGATAAGGCAGCTACTTGTACACAAGAAGGAAGCAAGTCTTATCATTGTACTCGATGTGATGATAAGAAGGATGTGACTATAATTCCTAAGATCGAACATAATTGGAATTCTGGTGTGGTCACGACAAAGGCTACATGCATGAAAGATGGAGTTAAGACATATACTTGTAAGGATTGTAAAACTACAAGGACTGAAACAATCAAAGCTTTAGGACATGATTATTCTAGTGACTGGACAATTGATAAAGAAGCCACTTGTACTGAGGAAGGAAGCAAGTCTCATCGTTGTACTCGATGTGATGATAAGAAAGATGTAACAACAATTTCTAAGACAAATCATAACTGGGATTCAGGAGTTGTTACAAAGAAAGCAACTTGTACTCAGTCTGGAGTTAAGATTTATACTTGTAAAGATTGTAAGACTACAAGGACAGAAATAATCAAAATTTTAGGTCATGATTATTCTTCATAATGGACAATTGATAAAGAAGCTACTTGTACTGAAGAAGGAAATAAATCTCACCACTGCACTAGATGTGAAAGTAAGAAGGATGTTAATAGAATTGAAAACTTAAGCTATTCATGGCAATTAACTTCTACAATTAAATCAACTAAGGATAAAGAGGGAAAAATATCTATACATGTAGTTTATGTAATGAAAAGAGAGAAGATGTAATTGCGAAACTTATAGGAAAATGGATGACAAACAATAATGGTAAATGGTTTGGTTATCCGGATGGCACTTATGAGAATAATGGATTTAAGAAAATCAATGAGTGTATATATTATTTTCAAAGTAATGGATATGTGAAAATAGGTTGGTTATTAGAAAAAAATGTTTGGTATTATTTCAATGATGATGGAATTATGCAGACTGGATGGAGTGGTCCAGGAAGACAATATTATTTTGATGATACAGGAAAGATGTTAGATAAACAGTTTACTCCTGATGGATATTATGTCGATCTAGTGGTGCATATGTAAGAAATAATTGGGTTTTGAATAACGGAAAGTATTATTACATGGATGCTACTGGTAAAATGGTTAAGTGTTCATGGGTTGGTTCATATTATTTAGGTTCAGATGGTGTTATGGCAACGAATAGTTGGGTAGGTAACTATTGGTGTGGAAGTGATGGTCAATATGTAAAATCATCTTGGGTGGACAATAATCAATATTATGTAAATAATAAGAGATTGTATGTTGCAGGATCTTGGCAAAAAGATAGTGTAGGATGGTATTATCGTGTAGGTAATGACTATGCTAAAAACATTACTTTAAACAATAATGGCTCAGTTTATAAGTTTGATAGTCGTGGATATTGGATTTCATAATTTTGAATAAAAAGGCCATAAATAAAGACATTTTAAAAGAATATTCTTTTTGAATATTCTTTTTTTGTGTTATACTACTTGTGTTTTTTAATAAAAGGTGATTGTGATGAAGAGAAGAAGATTAATTTCAATATTGACAGTATTGTTGGTTTTTATAGGTTTGTTATTGGTGAAAGTGGCAGAGTGGGTACCACTTAATTTTGGTAATATTCCATTTGAACAAGTATTATTTCATTTGATGGTACCCATGGAAGGTACAGATACTTCTTTTGTAGATAGTTTTATTGAGTATTGTTTACCTTTTCCTATAAAAGTAGCAGGGGCTTTGATGGTAATATTTATAATCGCAAATTGGAATATTAAATCGGATATAAAGAATGGTGTGTTTAAACATAGACGAAATAATGTATTGATGATTATTACTACAGTATGTTGTTTATTTGTTTATGGATTTGGAATAACCGATTGTATATATGCAGTTGGGATTGATCAATATTGGTATAATGTCATGCATCCTACAAAAATCTATGAAAATTATTATGTAGATCCAGCAAGTGTAAATTATACGTTTCCTGAAGAAAAGCGTAATTTAGTCTATATCTTTATGGAATCTATGGAAACAACTTATGAAGACAAAGAGCATGGTGGTGCTTTTGACGAGTCTAGAATTCCAGAACTTACAGAATTAGCGGATAATAATCTTACTTTCACAAATGGAAATAATGATAATAATGGTTTTCTAGTACCGGCAATGTCAGGATGGACTTGTGCAGCTATGGTAGGACAGTCAAGCGGTGTTCCATTAAATACGCCGGCTGGCGCAAATGGCTATTTGTCAGATACATCGTTTTTGCCGGGTGCCTATACTTTAGGTGATATTTTAGGGGCTAATGGATATCAGAATGAGTTGTTATTAGGTTCAAAAGCTGAGTTTGGTGGTAGAGAATATTATTATAAACTGCATGGTAATTATAATATTGTGGATTATACATATGCACAAAAACAAGGATGGATCCCAGAAGATTATTATGTCTGGTGGGGTTATGAGGATTTGAAGTTGTTTGAATATGCTAAAAATGAATTAACAAAACTTTCAGAAACTGAACAACCATTTAACTTTAATATGTTAACAGCCGATACACACTTCGTTGGTGGATTGTATTGTAGTGAATGCGAAGATTTATATGATGGAGATCAATATTCAAATGTTATTCGTTGTTCAAGTAAACATGTTACTGAATTGGTACAGTGGATTCAAGAGCAGCCTTGGTATGAAAATACGACTATAGTACTAGCTGGAGATCATAAGAGTATGGATCAAGATTGGTTTCAGGAAATAGAAGATAGTGGATATGTCAGAAAAGGATACTATACAATTATCAATGCTGCAGCTACACCTTCAAATCAAAATTCAAGATCTATATCAACATATGATTTGTTTCCAACTACATTAGCTAGCTTAGGTATAACATTTGATTCGGACCGTTTAGGGTTAGGAACAAATTTATTTACAGATACACCAACCTTAGTTGAAATTATGGGGTTTGATAAATTGAATAAAAAATTAAGTCAGCATTCAAATTACTATGATAAATATATTTTGTATGGGAAGGGGAATGATTAATGGTGAGAAAGAGAGTATTGCTGTTAATCAATCCGAATTCTGGTAAGAAAAACTCTAAGGGTCAATTATTAGATGTGTTAAATGAATTCTCATCTCATAATTATCAAATGGAAGTATATGTATCTCAGAAACAGATGGATATTTGTCATTATATAGAAAAGAATGGTGAAGATTTTGATGTAGTTGCTGTATTTGGTGGGGATGGTACATTAAATGAGGCTACAAATGGTTTGATGAAGTTAGAACATAAACCAATCATTTCTTATTTTCCTACGGGTACCATGAATGATTTTGGCACGAACTTTGGTCTTACTAATGATATGGTGCAATGTGCAAAGATTGCTTGTAAAGAAAATGTAGAGTCTTTTGATGTGGGTAAGATGAATTCTCGTTACTTTAATTATGTGGCTGGCTTTGGAGCGTTTTGTAATGTGAGTTATGAAACCAAACAGGAATTAAAGAAGCAATTAGGGAATATGGCTTATATTATTAAGGCTTTGCATGAAATACCTAACTTGCATCCGTATCATGTAAAGATGAATATGGATGGCAAGGAGTTCGAAAAAGACTTGATGTTTGGATTGATTATTAATGGGAATCGTGTTGCTGGATTTGAAATGGTTGAGCAAGATGATAATACATTTAAGGATGGTGTATTTGATATTATCTTAGTCGAACATACACCTAATCTATTAGAGTTATATAATTATCCTTTAGGAGTATTGCATCCTGAATTAAACATGAAGTATGTAGAGAGATATAGGGCTAAATCCATTACGATTGAATCCCCTGAAAATTTGGCTTGGACGTTAGATGGTGAAGAAGGAGAGTCAACATTAGTTGCTCATATAGACAATTATCCAAGAGCTTTACAGATATATGCGGATAGAAAAGGATCTTTCAAATAAAAAAATGATATAAAAAATATATATAGACCTTTAATAAAGAAAAATAATATAAATAATTAACAAATATACAAAATATCTGGTAACAAGTTAGATTCTTTGATATAGTGGATATAGAGATTCACCTATAGAAAGGAATATTTTATATGAAACGGTTATTAGGTGTTGTATTGGTGTTATTTATGGCATGTATTCCAATGAATATACATGCCAAGGAGGTTGATTTATCTTTTGATTATAGTGGTCAAAAGGTAGAAATTGAAAATGCAGAGATGTATTTTAATCAATCATGGGAGATGTTAGATGAAGCTCCAACAGATTGTGGTACATACATTGCATGGACGAGTGATGGAGAAACGATTCTATTTGAAATTAATCCTAAGAAAGTACCAGTAAAGGTTACTTACAATAAGGATTGGAGAGAAAGTGATCCTGAAGAAGAAAAGTATTTGTGTGATTATGTTGGCGATTATGAGTTTAAGTTAAGAATTGATACGGATGGTAATATCAATTCATTGGACAATTATCAAGGAAATTATAATTTTCAGTTTGAGCCGAAGAATGTTAAGGACATTGAAGTTTTAAAGACTAAGATTACACATCCAGATGTTGAATACGTTTATTTTGAGGATGGTATTAGTATTTATAGTGATATAGATCATGTAAAACCAATTTTATTAAAAGATGTTGGGGAATATACAGTAGCGTTTGATTTGGATGAACGTTATTATGAATCGGTGCCATTCAAAGTAACAGTTCTTCCTAAAAGGGTTCAGTTAAGATTGAATAAACAATTTAAATACTTTGGTGAAGAAGATCCAGTCTTAGAAAATGATGATTATATTTTAACAAGAGAACCAGGGGAAGATATTGGCGATTATAAACTTACTGTTCAAAGTAAGTCAAAGAATTATAAGTATGAAATTATTGAGAATGATGTGTTTAAAATCTTAGGGAAGGATGCAATAGATAGAAATGAAACTAAGGGACCTTCTTTTAAGATTGATAAAGTAGTTGAAAAAACAACTCATAAAGAAACTATTGTTTTGAATAAAAGTCAATCTAAAATAACGACTGGTATTCAGACTAAAACATTTCCATATTCGATAGCTTTAATGTTTAGCTTGTTAGGTATATTCATTTTCATCTTTAAATTTATTTAGATTAAAATGAATAAGTCTCAGATACCGCTTATAATTTACAGTGAATCATATTATTGAATGGTTATAAAATTTAAATATTAATACGATTTCAATTAGTTAAAATTTTTGCTTAACATGTATTTAACAATTCATTACATTTAAAAATAATTTATTTACATTTACTATATTATCAAAATCTCCTTAAAGTATCGTATATAAAGGAATATGATTAACATTTTGTCAATTTAGGTATACTTGACAATGACTTTTATGAGGGTTAATATTTAAAAGAAACTTTTGGTAAAAAGTGTTGGTTATAACTTAAATATAGCTTTTATAGGTTATAGAAAGATACATTTAGGGAAGATTTTTAGTAGCTGGCTTTCCGCACTTAGATTGAACTGATTATTTATCTATTATGAATGGGTAGGGAAATCTGTATCTAAGTTATAACAATTTGGGTTGTATTTATAGACTCGTATATTACGAGTCTTTTTTAATGAAATGGGGATTTACATGAGTAAGAATTTAAAAAAGAGTAATACGCGCTGGCCTTTAGTTGTTTATGATGTCATTGTTTATATTATTGCCTCTATATTATTACTATGGATATATGGAGGAAATGGAAATCTAACAAATGCAGGTTCTTTACAGTTATCCATAATAGGATTTATATGTATATTTATCTGTCGAATGATTGGAAATATATACGGACAGATTTGGCGTTATGGTGGTATTCAAGGCTATATTCGCTTGATTTTCTCGGATGCAATAGCGTTTGTTCTATTAATTATTCTACAAGCTACATTATCGATTGAAAGAATGAGTTTTGATCGTGCATTGAGTTTAGTTTGTGTCAATTTATTAGGTGCAATTAGTATTCGTATGATTTACCGTTATGCGTATCTATATAGTAATAATGAAACATCAAAGGGTAAATTTTTAAGCAAGTTATTATATAGAATTTCTGGATTAACGACAGGAACGGATAAAGAAGTTCAGAAAATTAAGATTGCGATTATAGGTGCAGGACGAGTAGGAGCTAGTTTTGCCGAAGAATTAGTAAATGATGAAAAAGCAGTATATGTGCCTCGTTGTTTTATTGATATAGATAAAACAAAAGCAGGAAGAGAAGTGAATGGTATTCCTGTATGGTATGCAGATGAAACTACATTGGATAAGTTAAAGGCTTATGAGGTACAAGAAATTGTATTCGCAATTCCGAATATGGATGTAAACAAAAAGAAATGCTTGTATGAACATTATAAGAATGCAGGATATAAAGTAAAGGTATATGACTATCCAACATTATATACTGCAGGAAGTAAACGTAATTTAAGAGAGTTTGATATTGAAGAATTATTATTCAGAAAACCGCTAGCTGTCACAAATGAGCAAACATATGCATATTATAAAGATAAAGTCATCTTAATTACCGGTGGTGGAGGATCTATTGGATCTGAATTATGTAGACAATTAGCAAAGATGGATCCTAAACAAATCATCATCTTAGATATCTATGAAAATGGTGCTTATGATGTACAACAAGAATTAAAGATTGCCTATGGAAATAATATAAATCTTCAAATTGAAATTTGTTCAATTACACATAAAAAAGCATTAGAAAAAGTATTTAAACAATACTATCCACAAATCATTATCAATGCAGCTGCACACAAACACGTACCTTTAATGGAACATAATTGTGTGGAAGCCATCTATAATAACGTATTTGGAACAAAGAACTTAATTGAGTTTTGTGAAAAATATCATGCGCAACGCTTTATGATGGTATCTACTGACAAAGCGGTAAACCCAACAAACGTAATGGGCGCTACTAAGCGTATGTGTGAAATGATGGTACAATCTGCAAGTATGTATGGACATGTGAAATATAGTGCAACACGCTTTGGAAATGTTTTAGGAAGTGCTGGAAGTGTTATTCCATTATTCAAAAGACAAATTGCCAAAGGTGGACCTGTAACACTAACAGATAAGAGAATCATTCGTTATTTTATGACGATTCCAGAAGCTAGTCAATTAGTCCTACAATCCGGTGCTATGGCTAATAATGGAGAACTATTTGTATTAGACATGGGACAACCAGTAAAGATTCTAGACTTAGCCGAAAACATGATCAAATTATCAGGAGCCCATGATATTGAAATTATTGAAACAGGATTACGTCCTGGAGAAAAATTATACGAAGAACTATTAATGAATAGTCAAACATTAACAAAAACAGATAACGACTTGATCTTCATTGAAAAGGATACACCACTATCTAAAGAAGAAATCGACGAAAAACTTGAAGTATTAAGAAACGCAATTGAATCTGAAGATGACAATAATGCTAGAGAAGCATTAAGAAGTGTTGTACCAACATTTAGAAGACCAGAAGAAATAAATCAAGGGGTGAAATAGTATGTTTAATAAGAATAATCAATTTAAGGCATTTGAATCAAAGGTTTGGCTTTCAAGCCCAACTATGCATGGTGATGAATTAAAGTATATGACACAAGCTTATGAAACAAATTGGATGTCTACTGTAGGGGAAAATATTAATCAAGTAGAAGCAATGACTTGTGAAAAGATTGGTTGTAAATATGCGGTTGGACTTTCTTGTGGAACAGCCTCTTTACACTTATCTATGAAGCTTGCAGGAATTGAAGCATATGGAATGCCAAAAGTAAGACATGGTGCTTTAGAAGGTAAAAAAGTATTTTGTTCAGACATGACATTTGATGCGACAGTTAATCCAATTGTTTATGAAGGTGGAGAACCAGTATTTATTGAAACAGAGACAGAAACTTGGAATATGGATGCAAAGGCATTAGAAAAAGCTTTTGAAATCTATCCAGACGTAAGAGTTGTTGTGTTAGCACATCTATATGGAACTCCAGGTAAAATGGATGAAATTATGGAAGTGATTCATAAACATAATGCGATTCTTGTAGAGGATGCAGCAGAGTCTATGGGAGCTACTTATAAAGGCATTGAAACAGGAACATTTGGAAAATATAACACTGTATCTTTTAATGGAAATAAAATCATTACCGGATCTAGTGGAGGATGTTTCTTAACTAATGATTTAGAAGCAGCTAATAAAGTCAGAAAATGGTCAACGCAATCAAGAGAAAATGCAGCTTGGTATCAACATGAAGAATTAGGCTATAACTATAGAATGAGTAATGTTGTTGCAGGTGTAGTGAGAGGTCAATTACCTTATCTAGATGAACATATTCAACAAAAAAAAGCTATCTATTATAGATATAAAGAAGGATTAAAGGGATTACCAGTACAAATGAATCCAATCCCAGAAGATTGTGAACCAAACTATTGGTTATCATGTTTAATCATTGATGAAGATGCAATGACTAAACAAGTTCGTTCAGAACAAGATGTTCTTTATACAAAAGAACAAGGAAAGACTTGTCCAACAGAAATCCTAGAGGCTATTGCTTCAATTAATGCAGAAGGAAGACCAATCTGGAAACCTATGCATATGCAACCAATTTATAGATTAAATCCATTCATTAATAAAGATGGAATCAATAGAGCTAAGACAAATGCATATATTCAAGGTGAAACACAAGATATTGGTATGGACATCTTTAATAGAGGATTATGTTTACCTAGTGATAACAAAATGACAGTAGAACAACAAGATCGAATTATTGAAGTAATTAGGAGTTGCTTTGAATAGTATGCATAAAAAAGGAATATATGAAAAATATATAAAAAGGCCTCAGGATTTTATTTGTGGTACTTTTGGTTTTATAGTTCTATCTCCTGTCATGTTAATTACAGCAATTCTTGTAAGAACTAAATTAGGGTCTCCAATTATCTTCAAGCAAGAAAGACCAGGTTTAAATGGAAAAGTGTTTAAACTTTATAAGTTTAGAACAATGACTGATCAAAAAGATGAAAATGGCAATCTATTACCAGATGAAGTAAGATTAACAAAATTTGGTAAAATGCTACGTTCTACAAGTTTAGATGAACTTCCAGAACTTATAAATATTATTAAAGGCGATATGGCTGTTGTGGGTCCAAGACCTTTATTGGTGAGCTATTTACCATTATATAATGAACATCAAGCAAGACGTCATGAAGTTAGGCCAGGATTTACTGGATATGCACAGGTACATGGAAGAAATTCTATTACTTGGGAAGATAAATTTGATAAAGATGTTTATTATGTTGATAGAATTAGTTTTTTCATGGATTGGAGTATTATTTTTCAAACAATAAAAACAGTTGTAAAAAAAGAAGGAATTACTTCTAATTCATCTGTAACGATGGAAGCTTTTACTGGAACAAAAGATTAGTCAAAAGAGAGTTATTCGGAGGTATATATAGTGAAAGATATATATATAGTTGGTGCTGGTGGATTTGGTCGTGAAGTTTTATGGCTAATTCAAAGAATAAATAACGTGAATTTGGAATGGAATATAAAAGGATTTATTGATGATAATAAATCAATACAAAATACAATTATTGATGAGTATCCTGTGGTAGGTTCAATTGATGATTTGGAGAATATCGATGGATATGTTGTTATTGCAATTGGAAATTCACGTATTAAAAAGAACATAGTTGAAAGAATTAAAAGTATGTCTAATGTTAAATTTGCAACATTAGTTGATCCTTCTACAATAATGTCGAATCGAGTAAATATAGGAGAAGGAAGTATTATTTGCGCTGGAAATATTATTACAGTAGATATAAAAATAGGAAATCATGTTATTTTAAATTTAGATTGTACGGTGGGACATGATGTAGTTATAAATGATTTTGTAACAGTTTATCCATCAGCTAATATCTCTGGTAATACTATGATTGGTAGATGTTCAGAAATCGGAACAGGTACTAAAATAATACAAGGGACATTTATTTGTGATAATGTCATATTAGGTGCTGGTGCTACGGTAGTTAAAGATATAACGGTAGAAGGTACTTATGTTGGTACACCTACAAAAAAAATAAAATAGGAGTAGTAAATTAATGAAAATACTAATAGTCGCTAATGATGATGCAGGGTTATATCAATTTAGAAGAGAATTAATATGTGAGCTTCTTAAAAAACATGATGTATATATATCTTTGCCTTATGGTAAATTAGTTGAAAATTTAAAAGAAGATGGATGTAAATATATTGAAACAAGAGTTGATCGGAGGGGGATCAATCCTGTTACAGATTTATTTTTATTTTTAAAGTATTTAAAAATCATAACTAAATTAAAACCAGATTTAGTAATAACATATACTATAAAACCGAATATTTATGCAGGATTATCTTCTCGTTTGTTAAAAATACCTTATGCAATCAATATTACTGGACTAGGTACAGCTTTTGAAAAAGATTCATTGTTAAAAAAGTTAGTTATATTAATGTATAAAGTAAGTTGTAAAGATGCTAAAGTTGTTTTTTTCGAGAATGAAGAAAACAAACAAATTTTTATTGATGAATCAATTATCGATAAGAGCCAAGCTTTTAGATTAAATGGTGCAGGAGTAAATTTAGAAAAGTTTAAATTATTAGATTATCCTAAAGAAAATAAAACAATTTTTCTATTTATGGGACGAATAATGGCAGAAAAAGGCGTAAATGAGTTGTTTGAAGCCACAAAAAGATTAGTTGATAATGGTACAAATTGTGAATTAGATGTTTTAGGATATTATGAAGAAGATTACGAAAATAAGATCAAAAAATATGAAAATGAAGGCTGGCTAAAATATTATGGGTATCAAAGCGATGTGCGACCATTTATTGAAAAATGTCATTGCTTTGTGCTTCCATCTTGGCATGAAGGCATGGCTAATACAAATTTAGAATGTGCAGCATCTGGTAGACCTGTAATCACTAGTAATATTTTCGGATGCAAGGAAGCTGTTGAAGACAGTGTAACTGGATATTTAACAGAAAAGAAAAATTCAGAAAGTTTATATAATGCAATGAAAAAGTTTACTATGCTTTCATATAACGAAAAATTAAAAATGGGATATGCTGGCAGAAAAAGAATGGAGAAAGTTTTTGATAAAAATAAGGTAGTTCAACAAACGATAAAAGTATTAAGAGAAAAAGGAGTTACTGATGCTTGAAAAAGTCGCAATTGTTATTTTGAGTTATAATAACGTTAAAGATACAGTTGAATGTATAAAAAGTATTTATAGCAATATTGAAAGAAATTTATTTGAAATATTTTTAATAGATAATTCTACAGATGAATATTATTTAAAAAATATTGAAAGCAAAGTCAATGTTTATTTTAGTGCTAAGGTAAATAACAATGGCTATTCTCATGGAAATAATGTTGGTATACGAAAGGCTATCTCTTTAAATTTTAAATATATCATGATTTTAAACAATGATACAATTGTAACAAGAGATTGTTTACAAAAATTAATTGATAAAGTTAATAATGATGAAAATATCGGCATTGTAGCTCCATTGATTAAGAGATATTCTGACAATAAAATATGGAGTTCAGGTGGATCATATAGAAAATTATTATGTAATTATCAAATGACTAGTAAAAATATTACTTCGGATGCTGAATGTGAATTTTTAACTGGATGTTGTTTTCTGGCAAAAAGTAATTTATTTCAAAATATTGGGTTGCTAAAGGAAGATTATTTTATGTATAACGAAGATTCTGAATTTTGTCATAGATTAAAGATGTATGGATATAAAAATTATTTAGTGAAAAATAGTGTGGTTTTACATAAAGTTAGTGTTTCGAGTGAAGCAAATAGTCCATTCCAATTATATTATATCTATAGAAATAGAATAGGTTTCTGTTATTATGAGTTCAAAGGATTAAAAAGAATTTATGCTATTAATGTAAATAAGTTGCAGGCTTTATATAGATATTTAATTTTAAAAAAAGAGGGGCAACGTAAAGAAGCAAAAGCAGTATATTATGCAATATTAGATTATAAAAAGATTAATGGTAAAGGTAGGTATTAATATGTTATTTTTCATATCTATTAGTTTATCATTATTTACTCTTTTATTAAGTAATATTTTAAATAAAAAAGTAAAAAATCCCCTTAACCCATGTTCGATAATGGTTTATATTTGGCTTTTGTTATTATTTATAGCAGTTAAATATGGATCAAAACTAGGATATTATCCAGTGGATATATCGGTTATATTGTTTACTATCTTTTTTTTAGATTTAATTTTGATTATCACTTATTTTGGTTCTGAGACTATTAATAACAATTATAAATTTTGTATCGATTTTTCTGAAAAAAAGATATTTAATATTTCGATTGTGTTATTCTTATTCTTTTTGTTTTCTACATTTTGCTATTTCAAAAATTTATCAAATTATATACCTTTAAATAATTTACTATCAAATATTTGGTTATGGAAAGATTTAGAATTAAGCGGTAAATTATCAAGTAATTCGTTATTATTCTTAGGACGTAATTTACAATTAATTGGTACGATACTTGCTATCGGTTTCTTAAATTGTACTGGTTATAGAAAAAAAACAATATTTGTTTTTTTGATTATTTATTTATTGTTAACATTTATAGATCCACGAAGAGATCCAATAATTGATAAATTAATATATATCATTTGCCCTTTTGTTTTATATTATAAAGGAAATATTAAACAAATTCTAAAGTGGGTTATTCCTCTCTCTATCATTTTTATTATTACTTTTTTTATACTTAGTTCATCTCTAAGTTTTGGAAAAGAGAATGGTTGGTCAGCAATGGGAGCTTATACTTTTGCATCTTTTAATTCTCTACAAAAAGCTATAGATACAAAATTTACGTCAAGATCAGAATTGGTTTTAGGTAACACTTTTTATTTTATATATATGATTTTAAAATTTATAAATCCAATTCTCACACCGCCAAATATAGTTTTAAATTTTCTTGGTGGATCAGATACTGTTAACGTTTATACATCTTTAATAGCTCCATATTTAGATTCTAATGGTAACTTATTTGTTTTTGTTATTTTAATTGTAATTTATGCCTTATATATAGGTATTGTAATTGCAATATCAATAAATATTTCGTATAAAAAACGTGATTTTTCTGCGATGATTTTTTCTAGTGCTGTATATGCGTGCGCAATAAGATCATTTTATAATCCAACATTTAGTTATGCGGAAATATTAGTATCTATTATTTATATAATTTTAATGAAAACTATTTTCGAAAAAAGGGCAAAAAAATAGAAAGAGGTTTTAATGGATAAACAGTTAAAAAAAGGAATGGTTATTGTTTTTGTTACCAATGTAATAAATTTAATATTTAATCTTTTAATCAACTTTTTGATGCCAAAGTATTTATCGGTTAATAATTATGCCATTATAAAAACATTCCAGCTTTATTCTGCATACGTAGGATTACTTCATTTTGGATATGTTGATGCAGTATACTTAAAATATGGTGGAAAAAACATAGCACAAGAAATCGATGGAGATTTTTCGGAAAATTTATCAACAATGAGAATTTTTCAAATGATTGTATCAATAATTTTCATCATGATTTCGATATATATGCAAGATATTTTGTTGATTTTATTTTCGTTAACTATTCTACCAGTGAATATGGCAAATTATTTTAAATTTTTGTATCAAGCGACTGGCGAGTTTAGGATATATGGTAAAATAATGAACATGTCTACTTTTTTGCTTTTTTTTATAAATATGTTTTGGATAATTTTCTTTAGAAATGTCAATGCTATATTTATAATTGTTTCTTATGTATTTATATATTATTTAATTAACATTATTTTAGAATTTCAATTCTATATGACATATAGAGTGAGTAAGCCATTAAAATTTTTTTCAATAAGAGAATTAGTTATATCTGTTAAAAAAGGGATTTATTTAACAGTTGGAAACTTAGCTTCTTTATTTTTGAGTACAATGGATAGATGGTTTGTTAAAATATTTTTAAATGTAATTGATTTTGCACATTATTCATTTGCTGTTAGTGTGCAGGGATTTTTGAATGTTGCTATTACACCTATAACGACTACTTTATATAACTACTTTTGTAAAGAAAAAGAGTCACATAAAATAATATATATATATAATTTAGTTACTTTATTTGGCGTTTTACTTTGTAGCTCAGTTTTCATAATTAAATTTATTTTAGAACTCTATTTAGTCAAGTATAAAAAAGCTCTAATTGTCATTGTCTTATTGTTTTCATCACAGATGTTTAATGTTGTAATAAATGGAGTGTTTGTAAATTTATATAAAGCACAATCAAAACAAAAAATATACTTTATTAAATTAGTATTTATTTTAACTGTTGCAACAATTTTAAATTTTGTATTTTATTATTTTTATCCATATAAGGAATCTTTTGCTTTTGCTACGTTGGTATCGACAATTCTGTGGTTTTTAATATCAATTAAAGATTTTCCATGTATTTATGAACAAAAAAAGTCTATGTTATTTTTGTTTGTAGAACTTTTTCTGCTGATTTTTTTGGCATTAAAATTTTTTTCAATTATTGGATTTATTTTATATATAGTTACATCTGTTATAGTGATGATATTGATTATGCCGGATATTGTAAATGAAATTTTAACTAAATTAAAATTACAAATCAAATTATTAAAAGGAGTTAGATCATGAAATATACAATAGTAATTAATTATATTGGAAAAAAAGGCGGAGGCACTTTAGATGCTTTTGAGATGGCAAAAGCGTTGGCAGAAAAAGGGAACGTTGTTATTCCAATTATTTCAAAACAGATTCAAAATAGAAGTTTATGGGATACTATAGAATTTGAAAAAGTAATTGAAATTGATACATATAATACAAAATCAGAATTTTTATACCAATCTTTGACATTTAAAAGTAAGATATCAAAAGTAATTAAAAGAGAATTAAATGGGTATAATGTGGACATAAGTTATAGTCCTATGGTAACATTTTGGACGAATCGTATCAATAAAGTTGTTAGAGCAAAAAAAAATATTACAGTATGTCATGACTTAAAACCACATAGTGGTGAAAAATGGATAAATACTTATATTGCAAAAAAGCAGTATAATGCTGATATGGTTATTGTGCATTCAAAGAAATTTTTGCAAGAGGCAAAGGATAAATTTGGAAATGCTGCATATATTCCGTTAGGAAGACACAATATATATAAATCGATGAAAAAAAAGACTTGTATATCTTATCCTGAAGACAAAATTAATTTTCTTTTTTTTGGTCGTATAGAAGATTATAAAGGCTTAGATATTTTAATAGAGGCTTATTTAAAGTTGCAAGATTTATATAATGATATTACGCTAAGTATTGTTGGATCTGGAGATTTTACTAAATATGATTCAAAATTTTCTGAAATTAAGAATTCTAACTTAATTAATAGATTTGTGGAAGATGAAGAAGTAGAAAGTGTGTTCACAGGGAAGAATTTAGTATGTATTTGTCCATATAATGATGCAACTCAATCTGGTGTTGTTTTATTAGCCTATGATTATGGAATTCCTGTAATTGCCACAAAAACTGGTGGTTTAGAGGAACAAGTTTTTAATGAGAAAACTGGTTATTTAATAGAACCAAAAAATGTAGAGGAGTTATTTAAAAAAATGGAATTATTTATTAAAGAACCTGAAATAATTAATAATATGCAAAATAATATAAAAGACTATTTGAACAGTATTGGTTGGGATAAATCAGCAGAGAATTTAATGCAGTTAATATCAAGTGTTATTTAATTGGTATATTTAAATAAAAAGTTTAGAATCAATTTAAGCATAGTTACTTATTTTATAAATAATAAATTAATAAAAATTATGACTGAATATTAATTTAACAAATGATTAGGGATTTAACAATGAAAGAAAAGGAGGAATATATTGGAAACGGTCTCAATAGTTGAGACATTTACAATATAATAAATAAAATGATTATTACTAAAACACCATTTAGAATGTCTTTTTTTGGTGGTGGAACAGATATGGAATCATTCTTCAAAGAGAACGGGGGGTCTGTTTTATCTACAACGTTCGATAAATACTGCTATGTAAATGTTAGACATTTACCTAGGTTTTTTGATTATTCAACTGAGCTTAGCTATTCAAAAATTGAAAGAGTAACAGATGTGAATGATATTGAACATCCTGCAATTCGTAATGCGATGAAGATGTTAGATATGCATGAGCTAAGATTAACATATGAAGCGGATCTACCAGCAAGAAGTGGTTTAGGAACAAGTTCTTCTTTTGCTGTGGGTATGTTAAATGCATTTTATGCACTTAAAGGCAAATGTGCTTCTAAAAAGCAACTGGCAGATGAAGCCATATATTTAGAAAGAGTTTTATGTAATGAAGCGGGAGGCTGGCAAGATCAGATAGCTGCTTCATTTGGTGGATTTAATCGTATTGATTTTAATGCGGATGGTTATGATGTTCGCCCTATTATTATTTCACCTGAAAGAAAAAGACAACTGAATAATAATTTAATGATGTTTTTTACAGGTTTTACACGTTTTTCAAGTGATGTGCAAAAAGCTAATAAACTAGATGATGCCAGCAAGAAAAAGCAATTAAAAGAAATGCTAATGCTTGTTGATGAAGCAGAGTCTGTATTAAAAGATAAGTCTAAAGATTTAGATGATTTTGGAAGATTATTAGATGTAACATGGAAGTTAAAAAGACAAACTGGAAAATCTGTATCGACAAATCATATTGATGAGTTATATGAAAAAGGTATACAGGCAGGTGCTTTAGGTGGAAAGCTATTAGGTGCTGGTGGAGGAGGCTTCTTAGTTTTTTATGTACAGCCAAATAAACAAAGTGAAGTAAAAAAAGCAATGAAAGACTTAATGTATATTCCATTTAAGTTTGAAGATGCTGGAACGCAGGTGATTTATTATGGCCCAGAAGACTATTCACCATTGGAGGAAGTATGATGAAAGTTGTGATTATGGCTGGAGGTAAGGGAACGCGAATTACGAGTGTTGCCTCAGATATTCCAAAGCCAATGATTTTGATTGATGGAAAACCAGTATTAGAACATGAAATTGAATGTTTAAGAAAACAAGGCTTTGTTGACCTTATTCTTACTGTTTCTCATTTAGGAAATATAATTATGGATTATTTTGGAGATGGTTCAAAATTTGGCGTACATATTGAATACTATTTTGAAAAAGAACCACTAGGAAATGCTGGAGCTTTATTCAAAATTAAAGATCAATTAACTGATGATTTTTTACTATTAAATGCGGATGCGATGTTCGATGTGGATTTCAAACGTTTTGTAGCATATCATAAACAACACCACGGTTTAGTGACATTATTTACACATCCTAATAGTCATCCTTATGATAGCGGGTTGATTGTTTCCAATGCCTCTTGTCAAGTTGAACAATGGCTCGCTAAAGAAGATGCTAGACCTACATATTATAAGAATCGTGTCAATGCAGGTTTACATGTGATTAATAAGGAAGTGTTGAATCAACCAATCAATACACAAAAGATTGATTTAGACCGTCAATTATTAAAACCTTTAGCTGGTACAGGTAAGATGTATTGTTATGACAGCCCAGAATACGTAAAGGATATGGGAACACCTAAAAGATATTATGCGGTATGTGATGATTTTAAAGAAGGTCGAGTGCAGGCAAAAAACTTGTCTCAAAAACAAAAGGCTATCTTTTTAGATCGTGACGGTACCATCAATAAGTATGTTGGATTTTTAAGAGATATTCATCAATTTGAATTATTGCCAAATGCTTCAAAGGCTATTAAAAAAATCAATGATTCTGGTTATCTAGCTATTGTTGTAACCAATCAGCCTGTCATTGCGCGTGGAGAAGTCACAAGAGAAGAATTGAATGAGATTCATAATAAGATGGAAACATTGCTTGGACAAGATGGAGCGTATTTGGATGGTATTTATTATTGTCCACACCACCCTCATAAAGGCTACAAAGGTGAGATTGTAGAATTAAAGATAGATTGTGATTGTAGAAAGCCAAAGCCAGGCATGTTGATTCAGGCTTCTAAAGATTTCAATATTGACTTAAACCAGTCATGGATGATTGGAGATAGTGACAATGACATTCTTGCTGGAGTAAATGCTGGTTGTAAAACTGAAAGAGTCACAGAAGAAGAATCATTGTATGACATTATAGAAAGGATATTGTGATTATGTTAGAAAAAAGATTAGAGAAACATATTGATTTGTTGATTGAACGATATCCTGTATTAGAAGTATGCAAAGAAGATATCATTTCTGGATATGAACTATTAGAAGAATGTTATACAAAGGGTGGAAAGCTATTGATTGCCGGAAATGGGGGTTCGGCTGCTGATGCTGAGCATATTGCCGGAGAATTGATGAAACGTTTTAAAAGGCCTCGTCCTATTCCAAATGAATTAAAGGAAAAATTAATTGAGATTGATCCGATTCGAGGTAAAAATCTATCAAAAAATTTAGAAAGACCATTAATGGCCATTCCTTTAGTGGCACATGAAGCTTTGACAACAGCCTATATCAATGATGTTGATGGCTTAGGTGTATTTGCACAACAATTATATGGCTATGGAAAAGAAGGAGATGTTTTTTTAGGTATATCGACTTCAGGGAATAGTAAAAATATTATGAATGCCACAGTTGTTGCAAGAGCGTTAGGACTACAAGTTTTAGGGCTAACTGGAAAATCAGGTGGGGAATTAAAAGATGTTTCTAATATTTGTGTAAAGGTGCCAGAAATAGAAACTTATATGATCCAAGAACTGCATTTGCCTATATATCATTGTTGGTGTTTGATGTTAGAAGATTATTTTTTCAAAAATATTACGTTAGAATAAGCAATTTAAAATATAATATTTATTCTAAATTACTGGGACTATAGTTAATATTATTATATATAAATATGATTTTTGATTAATAATAAGTTATTAATTAAGTAATTATTATATTATAAAAATTAATATTCTTAAAAAGATAATATATTTTTAAATGCTTAGGATTTAAAAATATTTATAATAGATATAGATATTGGCTTAATAGATACATTGGTGACTTGTTAATATAACTGACATTAATGGTGTCTATTTAAGACTTATTGTATAGGTGTAATCGAAAGAGAGACTACACTTATGACAAGAACTTCAAAATATTTAAACCAAGATATTATCGCTGCTTTACAATATTTTCAAATCGAAAAGATTGATCGTGAAATCACTGATTATTTAGATACAAACAATAAAATGAATACGTATCATTTTGAATACTGTCCTAAATGCGGATGTTATCATCCTCGTTTAATTAAGAGTGGTTTTGCCAACTCTGGTAAACAAATGCTTCGTTGTAAAGAATGCGGAAAACGTT
>OLRP01000893.1_pt1 | contig 25620 bp, 22 predicted proteins | sample 1672401 | NCBI WGS metagenome assembly OLRP01 (sample SAMEA3136682, study PRJEB25190) | human gut metagenome | reverse complement strand
TACTTCTTCCGATGTATGAATATCCTTCATATCCGGTCCAAGAGATACACAGTCAAGGCCTTCCATTTTTTTGTAGAAAAGCCCGCATTCAAGACCTGCATGAATTGCCACAACTTCCGGTTTATGGCCATACATTTCTTCAAAAATCTCCACCATCTTATCTCTTAATGGAGAATCTTTCCGGTATTCCCATGCAGGATATGCACCCTGTACTTCATAATCTCCCCCAAGAAACTCTGTAAGATATTCGATTTTATCAGATATTGCGCTGCATACCGCATCTACGGAACTTCTTACACTTGAACTTGCAAAGAGCTCGTCCTCATCCAACCGAAGAATTCCGATATTACTGGATGATTCCACCAGACCTTTAATAGTCCCACTCATTTTCTGGATTCCAAATGGTACATTCTGAAGATAGAATACAATCTTCTCCTGGCTTGTAGGATGAAGGACCTGAGCTGTCTCTACTCCATTCTCTTTCACTTCAATGGTAATATTCTCATCAGAGCCGGTATATTCCTCCCTGATCTGCTCCTGGAGTTCTTTTGCGTATGCTTTTACTTCTTCTGGTGCATCAGTCAGAAACTCTGTGATGCATTCTCTCGTAATGGCATTATCCTTCTGGCCACCTGCAAGAGAAATCACTGCATAATCTGCCTTTTTCTTAAGGCCATAAAGGAAACGTCCCATCAGCTTGTTGGCGTTAGCTCTGTTTTTATCAATCTCAGCACCGGAATGTCCGCCCATAAGTCCGCAGACCTTAACCTGTATCTTAGTTCCCTCGCCCTCGACGCGCTGAACCGGAATATGACTGATCCCTGAAAGGCCACCTGCGCAACTGATCCAGAGACTTCCCTCTGCCTCAGAATCCAGATTGATAAATCTTCTGCCTTTCAGTACGCTGCAATCCAGTCCTACTGCACCAAGAAGGCCAATCTCTTCATCAACCGTAAATAACACTTCAAGTGGTGGATGCGGAATATCTGTACTCTCAAGAAGAGCAAGGCCATAGGCAACAGCAATACCATCATCTCCGCCAAGAGTTGTTCCATTAGCAGTTACATAACCGTCTTTTACAGAAATATTTAATCCGTCTTTTGTAAAATCATGTTCTACATTCGGACGTTTCTCACATACCATATCCATATGGCCCTGAATGATAACTGTCGGAGAATTTTCATATCCTGATGTACCTGGTTTATAGATGATCACGTTATTCATTTCATCCTGTACGTATTTAAACCCGTGATCTTTCGCAAAATTCACAAGAAAATCACTGATCTGTTTCGTATTTCCGGAACCGTGAGGAATCTTACAGATCTCCTCAAAATAATGAAAGACTCTCTTAGGTTCACAATTCTCTAATGCTGGCATAAATTCTGCCTCCTTCTGCTCCATAAATTCATTTATTTTTATAATAATCATATACTGTAAAAAAAGCAAGGCCGGGATCTTATGAAATCGAAAATATTAACACTTTTCAGTATCTGTCTGCTGTTTTTTCTGCTTCTTCACCCGGACGAAGGGCTCCTGGGTGCCAGGGACGGATTGACGCTGTGGCTGAATGTTATGCTTCCAACCCTGCTTCCCTTCCTGATCTTCACCGGAATTCTTTTAAAAGCCGGAAATCTCACAAAACTCCTGAATCCATTTTCCCTTCTGTGGGAAAAATGTTTCGGTCTTTCTCCAGCCGGAGCCTATGTTCTGATTCTGGGTTTTCTGTGCGGTTACCCTATGGGAGCAAAGATTGCCCATGATCTTTACATAAATGATCAGATTTCCAAAAAAGAAGGCGAATATCTTCTTTCTTTTTCCTGCAACGCCAGTCCTGCTTTCGTTGTTTCCTATCTGACCGGCAGCATTTTGCAGAACAGAATCCATCCGATGCAGATAGTCCTGATCCTGTTAACTGCTGATCTTTTCTGCATGCTTTTTTTTCGATTTCTGATATATCATGGAAACACACTGACTCCTGCCAAAGTTAAATCCATAAAAAAAGAGACATACCAGCAGGACTCCACAGGAGTCATCCTGGATGTCTCGATCATGAACGGATTTGAAACCATCACACGGCTCGGGGGCTATATTCTGATATTTTCATTGGTATTTACATGTATCAGACATTACTGGCCATTCTCCGAACAGACCAGTATCCTGTTTACAAGTCCCATCGAGCTGACCACAGGATTACAGCAGATCGCTCACTCCCGGTATTCATGGAGATTTCGCTGTATATCCTCCATAACTCTTACCGCATTCGGTGGGCTCTGCGTTATGTTCCAGACAAAAAGTGTACTGGAAAACCGATTATCACTGTTTCCTTATGTTACATCCAAATGTCTGAATACATCCCTGGTTTTCCTGTTCTTAGTTCTCTCCGATATCGTCTAACAGTTCATCCTCATCACTATCACTGGAAGCACTGTCTTCGTCCTGGAAAGTATTGGAAATTGCAGCTGCCTGTGCAGTCTGTGGCGCAAGTTCCTGTCGGTTATGGTTTACAACTTCAAGACAACTCTGCAGTGCATCGATAAATGCTTTATATTTACCGCCGGCATCCTCAAGTGTCTGGTTCAGAACAGAACCAATATTCGCCATCATATCATCTGTATATGTGATCGCACTGAGACGGATACTGTTGGCATCCTGTGTTGCAGAATCAAGGATCTCCTGAGCCTGCTTGTTGGCAGCATTGATCGTTTCATTTGCCTGTGCATACGCCTTCTGCATGATCTCATGCTGTGTAACCAGCTCCTGTGCTTTCGTCTGCGCATCTGCGATCAGGCTGTCAGCCTTGGACTGTGCATCCTCAAGGATTGCATCCTTATTGCTGATGATCTTCTGATAACGTTTGATCTCATCTGGAGTTTTCAGACGCAGTTCACGTAAAAGTTCCTCAATCTCTTCTTTATTCACTACGATCTTGGTAGTGGAAAGAGGCTGAAATTTACAGCTGTCCACATACTCTTCAATCTCCTGAATGATCTGTTCAATTCTGCTGCTCATAAATACACTCTCCTTATTTCTCTGTTTCTCTTTTTTTCAATTTTTCTTCGACTGCTTCCGTAATCTCACTTGGAGCAAACTTACTCAGATCTCCTCCGAAATTCGCAACCTCTTTCATGATCGTGGAGCTTAAGTATGCATATTCCAGACTGGTTGTGAGAAAAACGGTATCCACATCCGGTGCAAGAACACGGTTGGTCTGCGCCATCTGCAGCTCGTATTCAAAATCCGTGACAGCACGAAGACCGCGAACGATCACCTGGGCATGATTCTCCCTGGCAAAGTTCACAGACAGGCCCTCAAATGCTTTCACCTCCACATTCGGGATATCTTTTGTTGCCTTTGCTAGTATCTTAACACGTTCTTCCACAGAAAACAACGGACTTTTTGCAGAATTGTGCAAAACGCCCACTATAACCCGGTCAAAAGAAATGCTTGCTCGTTTAATAATATCAAGATGACCATAAGTTGCCGGGTCAAAACTTCCTGGGTATACGGCTGTTATCATATGTCTGTCTCGCTTTCATTTTTTTAGGAAAACATGCTTATTTGTTTTATATTCCTTGGAACGTATCAGATGATAGCCCAGTTCCTCCACATAAGAAAAATCCGTGTAAAGATCTTCTTCTATGATAATAAGCGTGTTCTCGTTTGCAAGAGTACTGTCAGCCAGATATTCGAGAACCGGCTGCTCCAGATGCTGTTCATAAGGTGCATCCATAAAGATACAGTCAAAAGGTTCTCCACCTTCCAGTGAACGCAACGCCTGCAGTACATCCATGTTCAGCAGTTTACCACCTTCAGAGAGTTTTGTAAATGAAAGATTTTCACGGATACATGCACATGCCTTGGGATTTTTTTCAACAAATACTGCATAATCAGCGCCTCGGCTCAATGCCTCGATACCAATAGCTCCGCTTCCGGCAAACAGATCCAGAAATACAGCCCCCGGCACATCCATCTGTAAAATATTAAATAAAGTCTCTTTAATTCGATCGGTTGTTGGCCGCGTATCTTTGCCTTCAATCGTCTTTAAAGGCATACTGCGGGCCGTTCCTGCTATAATCCTCATAGTTGGCCTCCTAATGATAATAAATGAAAAGCTGTGTCCTGCATCTGATCAATCCTGCTCTTTTAAAACAGCTTTGTTTTTATACAGGTAATCAAGGAGTGATACAATGGTCAGTACCAATGCCACATAAGTTGCAATCAGAGCCAGTACATGAATAATTCCAACGCCTGCCACATACACATCAGCATTCATGCTCAGAATCAGTAAAATAATCATTGCCATCTGGAATGTAGTCTTAAATTTGCCCCACATACTTGCAGCGATAACAATCTGATGCTCTGCTGCAATGAGACGGAATCCACTGATGATAAATTCACGGGCAATGATAATGATCACAATCCATGCCGGCAGCAATTTTAAGTCTACCAGACAGATCATAGCGGAACACACCAACAGCTTATCTGCCAGCGGATCCATAAATTTTCCAAAGTTTGTGACCAGATTATATTTTCTGGCAATTTTTCCATCCAGCAGATCGGTCAGACTGGCCACCACAAAAATCGCCAGTGCGATCCATTTGTTCGCCACTCCACCAAGATCTGTCAGCATAAACAGCACAAAAAACGGTACCATCAGCACTCGCAGAACCGTCAGTTTATTCGGTAAATTCATCAGATAAGACCTCCTATCAAATCATAATCCACTGCTCCCGATACTTTTACCTTTGCAAAATCACCGGACATCAGTTCTTCCTCTGTGTTAACAAAAATCAAACCGTCCACATTCGGCGCATCTCTGTATGTTCTTCCCACATATGCATTTTCATCTGCTACTTTTCCCTCTATCATCACCAGATAGTCTTTTCCCACACAGCTTTCTCCTCGTTCCAGAGAAATTTCCTGCTGCAGTTCCATAAGTTCTGCCTGGCGATCCTGTTTGACTTCTTCCGGAATCTGGTCCTCCATAGTTGCTGCCGGTGTATCTTCTTCCGGAGAATACGTAAATACACCAAGACGGTCAAATTCCATCTGATCCACAAATTCCATCAGTTCCTCATGATCTTCCTGAGTTTCTCCCGGAAAACCGGTAATCAGTGTGGTTCGAAGGACAATATCCGGGATCTCTCTGCGAAGAGTAGAAACCATGTCGATCAGCTGCTGTTTTGAAGTACGTCTTCCCATTCGTTTCAGGATTTTATCACTGGCGTGCTGGATTGGCAGATCCAGATAATGACAGATTTTTTTCTCATCACGAATCGTCTCGATCAGCTCCGGATAGATTTCTTCCGGATAACAGTACAGAACACGGATCCAGACAATTCCGGGAAGCTTACAGAGTTCTTTTAATAACAGGTGCAGTGATTTCTTACCATAAAGATCTGTTCCGTAGATGGTGGTTTCCTGGGCTACCAGAATCAGTTCCCTGACGCCCTGTTCTGCCAGCTGTTTTGCCTGCTCAATCAGAGTTTCCATGGGAACGCTGCGATAGTTTCCTCTGATTTTCGGAATGATACAGTAAGTACAGTGTTTGTTACATCCTTCGGCTATCTTCAGATACTCATAAAAACCGCCGGTTGTGATCATACGCTTGCCGGGCATCTGCGGTATGCCCTCCAGTGGTGTAAATACATGACTTACTTTTCCTTTCAGGGCTTCATCAACGGCATCTAAAAGAGCTGCCTGACTGTTAGTACCTAGAACGGCATCTACTTCCGGAATCTCTTTTGTGATCTCTTCTTTGTAACGCTGAGCAAGACAGCCGGTCACAATCAATGCTTTCAGATTGCCTTTGGTTTTATAGTCAGCCATCTCAAGAATCGCCTGAATACTTTCTTCTTTTGCATCATGGATGAAACAACAGGTATTGACGACAATCACATCTGCCTGCGATTCATCATCGGTCACTTCGAATCCATGGCTTACCAGCGCCCCCAGCATCTCTTCTGAATCAACCAGATTCTTGTCACATCCGAGAGACATGAAAAATATATACATAGATTAATAAATCCTTTCCATTGGTTAAAAAAGAGATGCCAGCACGCTCATGCAGCATCCCCTCTTATTGACCTGATTATTCTTCTGCGGTTTTGTCTTCCGCTTCCAGTTCTTTTTCAAGAGCTGCTTCTGCCTCAGCTTCTTCTACATCTTCAGTGTCCGGGATGATAGTTACTTTTCCTTTATAAACCTCATCTACGGCGATAGAAAGTGGCTTATTCAGCGAATAACTTACCATCGGTTCCGCACCTGCGATCAGCTGTCTAGCACGTTTGCTGGTAGCAAGAACGATGGAATATCTGCTGTTGCATACAGGAGTATCACTCTCCTCAACGTCTTTGTTTACTGCCTGGATTAATTCTGTATAAGATGGATGTATCATAATTTATTCTCCTTTCATTTCTTTGAGTTCTTTTTGTATATCAGCAACCAGATCAAGATTCTCAGAGACCTTCAGGTGCTCGCTCTGAATCAGCTGGTGAACTTCCTTTACACAAGTATCCAGATCATCGTTGATGACCAGATACTGATAATGATCCATGATCTCGGATTCTTCCGCAGCACGGCGCATACGGTCGTTGATCACGTCCATGGTTTCCGTTCCACGATCTATCAGACGGTGTTTGAGCTCTTCTGCAGATGGCGGGGTTACAAATAATAACAGAGCCTGCGGATTCTTCTCTTTTACTTTCAAGGCACCCTGCACTTCAATTTCCAGAATGACATCTTTACCGGCAGCCAGCTGTTCTTCTACATAAGCTTTCGGTGTGCCGTAATAATTATCTACATATTGTGCATATTCATACAGCGCATCCTGACGGATCAGTTCTTCAAACTCTTCTTTTGTCTTAAAAAAATATTCCCGTCCGTTTTCTTCTCCCGGCCGCGGATTCCTTGTAGTCGCCGAGATGGACAGTGCATAACATTCATAGTTCTTCATCAGTTCTTTGACTACTGTTCCTTTTCCGGCACCTGAGAAACCGGAAATAATTACCAGACTTCCTTTTTTACTCATCCAGATCACCTTTTTCTTCTATAATTTTTTCTGCATGAAGACGCTTTCCGATAGTATCCGGCTGTAATGCCGACAACACCAGAAATCCTTCCTGGGTGACAAGTACTGCTTTTGTTCGTCGTCCCTGGGTAGCGTCGATCACTATCTTCTCTTCTTTTCCTTGCTGCACCATTCGTTTGACAGGAGCAGCATCCGGACTGACTACGGCAACTATTTTGTCACGGTTGACTATATTACCGAATCCGATATTAATAAAACCGGCCATTGCGTGCCCTCATTCTGCGGATTATTCAATATTCTGAATCTGCTCCCGCACTTTCTCAATCTCTGTTTTCAGGTCAATTGCCAGATTGGATGTTTCCAGATCATTTGCCTTGGACAGTATGGTGTTCGCCTCCCGGTTCATCTCCTGTGCAATAAAATCCAGCTTTCGGCCAATGCCTTCACCATCGGCGAGTACTTCCTTCATATGACGGATGTGACTTTTCAGACGAACTGTTTCTTCATCTGTGCAGATCTTGTCTGCATAGATGATAACCTCTGACGCGATTCGGCTTTCTTCAATCTGTGTATCGCTTAACAGTTCTTTCATCTTATCTTCCAGTTTCTGCCGGTACTCCTGGAGAATCTGCGGTGAACGCTCCTCCACCATTCCAACTTTTTCAAACATCTGATCAAGTTTCTGCAAAAGATCAGTCCGGAGGTTCTCCCCTTCCGTCTTCCGTGTCTCAACAAACTGTTCACAGGCTTTCCGGAGTACCTGTTCCAGAAGTCCCCATAATTCTTTTTCATCCGAATCCACTTCTTCCATTGTAAATACATCCTGGAACCTGCCAAGCTCCGCTGCGGTGATGTCGTTACAGATACCAAAGGTATCTGCCATCTTCTTAAAATATGCCATATACTGGCTGGCTACGTCCTGATTATACTGCAAAATCATGTGAGACTGTGTAAAATCCTCGTAACTGATAAAGATATCGACCTTTCCTCTCAGCATGTACTCTTTTAACAGTGTACGGATTGCACTGTCGAAAAAGCTGAGCTTTTTCGGCATCTTGATGTTAAAATCCAGATACCGATGATTTACAGATTTGATTTCGACCGTAAATTTATGCTGCTCGTCCTGTGCCTCGGCTCTTCCAAATCCTGTCATGCTTTTAATCATAATAGTTTTCTCACCTTAAATAATTTCTTAATTATTGCTTAATATGCATATGTTTTTATTATAAGTCATTACAAAACCCTAGTCAAATCCTTTTTTTCTGTTATAATAAAAATATTCAAAGAAGGAGTGTGTTTTTATGGCTTTTGACGGAATCACAATTGCAAATATTGTAACAGAATTAAATCAGACCATCACCGGCGGTAAGATCAACAAGATCGCCCAGCCGGAAAATGATGAGTTGATCATAACCATTAAAAATCAGCGGAAACAGTACCGTCTGTTTTTATCAGCCAGTGCTTCTCTCCCGCTGATTTATCTGACGGAAACTAATAAACCAAGTCCACTGACGGCACCCAACTTCTGTATGTTGTTAAGAAAGCATATCGGGAGTGGCAAGATCATCGCGATTGAACAGCCGGGTATGGAGCGGATCATCCGTTTTACTATTGAACATCTGAATGAGCTCGGTGATCTGTGTACCAAATATCTGATTGTGGAGATCATGGGGAAACATAGCAACATTATCTTCTGTAACGAAGAGGATCAGATCATCGACAGTATCAAACATGTGTCAGCTCATATGAGTTCTGTGAGAGAAGTCCTTCCCGGGCGTCCGTATTTTATACCGGAAACACAGTCAAAACTGAATCCGTTTGTATTAACGGAAGAAATCTTTCAGGAAAAGATTTTTCCGCGTCCTGTGAATGTGGCAAAAGCAATCTACACTTCTATCACGGGAATCAGTCCTCTGATGGCAGAAGAAGTTTGCTATCGCGCCGGCATCGATGGCGGTATTCCAACCGACGGACTTGAGGATGTGGAGCGGGTACATCTGGCACATACTTTTCTTCGCATGGTAGATGACATCAAGGACGGGCATTTCGAACCAAACATTATATATAAAGGAAAAGAGCCGGTAGAATTTGCCTGCTTTCCACTGTCTCAGTATCAGGATTACCGTGCTGTCTCTTATCCATCGATCTTCCCGGTGTTAGAGACATATTATGCTGAAAAAAATATTGTCACAAAGATGCGTCAGAAAACAGTAGATCTGCGAAAAATCGTACAGAATGCACTGGAGCGAAATGTAAAAAAATATCAGTTACAGCAAAAACAGCTGAAGGATACAGAGAAAAAAGAAAAATACCGTGTCTGGGGAGAGCTGCTGAATACTTACGGCTATGAAGTGGAGCCTGGTGCAAAGTCCATGGAGGCGTTGAATTATTACACCAATGAAATGATTCAGATTCCACTGGATGAAACGATGACCCCACAGGAAAATGCCAAGAAATACTTCGATAAATACAGCAAGTTAAAGAGAACCAAGGAAGCACTGGATACACTGTTGCAGGAAACCGGAGATGAGATCAAGCATCTGGAATCCATTGCCGCTTCTCTTGATATTGCCTCATCGGAAGAAGATCTTGTACAGATCAAAGAAGAAATGATGGAATATGGATATGTAAAGCGGAAAAATACAGGAGGAAAAAAAGTAAAAGTCACCTCTCGTCCATATCATTATATTTCCAGCGATGGATATGATATCTATGTCGGCAAAAATAATTTTCAGAACGATGAGCTTTCTTTTAAGTTTGCTTCCGGCAATGACTGGTGGTTCCATGCCAAAGGACAGCCGGGATCCCATGTGATCGTAAAATCAAAAAATGAAGAACTTCCGGATCGCACCTTTGAAGAAGCAGGAAAGTTGGCAGCTTACTATTCCAAGGGCAGACAGGCACCGAAGGTGGAAATTGATTATACACAGAAGAAAAATCTCCGGAAGCCAACCGGCGGGAAACCGGGATTTGTTGTATATTACACAAACTACTCCCTTCTGATCGAACCGGACATTACGGGACTTCAACAGATACAGTAAAAGGAGGCAACGCCATTGAAGAAAACAAAGGATTCTCAGGAAACAAAGATCCTGAGAAAACCGGTTGCACGGATTGAGACAACCGCGGATACCGGACTTACTCAGGCACAGGTGAAAGAACGGATGGAAAAAGGATGGAGCAATGCCCCGGTGGATTCTCCTTCCAAGACGACCAAAGAAATTATTATCAGCAATGTATTTACGTATTTTAACCTGATTTTTCTTGTGATTGCAGTTCTGCTGCTTCTGGTCGGTGCATTTCGTGATCTGACTTTTCTCCCGGTCATTATCTGTAACACTCTGATTGGTATTATTCAGGAGATCCGTTCCAAGAAAGTACTGGACAAGTTGAGTGTGTTGAATGCGCCTAAAGCTACTGTTGTGCGTGAAGGAAAGCTTCAGACGATTCCCGCAGAAAAGGCGGTGCTGGATGATGTTGTAAAATTTCAGGCGGGGAATCAGATCTGTGCCGATGCTACTGTGATTGACGGAGAGGTACAGGTCAACGAATCCCTTCTGACCGGGGAATCCGATGAGATCACCAAAAAACCCGGGGACACGTTGATGTCCGGAAGTTTTGTTGTTTCCGGCTCCTGTCTCGGACGACTGGAACAGGTAGGTGCAGACTCTTATATCTCAAAACTGACACTGGAAGCAAAGGCAACCAAAGAAGGGGAACAGTCTGAGATGATCCGTTCCCTGGATAAACTGGTTCAGATTGTTGGATTTCTGATCATTCCGATTGGGATTGTTCTTTTTGGACAGCAGTATCTGCTTGGTGACAGTTCCATCAAGACCAGTATGCAGGCTATGGTTGCGGCCATCATTGGTATGATTCCGGAAGGGTTATATCTGCTGGCCAGTGTAGCTCTGGTAGTCAGTGTAATGCGATTGGCCACGAAAAAAGTTCTTGTACATGATATGAAGTGTATCGAGACGCTTGCCAGGGTCAATGTGCTATGTGTTGATAAAACCGGTACCATTACCGAAAATACCATGAAGGTTCATGATGTGGTTTCTCTGGAACCATATGAAAAAGAAGAACTTCCCCCATTGAAAGAACTGCTGGGTGATTTTGCCCACGCTATGTCGAAAGATAACATTACAATGGCAGCAATGCAGGACTATTTTACACAGGGAAGCGGACAGGTAGCTACTTCAGTAACTTCATTCTCTTCCGCTTTCAAATACAGCAGTGCTACTTTTCATACGACTTCTTATGTGCTTGGTGCACCGGAATTTGTTCTTCGGGATGATTATGAAATATATAAAGAAACAATAGAATCTTATGGAAGCGAGGGTTATCGTGTCCTGGTTTTCGGTCGATACGAGGGAACTCCGGACGGAAAAGCACTGACAGAAGCAGTGGTTCCTTATGGTCTTGTATTGCTGGCCAATCCGATCCGTAAAGAAGCCTGGGAGACATTTCAATATTTTGCAGATCAGGGTGTGGATATCAAGGTTATATCCGGTGATAATCCGGTTACAGTATCAAAAGTAGCTTCTCAGGCGGGAATCGCCAATGCGGATAATTACATCGATGCCAGTCAGTTAAAAACACCGGATGATATCAAGCGAGCAGTGTTAAAATATACGGTTTTCGGTCGTGTGACACCGGATCAGAAGCGACAGTTTGTCCGTGCATTGAAAGAAGCAGGGAAAACCGTTGCAATGACCGGTGATGGTGTCAACGATGTACTTGCACTGAAAGACGCTGACTGCAGTATTGCGATGGCCTCGGGAAGTGACGCAGCAGCACAGGCTTCTCAGCTTGTATTGCTGGAATCTAATTTTTCGTGTATGCCTTCGGTTGTACTGGAAGGACGTCGGGTTGTTAATAATATCGAACGATCTGCAAGCTTGTTTCTGGTAAAAAATATTTTCAGCTTTCTGCTGTCGCTGTTTTCTATGGCGTTTATGATCACCTATCCGCTGGAACCATCTCAGATTTCCATGGTGGCCATGTTTACCATTGGTATTCCGGCATTCCTGTTGGCAATGGAACCGAACAAGAAGATGATTGAAGGCCACTTCCTTACGAATGTGCTTTTAAAAGCGCTTCCGGCCGGACTTACGGATGTACTGATTGTAGGATTCCTTACAGTATTCGGGCAGACATTTGGAATGTCAAACGAGGAAATTTCCACGGCTGCTACTCTTCTGCTTGCAATTGTCGGACTGATGATTCTGTTTAAAATCAGCAAACCGATGAATGTATTCCGCTGGATCGTGTGGTCGGCTATGGTGGCTGGATTGTTGTTCTGTGTGATTTTTTTGAAGAATCTGTTTGGAATTGGAGTGATGACACGGAAGTGTTGTATGACGCTGATCGTGTTTGCGGTTGCTACGGAGCCGTTGTTGAGGTATATTTCGCAGATTGTGGCGGGGATTCGGAAACGGGTGTTGCGCAGACGGGAAAAAAGGCTGGATAAAAAGTATCCTAGGAAACGTGGAGAATAAAAAGGTATTAACAAACGGACGCAGTAAGGAGTCGAAGCCCGGTTGGAACAACGTTGGCAGGTGAATTTTGAACTATGTGCTAAGTGCGACTAGGCTCTTCGCGGAGAGCCGCTCAGCGCCAAGTCTTACTAAGCACAGGATTTCAAAACTTCGCCTAACCGCCAACAAAGTGTTGTTCCAACCGGGCTTCGACTCCTTACTGCTGTTTATTAATAACCAGAAGAAATGAAATAGTTCCAATTTTACCACATATATCATCGCGATGATTAATGCGGAATTTCCTAGATCGTGTCTGAATCAGGATTGTTGTGTCAGGTACTCTTCGGTTGTCATGAACTCTACGTGGAGCGGTGACAATCCCTGTAAGATGTGCAGGGTTTCTGCTTCAAGGATCGGGTTCAGGCCGGAGGTGGCATCGGTGAGCCAGATGAGTTTACAGCCGAGGTCGATGCCTTCAAAGAAAGTGGATAGGACACAGCATTCGGAGACAACGCCGGTGAGGATGATGCGGTCGGCTTTTCGGGCAGCCTGACGGATGGCGGGTACCTGAAAGGAGGAATATGTGCTTTTGTCGTAGATGAGGTACGTTTCGGCTGCTTCTTTGATTCCATCCATCAGTTCATTCATCCAGGGATCTTCATTAATTTTGCGGTTCAGCTCGTTATAGGTTTTCCAGGTTCCAACCGGGTGTTCGGCGGCGATATAGCGGGTGAAGATAGTCTGATTTTTTGGATGCTTTTCCAGAAGTTTCAGGATATTTGCCTTTGTGTGCGCTACAGTCTCACATGCCCATGGCTGGTCGGGAAGGTATACATTTTGCATATCGATTACTAATAATAAATCATTCATGATACAAATCTCCTTTTATTAGATATTCTGCTTTTCTATCTCAGCAACAAAACAAAGATTCGTAACTGTTCAGTACACTCACAGTCACCTGAATTTCACTATAAAGATATCTATGGGAAAAGTCAATCCTGTTTTCTTATTCAGTAACCTGTTGCAGAACATCCCATTGCTTTATATTTACAATTGACAAGACAGTTGTAAAGTGTTAAGGTAAACAGGCAAATATTTTTAGAAAGAAGGTTTTGATTATGTCTGAAAACCTGATGCCGCATATCCGTCTTCCGAAGGATCTGGATGTGGACTGTGTACTGTTACCGGGAGATCCGGCGCGGGCAGATACGGTAGCTTCTCATCTGGAAGACGCCAGACTGCTTGCATCAAACCGGGAATTTCGTAGCTGGCAAGGCACATATAAGGGCAAAAAAATGTTGGTTACTTCTACCGGAATAGGTGCAGCTTCCTGTGCGATTGCTGTGGAGGAACTGATCCAGTGTGGTGTTCATAACCTGATCCGTATCGGAAGCTGCGGAGCCCTGCAGCCGGAATGTGCTCTGGGCGATCTGATCTTTGTAACCGGGGCGATCCGGGACGATGGCACTTCTGCTGCTTATGTGGAAGCACAGTATCCTGCGATACCTGATTTTGATCTCCTGAGTGCCTGCCGGGAAAGTGCAGTTGCTGAAAATATTCCTTATCACCTGGGAATCTGTCGCAGTCACAGCTGCCTTTATGGTGATCGGAACCCGGAACTTTACAGTTATTGGGCCGGAAAACGAGCAATTGCTTCTGATATGGAAACCGCAGTGTTATTTGTACTCGGTTCTCTTCGTGGTGTGCGTACTGCATCGATTTTAAATGTTGTTGCCGCCTCTCAGTCCTCTGTCGCGGAAGATATTGGAAAATATGCTGCCAAAGAGGCAATTTCCATGAGTGGGGAAGAAAGAGAAATTCTTACAGCGCTGGAAGCATTCACCAGAATCCAGAAATAATCAAAACCAAAATATCTGAAAATCATCCGAAAAACAGATGGTATACAACTTTTGTATCCTGCATTTCTGATGATACAGATAAAAAATCACGTCGAGGGAGGATGAATCATGAAAAAGATTTTTAAAACACAACTGAATGCCGCCGTTATCGTTCTGATACCGGCATGTATCGGAATCAACTATCTCGGAAAACTGTTCGCTAGTTTCCTGAAACTGCCGTTATGGCTGGACAGCATCGGAACCTGTATCGGTGCGGCACTTGGCGGACCGATCATCGGAGCCATCTGTGGTGCTGCAAACAACCTGATCTACGGATTTACCACCGGTGATAATATTACACTGGTCTATGCGCTGACCAGTCTCTTTATCGGTCTGGTTGTCGGTATCATGGCACGTATCGGATTTATGAAAACATTCCCAAAAGCTCTGTTGACTGCATGTGCAGGCGGACTGGCAGCTGTTGTTGTTTCCACACCACTGAACATTCTATTCTGGGGCGGTACAACCGGAAATGTATGGGGTGATGCAGTATTTGCCGCAACACAGGCAGCAAAACTTCCACTGGCACTTGGTTCTCTGCTGGATGAGATCGTTGTAGATGTACCGGATAAGTTGATCACACTGATCATCGTATTCCTGATCCTCAAAGGTCTTCCAAAGAAACTTACCACTCTGTATGATACAGAAGAAACTATCGAAAGTCTGGATTAATTTATGAAAACCATCAGTTTATACACAAATAACGGAAGCTGGCTGACACAGCTTCATCCATTTACCAAATTATGGTATCTGGCAGCAGCAATCTGCATTCCCCTTCTGACTGGTTCTTTGTGGGGATTTGCAGTGATGATCATAATCAGTTTTGTACTGCTAAAAAGCGGCAGGCTTATTAAAAAAGCCCTGCCGCTGATTGCATTTTCTTTTACAATTATTCTTACAATTTTTCTGATTCATGGTCTGGTCAATCAACAGAACAAGAATGTACTGTTTGCCATCGGATTTCTCAGGTTTTATAAAGAAGGATTATTGTATGCGGCGCATATCGGATTAAATATTCTGAATATGCTTCTGTCTTTCGCAATTGTCGTTTTATCCACCCGTCCTTCCGAGCTTGTGGATGAGTTGGAGCGAAAGGGATTTTCTCCGCGATTTGGTTATATTATCAATTCTGTGTTTCAGATTATTCCGCAGATGATGGGGACGATGCATACCATCACCGATGCCCAGAGAAGCCGCGGTATGGAAACAGAAGGTAATCTTCTGGTTCGTATTAAGGCGTTTCTTCCACTGATCTCGCCGGTTGTTATGAGTGCGCTGACAGCTACCAGAGAACGGGCAATCGCATTGGAAGTACGTGGATTTGGTGCAAAAGGATTAAAAACCTGGATGCATCCCCATCAGAAGACAAAAGCAGACCGGATCTTCAGCTGGCTGTGTATTGCAGGGTTGATTCTGGCACTGGCAGGGAGGATTTATTTATGGCTTTTTTAGAAGTAGAACATTTGAAATATCGCTATCCCCATACGAAAAAGCTGGCGTTGGATGATATCTCCTTTACTGCTGAGAAAGGAGAATTCATTGGAATTATCGGAGAGAATGGTGCGGGAAAAAGTACGCTCAGCCAGGCTTTCTGCGGACTGGTTCCTCAGTTTTACAAAGGTGCTTACGGAGGTAAAGTGACTGTTGATGGAATTGCTGCTGCTACCACACCTACTGCGGAACTTTGCAAAAAAGTCGGGCTGATCTTTCAGAACCCTTTTAACCAGCTTTCCGGAGCGAAAGATACTGTTTGGGATGAAGTAGCCTTTGGGTTGGAAAACTTTGGCGTACCGACTGAACAGATCCATGAACGTCTGGATAAGGTTCTGCATCAACTGGATATCTGGCAGTTTCGGGAGAAGAACCCATTTGATCTGTCCGGTGGACAGATGCAGCGTGTGGCCATTGCTTCTGTTCTTGCCATGGAACCGGAGATTCTGCTTCTTGACGAGCCGACTTCACAGCTGGATCCACAGGGAAGTGAGGAAGTATTCCATACGGTAGAACTGCTTGCCAAAACCGGTATCACTATTTTTATGATCGAACAGAAAATGGAAAAACTTGCATCTTACTGCGACAGAATCCTGCTGTTGCATGAAGGAAAACAGATTGCCTTTGATACTCCGGAAAAGATCTTCTCCAGATCGGATCTGGCAGATCTTGGTATCTGTCCTCCATATGCGACGCGTTACTGCAAAGAACAGAACATTCTGCGTCCGGATGGCACATATCCGGTAACGGTGGATGATGTACAGAAGGTTTTAAAAGCGGGTATAGACAAAGTTGCTACACTCCCGCAACTGGCGGATCCTGTTTATAGAAATGTGGCAGAAAATCGTTTTACGGTAAATGATCTGCATTTTTCTTATACCGAAGACCATCCGATTTTTGAAGGCTTCCGGTTATCTCTGGATCAGCGTCCAACCGCGATCATCGGACAGAATGGTGCCGGAAAAACGACACTGGTTCGTCTGCTGAAAGGTCTTTTAAAACCGGCTTCCGGAACGATTCTTTATAAAGGCGAGGATATTTCAGGACGCACCGTGGCTTCTCTCGCCGGTCAGGTCGGTTACGTTTTCCAGAATCCGGATGATCAGATCTTTAAATATAAAGTCATTGATGAAGTCATGTTCGGACCGTTGAATATCGGCATGGATAAAGAGAAAGCGAAACAAAGAGCCATGGAAGCGCTGGAACTGACAGAACTCGCTGCATATGCCGAAGAAAATCCTTACGATCTGGAACTCTCCCAGCGGAAACTGGTTGCAATTGCTTCTGTTCTGGCGATGGATACGGATGTGATCATCCTGGATGAACCGACAATTGCACAGGACTATAAAGGAAAAGAAATTATACGGAAAATTATCACAAATCTTTCCGAACATGGAAAACTGGTGCTGGCAATCCTTCATGATATGGACTTTGTCGCACAGTGTTTTTCAAGGGTTGTGGTTCTTGCACATGGAAAACTTTTGACAGACGGTACGCCTTCGGAAGTGTTTGTGCAGAAAGAGGTTCTGAAAAAAGCGGCACTCGATATGCCGCATCCATTGCAGCTACGGAAAGCACTGGAACAGATTTGAGATATGTAATCTTCACATAAACAGTTGTAATCATTCAGATATGTATATAAAAAGTCGGAGCTTAAATCACTCTCTGTGAATTTGAGTTCCGACTTTTTGTTGTATTGCATATCAAAATTGATCGAATGAACCAATTTTGATTTCTATTTTGATTCAAATAGTTAAAAACTCATGCTGAAAACTCGTCACGCGCTTCTACCGGAAACTCTTCAGCCAGTTTACCAGTGAATCATGCCAGATATTATCATCTACGGTTTTTTTCATCTGATCGGTTATCGGACCGTTTCCAGCCATTTTTGCAAGGATAGCTGCCTGAAGCTCTGCTACCGTCATTTCTTCCGGTGATTTACTCCAATCTGGTTTTACAGGTGCTTTCGCTTCTTTACTCTCTTCTTTTGTGAGATCTGTTTTAACTGTTTCACTATCTTCGGATGCTATCGTAGTATTTATAGCTGCTTCAGCATTTGACTCCACCGACTTTTCTGCTGTTTCAGCTTTTAATAGATCCGGATCCTTTGAATCTTCAGCTGCTATATCTGCAACTTCCTCTTTCGTCATAACAACATCCGGTTTCACACTCTTAGGAATTGCAGCCGGTACCGGAGTTTCTCCCTTCATCTGCTCTTCTGGGATCCAGATTTCGCCACTGTTTGCTGGAATCGTCACGTTGATCCGACCTTCCTGTACCTCTGCCCGTTTACCGGAAAGTGCGCCGATATAAGCGGCAGTATTTCCGACCGGCAGATTCATACCTGCGGCATTGTCATCGTTGTTGACGGTAACAATCACACGTACATTGTTCAGATCTCGCGCAAAAGCATACTGACGGTTGGTAAGCATCAGTTCGTTATAACTTCCGTAACTTAATCCAGGCGTAGCCTGGCGGATCTTTCCGAGAGCAGCAATCAGTGCCGTACACGGATTTTCTGTAACCGCATTTTTATAATCTTCCAGATTCAGTGCCGGACGAAGACTCGCATCGGAGAATTTTTCTTTCTTTCCTTCGATTCCGAATTCCGATCCGTAATAAATACTCGGAATACCCGGCAGTGTGTACAGCAAAACATGCACCGGTGCAAAATGTGCTTTATTGCTGAGTTTGGTATAGATTCGTTCCACATCATGGTTGTCCACAAAATTGTAAAGATCCAGATCACCCATATTCTGTAAATATTTCACGGTATGCGCAATCTCGAAATAATTATGGTCGTTGTGGCCACTGTACAGGGCTTTATGCAGAGCGTAATTCGTTACACTGTGTAGGGTGCCACCGTTGACCCAACGGCTGTAATCGCCGTGAATTACTTCTCCCATGAGCCAGAAATCTTTCTTTACCTCGTCCGCGGTATGGCGCAGTGTACGCATAAAGTCAAAATCCAGAACATCCGCTGCATCCAGACGGATCCCGTCAATATCAAATTCAGACACCCAGAAACGGATCACATCACAGATATAATTCTGTACTTCCGGATTTCTCTGGTTTAATTTTACCAACAGATTATAGCCACCCCAGTTTTCATAGGAGAAGCCATCGTTATATTCCGTATTTCCGCCAAAATTCACATTGCAGTACCAGTTGACATAGCGGGAATGTTCCCGGTTTGCCTGAATATCTTTAAAAGCAAAGAAATCACGTCCGGTGTGATTGAAGACACCATCGAAAATCACACGGATTCCTTTTTTATGGCAGACAGCTACAAAGTTCGTAAGATCCTCATTGGTTCCCAGACGGGAATCCAGTTTCTTATAATCTGTAGTCTCATATCCGTGTCCAACGCTTTCGAATAACGGACCGATATACAGTGCTGTACATCCAATCTTCTGGATATGATCGATCCATGGCAACAAGGTATTCAACCGATGTGCCGGAGCACCATAGTCATTCTGTGCCGGAGCACCTGTAAGACCCAGGGGATAAATATGATAAAATATAGCTTCATTGTACCAACTCATGTGAATGCACCTCTATTTCTACAATTTATTTAACTGTTCAGTACCTTTGTGATCACAGTATATTTACTTTTATTATAATACCACACCTTCTTACAGAAATCCAGTTATTTATTTACCGTTCGGTATATAAATTATCTAAACAGAAAAAATGGGCAATACAGATTCCCCTGTATTGCCCATTTGTACAACGTATTTTTTCGTTGCCTTATGCCATGATCGGTTTTAAAGCTTCTGCCAGTTTTTCTTTCTCTGCTTCTGCTTCTGCCAGATCTTTACCCAGCGTGGTGTAATAGATCTTGATCTTTGGTTCTGTACCGGATGGACGAACGATAACGGTTTCGTTGTTCTCCAGTTTGTAGATCAGAACGTTGGCTGCCGGAAGACCAGTTTCTTCCGGTTTTTCATAGTCTGTTATGCTGGCAACTTTATTGCCTGCGATTTCGGTCAGAGGATTCTTTCTGAGTCCTTCCATGATACCTGCCATAGTATCCATACCACTCAGTCCCGGGAATTCGAAGCTGTCTACTTTGTTCAGGTAACGACCATATTCTTTGTAAATCTCTTCCAGTCTCGCTTTCAGAGAACTTCCGGTGCTTCTGTAGTAAGCAGCCATCTCACAGATCAACATGGAAGCGATGACTGCGTCTTTGTCACGTACATAAGGACCAGCCAGATAGCCATAACTTTCTTCGAATCCGAAGATGAAACGATCAACTTCACCTGCTGCTTCCAGCTGAGCAATCTGATCACCGATCCATTTGAAACCGGTCAGGACACTTCTCAATTCTACACCGTAATGTTTTGCAACGGCATCTGCCAGCGGTGTGGATACAATAGATTTTACTGCTACCGGATTCTGTGGCATCGTGCCTTTTTCAATACGTCCTGCACAGATATAATCCAGGAGCAGAACACCCACTTCATTTCCGCTGACCAGTTCATAAGAGCCATCGGGACATTTCATAGCGATACCTACACGGTCAGCATCCGGGTCTGTTGCAAGCATCAGGTCAGCACCGGATTCTTTTGCAAGATTCAGTCCCAGTTCAAGAGCTGCAAAGATTTCCGGGTTCGGATAACTGCAGGTTGTAAAATAACCGTTTGGATATTCCTGTTCCGGGACAATGGTGATATCAGTAATTCCGATGTCTTTCAGTACCTGTGTGACAGGAACCAGACCGGAACCGTTTAACGGACTGTATACCAGTTTTAGTCCTGCAGTTTTACACAGACCCGGACGAACCTGTCTGGACTCGATAGCATCATACAGGGCACGTTTGCAGTCATCTCCTACGAAACGGATCAGTCCTTCTTCTACACCTGCTGCAAAAGACATATATTTTGCACCGGTCAGAACATCAGTTTTCTGAATCTCATTGTAAACGATTGCTGCAGCATCATCTGTCATCTGGCATCCGTCCGGACCGTATGCTTTATAACCATTGTACTTTGCAGGGTTATGAGAAGCAGTTACCATGATACCTGCATTACAGTTGTAATATCTGGTTGCGAAAGAAAGGGCCGGAACCGGCATCAGAGCATCATAGATTCTGACTTTGATTCCGTTGGCTGCCAGTACACTTGCAGCAGTCTTTGCAAATACATCACTTTTCAGACGGCTGTCGTAGCTGATGGCTACAGTTTGTGTGCCGCCCTGTGTTTTTACCCAGTTGGCCAGTCCCTGTGTTGCCTGACGGACCACATAAATATTCATACGATTGGTACCTGCTCCCAGGACCCCACGAAGACCTGCAGTTCCGAATTTTAATGCGACCGCGAAACGTTCTTTGATCTCATCATCGTTTCCTTCGATCCTGGACAGTTCCGGGTTCAGATCAGCATCCTCAAGATCTGCTGCCAACCAGCGTTTGTATTCTTCCTGATACATTATTTACCACTCCTATTATCTTTATTTTTGTCACTTAAAAAGTTATATAGATTGTAACATGTTTTCACAAAAACAGCAACTGCTTTGTGAAACTTAAACGAATGTTAACAAATAATTTCGGTGAAAACGACAAATTCTACTATATTGTCAGAAAAATTGCATGTCATTTTCCAATGACAAAACACGCCAGATATCATATCATGTTCTCAATTTTCCAGAGTGGCGAAAAATAATTCATAAAAATCGTCTTCGCCTTCCAGTTTTGGCGAATTTTCTCCCCCACCGTTGGTACTGCGACGCATGGAAGCATAAAACTCTTCCCCTGCCTGAATCAGATCCATCGTATAGATTGGATAACCTTCTTCCTGACATTTTTTACAGAAAGCATCGACAGGATTCTTCTCACTGCGGGTTGCAAAGAGTGCTTTTCGAAGTTCCGGGTCTTTCTTGGCTTTCAGCTGCAGTGCATCCAGTAATTCAATCGTATTCATAAAACATCCTCCTTTATCCCGTGATATGCAAAAGAGGCCTGCCAAATACAATGCAGACCTCCTTGTCTTTTACTGTTTTTAATTATTTCTGAACAATGTTGATGATTTTCTTCGGTACATAGATCTCTTTTACGATTGTACCTGTCAGTTTGTCAGCAACGGCTTCTTTTCCTTTTGCGATTGCATCTTCTTTGGAAATATCAACCGGGATACTGATGACTGCACGGGTTTTTCCGTTGATCTGTACCGGTACCTCTACTTCGTCATCTTTCATAGCGTCTTCATCATGTTCCGGCCATTTTGCTGCAAATACGGATGTGTCATGACCCAGAACCTGCCACAGTTCTTCTGCAATGTGCGGAGCGAACGGAGAAAGCAGAATTACATAGGTAGACAGTGTTTCTTTGTCAATCCCCCCGGTCTTCTTAGCCATGTCAATCATCTTGTTGTTATATTCCATGAATTTGGAAACAACGGTATTCAGGCTGAAGCTTTCCAGACGTTCTGTGATATCGTGAATCAGGCAGTGACGCAGTTTTACCATCTCTTTAGTTTCTGAAACATTTGCTTCTGCGCTGTCCTGTACCAGCTTCCAGAAACGGTTCAGGAAACGGTATACACCGTCGATTCCTCTGTCATCCCACTCTGCATCCAGTTCCGGCGGTCCTACGAACAGTTCATAGATACGCAGAGAGTCACATCCGTAATCTCTTACCAGATCATCCGGAGAAACAACGTTTCCTTTCGATTTACTCATCTTGATACCATTCTTACCGGTGATCATACCCTGGTTGAACAGTTTGTGGAATGGTTCATCAAAATCAATAGCTCCGATATCATACAGAAACTTGGTATAGAAACGGGAATACAGCAGATGCAGTACCGCATGTTCCACACCACCGATGTACATATCTACCGGCAGATATTTGTCAGCTTTTTCTTTGGAAACCAGCTCTTTGTCATTTTTGTTATCTACATAACGCAGGAAATACCAGGAAGAACCTGCCCACTGAGGCATAGTGTTGGTCTCACGTTTTGCAGGTCCGCCGCAGGCCGGGCACTTGCAGTTAACCCATTCGTCAATAGCAGCCAGTGGAGATTCACCGGTTCCTGTCGGTTCGTAGGATTCTACATCCGGCAGACGAAGCGGAAGTTCTTCTTCCGGTACCGGAACGTTTCCGCATTTCGGGCAGTGAACGATCGGGATCGGCTCGCCCCAGTAACGCTGACGGGAGAATACCCAGTCACGCAGTTTGAAGTTTACGGTTTTACGTCCGATACCCATCTTTTCGATCATCATCGGAGCTTCTTTCTTCAGTACAGAAGATTCCATACCATTCCAGTCACCGGAGTTGATCATAGTTCCAGAAGCCTCGGTATATGCTTCTGTCATATTTTCGATTTCTTTTCCATCTTTTGCGATAACCTGAATGATCGGAATATTGAACTTGGTTGCAAATTCAAAGTCACGGTCATCATGGGCAGGTACACACATGATTGCTCCGGTACCGTAATCAGCCAATACATAGTCAGACAGCCAGATCGGTACTTTGGCACCATTTAACGGGTTGATTGCATAAGATCCGGTAAATACACCAGTCTTTTCTTTGTCCTGCAGACGATCCACGTTAGACTTCATGGATGCATCGTAGATATATTGTTCCACAGCTTCTCTTGTTTCATCGGTAGCCAGTTCTTTTGCCATGGCATGCTCAGGAGCCAGTACCATGAAGGTTGCACCGTGAAGGGTATCCGGGCGGGTGGTGTATACAGTGATCTTCTCGTCTTTTCCTTCAACCGGGAATTCAACTTCTGCACCGTAGGATTTACCGATCCAGTCACTCTGCATCTTTTTAACTTTTTCCGGCCAGTCCAGTTTGTCCAGATCATTCAACAGACGGTCTGCATATTTTGTGATACGCAGCATCCACTGACGTAAGTTTTTCTTGGTGACCGGTGTGCCGCATCGCTCGCAACAGCCGTTTACCACTTCTTCGTTTGCCAGACCTGTCTTACAGGAAGGACACCAGTTGATCGGAAACTCCTTTTCGTATGCAAGCCCTTCTTTGAACATTTTTACAAAGATCCACTGTGTCCATTTGTAGAAGTCCGGATCCGTGGTATTGACTTCACGATCCCAGTCATAAATAGCTGCGATCTCGTTGATCTGACGTTTGATGTTGGAAATGTTCTTTGCGGTGGAGATGGCCGGATGCTGACCGGTCTTGATTGCATAGTTCTCTGCCGGAAGACCGAATGCATCCCATCCCATCGGATGGATCAGGTAATATCCCTGCATCATTTTGTAGCGGCTCCATACATCGGAGATCACATAACCTCTCCAGTGACCTACGTGAAGACCATTTCCTGACGGATATGGAAACATATCCAGACAATAATATTTCGGCTTTTTGCCATCATCGACATTTACCGGATTTTCTTCCCATTTCTGACGCCATTTTTTTTCAATGGCTTTATGGTTATAAGGCACTGCCATTTTCTTTTCCTCCTGAAAGTTAAATTCTTATAAATAATTAAAACTATCTGTTATTTTACCCCAATATATTCGCTTTTGTCAATAGATGGCAAAAAAGTGAATTGACGCAAAAATCAGAATGAACTATAGTAATATCAGGGACAAAACGAAGCATTTGCTGCCCGGGATTGTTCGAAGTATGATAAAGGAGTTGTTTCTATTATGAGTCCACAAATCAGAAGATCTGTTTTTTCCTGGAAAAATCTGGTCGCTGCTTTTCTCTGTACCCTTGGCATTTTTTCCATGGCGATCGTGTTTACCCTGCATTTTCGCCCTCTTTATTATTTTGACATCGATCATCTTGATATTCCTGCCACGAGTGGTTATTCAGAGGAAGTGATCCGCAGAAATTACGATGAGCTGATCGACTATAATTCCATTTCCGGTCCATCCAGGCTTACGTTTTCAGACTTTATAATGTCAGAAAAAGGTGAGATCCATTTTGAAGAGGTGAAACGTATTTTCCTGAATATCGAATACGCTTCCTTCGTCCTGGTTCCGCTTACGCTTCTGCTGACCGCATGGCAGATCCGAAAGAAAAATGCTCCCTTCTTTGCCGTTTTATCCGCATTTCCGACGTTCCTTGTGTTGATCGTCGGCTCGCTTGTCGCTTTGAACTGGGATTTTTGTTTTGTACTGTTCCATAAGATCCTGTTCCGCAACGATTACTGGATCTTTGACCCGGCGTGCGATCCGGTCATCACGATCCTGCCGGACGCTTACTTTCTTCACGCCGCCGCTTTGATCCTGCTGTGCGTTCTTGCAGCAAGTCTTTTCTCTTTGCTGCTCTTCCGTCTGCTTCGCAGAAAGATCAGCAATAGTGCGAAATGATCATCTGAAGGCTCTTTCTTCCACGGTATTCATTGACAGATGGATAATAGATGAAAGAAAGGGTCACTGCATTTTCCTGCCCCTGGAAACATTTTTCTGTTTCGGATTCTCCGTATTTCTGCATAATATAAGTCAGAATCTGTTCGATGTCACCAAAATACAGGGCATCCATGACGGTGCCATGCTGACTTCGCACCTGCATTTTCAGCGTGTTTCTGTTCTTTCCTAAAATCCGCATACTTAAAATATTTAGATTTTTTTCGGCAAACAAAGGCTTTTCATTTCCTTTTCCAAATGGTTCCAAAACAGAGAGTTCCTCGATCAGATGTTCGGTGACATAGCCGATCGGCATCGGTACATCGATCGTGATCTTCGGGATAAAATCTTCTTCTGTCAGTGTGGTATGCTCATTTAAAAAAGTACGGAATTT
>OLRP01000881.1_pt1 | contig 25857 bp, 18 predicted proteins | sample 1672401 | NCBI WGS metagenome assembly OLRP01 (sample SAMEA3136682, study PRJEB25190) | human gut metagenome | reverse complement strand
AGCATAAGCCTTACGGCGTATCTGCCTTTAGTTGAAATTTTCAATGTTATTCCTCCTTAACCAAATCTTTAATTATTTCTCCGGCTATAATCAATCCCGCAACTGACGGTACAAACGCAATACTTCCCGGAACAGGTCTTTCGCCGTCCGGTGACGGAATTTTGATAGCCTCTTCTTTTGAATAAACTACCTTTAATTTTTTTATACCTCTTGCCTTAAGCTCGCGGCGCATAACGCGCGCCAAAGGACATACGGACGTTTTGTAAATGTCCGAAACTTCAAAAAGTGTCGGATCAAGCTTGTTTCCCGCACCCATAGAGCTGATAATTTTTACTCCGGCTTTTTCGGCACGAAGTATTATTTCAATTTTACCTTTTACGGTGTCTATTGCGTCAACAACGTAATCATATTTTGAAAAATCAAACATATCTGCCGTATCGGGCAAGAAGAATGTTTCAAACGCGTTTATTTTTACATTTGGATTTATATCCAATGCACGATTTTTTATAACTTCGACTTTAGGTTGTCCGACAGTACTGTGAAGTGCGATTATCTGTCGGTTTATGTTTGAAAGCGAAACGGTGTCTTTGTCTATAACGTCTATTTCGCCTACACCGCTCCTAACGAGTGCCTCGACAACAAAACCGCCTACACCGCCTACACCGAAAACCGCAACGTGTGCATTTTTCAGTTTCTGTATGGCATCTTTTCCTAAAAGAAGTTCCGTTCGTTCAAATTGATTTTCCATACCGTAATTTTATACTCCTATTTTCCTATTTGTTCACTATGAATTGATTATAACATTCTTTTTGCTTTTTGTCAATTCAAATCTGTCATTATTGCAAAAAAATAAAGCAGATAAATCGACATTTGATTTATCTGCTTAGATTAATTTGTCGCCGGACTCTCAATTTTTATTAATTTCCGAAAAATTCGTTTGCGTAAGTTACCGAAGAAAGTGCGTCTTTGCAGTATTTGTCCGCACCTATCATATCGGCATATTCCTGTGTAAGCACCGCACCTCCGACCCATACTTTTGTATCAAGTCCTGCCGCACGAATTGCTTTGATTGTATCTTCCATACTTACTACTGTTGTAGTCATAAGTGCGGAAAGTCCGCATATGTGAATGTCGTTTTCTTTTAATGTTTCGACAATAAGTTCGGGCGGTACGTCCTTGCCTAAATCATAAACATCATAACCGTAGTTCTCCAAAAGCACCTTTACGATGTTTTTGCCGATGTCGTGAATATCGCCTTTAACCGTTGCAACCAAGATTTTACCTTTGCTTTCCTGTGCTTCGCCGCTTTGGTCAATGTGAGCCTTGATTGCGTCAAATGAATTTTTGACGGTTTCTGCACTCATCATAAGCTGAGGTAGGAACATTGTACCTTTTTCAAACTCACGACCGACAACGTTAAGTGCTTCAACAAGTATGTTGTTGATAATGTCCATCGGATCGGTAGTTTCAAGCTGACGAACTGTTTCGTCAAACGACTGGTCTTTAAGACCTTTTATGATTATATCGAAAAGCGGATTGACATTTTCAGCTTTTTCTTCCGCCTGATTTTCTTTTGTTACGGTTGTCTGTGACTTTGTACCCGCATATTTGCTTACATATTCCTGACAATCCGCGTCATAGCACGAAAGTGCCATAAATGCACGATAGGTGTTAATCATTGAATCGGCACACGGGTTGATAATACAGGCGTCAAGACCGTTGTTAAGTGCCAATGCGAAGAATGTTCCGTTGACTATTTCTCGGCGCGGAAGTCCGAATGATATGTTAGATACGCCAAGCGTTGTACAAATACCAAGCCGGTCCTTTATCATTTTCAATGCTTTGATTGTTTCGGCAGACTCTTTTTGCTGTGCCGAAATTGTAAGAGTAAGTGCGTCCATTACAAGGTTTTTCGGCTTTATGCCGTATTCTGACGCTCTGTCACGGATTTTTTTTGCAATTTCAAATCTTTGTTCGGCAGTAGGAGGGATACCTTCCTCGTCAAGACAAAGTCCGACAAGTACACCGCCGTATTTTTGTACTATCGGCATAATTGCTTTTATGCTTTCTTCCTTGCCGTTTACGGAGTTTACCATAGGTTTACCGTTGTAAATACGCAATGCACGTTCGGTTGTTACAGGGTCGGAGCTGTCTATCTGTAAAGGAAGATTTACAGCGGCACTGATAGCCTTAACTGCTTTTTCCATTGTCGAACATTCGTCAATTTCAGGCAGTCCGACGTTTACGTCAAGTATGTGCGCACCTGCGTCACGTTGTGCAAATGCTTCGTTTAGAATATAGTCTATGTCGCCGTTTCTAAGTGCTTCTTTAAACCTTTTCTTACCTGTCGGATTGATACGTTCGCCGACAATTACAGGACCTTTTCCGAGTACAACCGTTTTTGAATATGACGCAACGACAGTGATGTTTTTTTCTTCGACTATCGGTTTGTAGTTTTTGCATTTTTCAACAAGACTTCTTATATGGTCAGGTGTTGTACCGCAACAACCGCCGAGAACAGACGCACCAAGCTTTGCCATATGTTCACATTCGTCTGCAAATTGTTTCGGTAATACATTGTAAACTGTTTTGCCGTTTTCGATTTGCGGCAAACCTGCGTTTGGCTGTGCCATTATAGGAATTGAAGAAATTTCGGCAAGGTCAGTCATCATTTCACCGATTTGAGCAGGACCAAGACCGCAGTTTATACCGACACAATCAACACCAAGTCCTTCCATAATCGCCGACATAACCTTGACGTCACCGCCCGTAAGCGTTTTATAGCTTTCGTCAAACGTCATTGTACAGAAAATAGGGAGTGAAGTGTTTTCCTTTACTGCAAGTACGGCGGCTTTTGCCTCAAGAGTGTCAGACATTGTTTCTATTATAACAAGGTCGGCACCGCATTTTTCGGCAGTTTTTGCGATTTTCGCAAATGCGTCATAGCAATCATCAAAAGAAAGGTCGCCCAAAGGCTCTAACAATTTACCGCAAGGACCGATGTCGAATGCAACAAATCGCGGATTTTCCTCTGATTGAAAACTGTTTACCGCCTTTCTTGCAATGCCTATTGCGGCGGCGATAATCATATCAAGGCTTTCGCCGATTTCTTCTGATTTTAACGGGTTTGCACCGAAGGTATTTGTGGTTATGATATTTGCGCCCGCTTCAAGATATTCGGTATGTATTTTTTCTATTAAAGCGGCATTTGTAAGGTTTAAAAGTTCGGGAATTTCACCCGCACCCATACCGTTTTTTTGCAGCATTGAACCCATACCGCCGTCAAAAAACAGCATTCTCTTGCCGAGTAATTCTCTTACGTTCATTATTTATATCCTTTCGTAAAAATTTCGTATAAAAAGGGTATTGCATTTTGCAATACCCTCAGATTGTCGACAAATTGTCCGGAACGTGCAAAATATTATTTATATATTTAAAAATTTAATTTATAGCTATAATAAATAACAGGCAAACCTATCTTCGATATACGGCTTGCCTGTGCACTTTTTGTGAAAATAAACTCTAACGTAACCACGTACGCAGACGAGTTCATTTTCACAAAATCCGAACTAATTTCTTGACGTCTGTCAGCGTGTAAAAAAACCGTAGGGTTTGTTTAGATTATTTGTTCTTACCACAGCAGTTCTTGTATTTCTTACCGCTGCCGCATGGGCAAGGGTCGTTTCTGCCGGGTTCTTTCTTTGCACGTTTAGGTGTGTTTCCGAGAGAACCGTCACCGCCTGTATCAAGCGGTTTAGCGACTTGCTCACGTTCAATCTTAACTCTCGGCATAGCTGAAAGTACGTATCTTACAGTATCTTTCTTTATGCTGTCAAGCATATTTTCGTAAAGCTCACTGCCGACATTTCTGTATTCAAGAACAGGGTCATGCTGACCGTATGCTCTAAGACCGATTTCACGTTTAACGTGTTCCATTTCGTCAAGATGATCCATCCAAAGAGTATCGACAACTCTAAGCATAAGCACTCTTTCAAGCTCACGCATATTCTCGCCGAATACTTCTTCTTGTGATTCGTAACGCTTGTTGCCAAGCTCCATAAGCATATCCTTAACGTCTGCTTTTGTGATAGTTTCCATATCTTCCTCAGGGATTTTAAATTCACCTTGAGCATTTAGATATTGATTTGCAAATTCTGTGATTGCACGAATGTTCCAATCTTCAGGAATTTCTGAAATTCCGATATAATCGTCAAGTGCACTGTCGATTGCAGATTCCATCATATTCTTGATAGTACCGCTTATATCCTCACCGTCAAGTACCATTTGACGCTGTGCATATATAATCTTACGCTGTTCGTTCATAACTTCGTCGTATTGAAGAACGTGCTTACGAGAATCAAAGTTTCTGCTTTCAAGATTTTTTTGTGCATTTTCGATTGCATTTGTAAGCATTTTTGCTTGAATAGGCTCGTCCTCTTCAAGACCGAGTGCGTCAACCATAGACTTAACCTTGTCACTGCCGAAAATTCTCATAAGATCATCATCAAGTGAAAGGAAGAATTGAGATACACCGGGGTCACCCTGACGACCTGCACGACCTCTAAGCTGATTGTCGATACGTCTTGATTCGTGACGTTCAGTACCTATAATATACAAACCGCCAAGCTCGCGAACTTCGTCTTGTTCCGGCTTGATTTGTGCTTTGAATTTGTCGTTAAGTTCGGTAAATACTTTTCTTGCATTGATAATATCTTCATCATCTGTATCACCGAAACCTGTTGCCTCTGCGATAAGCTCATCTGTAAATCCTTGACGTGCCATTTCATGTTTAGCCATATATTCTGCATTACCGCCAAGGTTAATGTCAGTACCACGACCAGCCATGTTTGTTGCGATTGTTACAGCACCTTTTTTACCTGCCTGTGCAACGATTTCAGCCTCTTTTGCGTGATACTTCGCATTTAGGACTTCGTGTTTAATTCCTGCACGCTTTAGAAGTGCCGAAAGTATTTCCGACTTGTCTACGTTTACGGTACCTACAAGTACAGGCTGTCCCTTTGCGTTACATTCTTGAATTTGCTTGATAACCGCCATAAACTTGCCTTTTTCTGTTTTGAATACAACGTCATGTAAATCCTTACGGATTACCGGCTTATTTGTAGGAACGGCAACAACGTCAAGCTTATATATATGTTGAAATTCTTCTTCTTCAGTAAGAGCTGTACCTGTCATACCAGAAAGCTTGTTGTAAAGACGGAAGAAGTTTTGGAATGTGATTGTTGCAAGAGTCTTTGACTCGTTTTCAATTTTAACGCCTTCCTTTGCTTCGATAGCTTGGTGCAAACCGTCACTGTAACGTCTGCCCGGCATGATACGTCCTGTAAATTCATCAACAATCATAACCTCGCCGTCTTGAACAACGTACTGTTGGTCACGGTGCATAACACCGTTAGCCTGCAAGGCTTGGTTGATGTGGTGTTGAAGTTTCATATTTTCAGGGTCGGAAAGGTTTTCGATACCGAAACCTTGTTCAGCTTTTTTAATACCCTGTTCGGTAAGCATAGCTGTTTTTGCTTTTTCGTCAACGATATAATCTGCGTCTACATCTTCGTCAAGCTGTTTGTCGTCGTGTTCTGTAACGACAACCTTTTTAAGACGTTTAACGAACATATCGGCAACTCTGTAAAGGTCATTTGCGTCCTCGCCCATACCGGAAATGATAAGCGGAGTTCTCGCCTCATCTATAAGAATTGAGTCAACTTCATCGACTACTGCATAATTATGACCGCGCTGTACCATTTCTTCTTTATGAACAACCATGTTGTCACGAAGATAGTCGAAACCAAGTTCGTTATTTGTACCGTAAGTAATGTCAGCGGCATATGCCTCACGTCTTTCACCGTTGTCAAGTTCGTGAATAATAAGTCCGACACTCATACCAAGATAACGGTAAACTTTTCCCATCCACTCACTGTCACGCTTAGCAAGATAATCGTTTACGGTGACAATATGTACACCGTCACCGGTTAAAGCGTTCAAATATGCAGGAAGTGTAGAAACAAGAGTTTTACCTTCACCTGTTTTCATTTCTGCGATACGTCCCTGATGAAGAATAATACCACCGATAACCTGTACATAGAAGTGTTTCATTCCAAGTACACGCCAGCTTGCCTCACGCATTACCGCAAATGCCTCAGGAAGAAGATCATCAAGTGTTTCGCCGTTTTTAAGTCTTTCCTTAAACTCAGGTGTCTTGGCTTTTAATTCTGCATCTGAAAGTTTTGCCATATCGTCCTCAAGTGCCATAACTTTGTCTGCGATAGGACGTATTCTCTTTAGTTCTCTGTCAGAATATGTGCCGAATATTTTGTCGAATATACTCATTTATTTTTCTCCTCATAAATAATATCGGTCTGTGTAATCCCAAAGAATGGAATTATCGCATTATTAACGTATATTATATCACAAAAACGTAAGGATTACTACTGTTTTTTATTAATTTTTTGTAAAATTTATTTTGCACTAAAAAAGGTGCCGATATGCCGGCACCTTTAAGTACAGTAGATTTTAGCAGCAATCGTTTTTGTGATTGTCACAGCAAGGGTCGCAGCATGGATCGCAACAGCAACAGCAGTTGTTATTGCTTCCGCCGAAAATATTACCGTCACAGCAAAGTATAACAAGTGCCACTATTACCACAATCCATATCCAACTGTCTGAATTGTTATTACATCCTCCGCCGAAAAACATAGTAAAAACCTCCTTTAATTTGTTTATGATTTATACTATGCCAAAGCGTTGTTTTTGGTTACGCATTTCGGACTTCCGATTCGGTAAAGACATAATTGCCGTTTCCGTCACGGGTGATGTAAAGGATTATGTTCGGTCTTGCAATACGTCTTATGACCGTTACCCAACCGTTTGCGGTCATTTCGATAGGAGTGTAAACCGCGTTCGGATAGTGAGTTTCAACGTAGTTTGCAACGCGTTCGTGCTGTTCTTTGAAGCGTGGTTTGTTGAATAAACCTTTGCCTGTTATTGCACTGTATATGCCTGCCGCGGCGGCAGTGCCTATTAAAAATAATGTTCTCTTTTTCACGTTATTCACCTCTGTGATATTCGTTGTATACGTCACGTTTCGGAAGATTTCTGTCTACGGCGGCTTTTTTTATTGCGTCTTTTGAAGTCATACCTTCCGCAATGTATTTGTCAACGTGTTCTTTAATTGAAATATTTTCCCATTCGTTTTCTTCCGTTTCTTCGACTTCTTTTGCACCCTCGACTATGAGTACGTATTCACCGCGCGGATTGTTTTCGGAATAATATGCGATTGCCTCGTCGATTGTACATCTTTTCACTTCTTCGTGAATTTTTGTAAGCTCACGCACAAGAGCGATTTTTCTGTCACCGCCGAATGTCTTTTGCATATCGGAAAGCGTGTTTTTTAATTTGTGCGGAGCCTCATAAAAAATGAGTGTGTGAGTGTCGTTTTTCACAAGTTCAAGATGTTCTTTTCTGTGACGCTTGTTCCCCGAAAGAAATCCCTCAAATGCAAATCGTCTTGTCGGAAGTCCCGACAGTATCAGTGCGTTTATACCTGCGACAGGTCCGGGGATTGAGGTGACGTCAATATCGTTTTCGATACATAGCTTAACTAAGTCCTCACCGGGATCTGAAATTGCGGGAGTACCTGCGTCCGATACAAGTACAATGTTTTTACCGTTTTTTAAAAGTGATATAATATATTCGCCTTTTTCGTGCTTGTTGTGTTCGTGGTAGCTTGTCAGTGGCTTTGATATTTCAAAGTGATTTAAAAGCTGAAGAGTACGCCTTGTATCTTCTGCGGCAATTAAATCGGCATTGTTAAATGCTTCAAGACAGCGCGCGGACACATCACCGAGATTGCCTATCGGTGTGGCACATAAATATAGTTTTCCGTTCATAAGTTCTCCTTGCAAAATGCGAATTATACAAATAGGTTGTTTATAACATTTACGATTTTCTGTGCGGTTTCGGGCTTGTTCATTGTGTAAAGATGAATACCGTCAATGTCGTTTGAAAGCAGGTCGATAATTTGATCAACCGCATACGCAATACCTGCTTGTTTTAAAGCCTCCGGATTGTCTTGGTATTTTGAAATCATACGCAAGAATTTTGACGGCATAGACGCACCGCCTGAAAGAATTGCCATACGCTGTATTTGACCTGCGTTTGTAAGAGGCATTATTCCGGCTGTGATAGGTTTGTTTATACCTTTCTTTGCAAGTTTATCGCGGAATTTGTAAAATTCGTCGTTGTCAAAAAACATTTGAGTAACAAGAAAATCAACACCTGCGTCAACTTTTACTTTTAAATTTTCAATATCGGCGTCAAGGCTCGGAGAATCAGGGTGACACTCAGGGTAACAAGCACCGCCGACGCAAAAATCTCCGAAATCTTTGATTGCCTCTACAAGTTCGTTTGCATAGTGATAACCCGGGAATATTTCACCGTCATAATCTTTCGGCTTGTCACCGCGAAGTGCAAGGATATTTTCAATTCCAAGGTCTTTATATTCCTGTAATTTTACCTTAATATCGTCCTTTGAGTTTGCAACGCAAGTAAGATGTGCAAGTGACGGAATAGAAAGATTATTCTTTAAATGTGAGGCGATATATGCGGTATTTTTTGAATTACTGCCACCTGCACCGTATGTAACGCTCATATAGTCAATAGGCATTTTTGAAAGCTCGTCAACTGCTGAAATGACATTGTCAAGTCCGCTGTCCTTTTTCGGCGGAAATACTTCAAATGAAAGCACCGGCTTTTTTTGAGCAAATATATCTCTTATAAACATTCTGTTTTTTCTCCTTAATCTGTAATTATATATATAAAATATTATACCGCAGATTTGAAACAATATCAAGTGTTGAAATTTGAAATAAATTAACTGATTTTTATATCGCAATTATGGAAAATATGTGGTATAATAATAGATAGTTATAAAATTAGAAATTGAGGGAGGAGAAAATATGAAAGTAACAAAAGCGGTAATACCTGCGGCAGGGTTCGGAACAAGATTTCTTCCGGCGACTAAGGCAGTGCCGAAAGAAATGCTGCCGATAGTCGATAAGCCGACAATTCAGTATATTGTTGAGGAGGCAATCGCATCGGGCATTGAGGATTTGCTTATAATTACATCACGCGGTAAGGACGCACTTGTAAATCATTTTGATAGGGCATATGAGCTTGAAACGATACTTGAACGTGACGGCAAGCAGGAAATGCTTAATGCTGTTCGTGAAGTGTCGGATAAAATAAACGTTCAGTTTGTACGTCAAAAGGAACAGAAAGGTCTTGGACACGCTGTACTTTGTGCGAAAAGCTTTGTCGGAAACGAGCCTTTTGCGGTAATGCTCGGTGATGATGTGGTTGTGGCGGAAAAGCCGTGTTTGAGTCAGCTTATCGAACAGTTTAACAAATATAATGCGACAGTGCTTGGAGTGCAAAAGGTCGGAATGGATCAAGTTTCAAAGTATGGTATTGTGGACTGCGATAATGTTGAAGGCAGAATGTATAAGCTGAAAGGAATGGTCGAAAAGCCGAAAAAAGAGGACGCACCGTCAGACGTTGCGGTACTCGGCAGATATGTAATCACACCTGCAATATTCGATTGCCTTGAAAAAACACCTAAGGGTGCAGGCGGCGAAATACAGCTTACCGACGCACTTGTAATGCTTGCAAAGAATGAAGATATGTACGCATATGACTTTGAGGGCAGAAGATATGATATAGGAAGTAAACAGGGATTTTTACAGGCAACAGTCGATTTTGCACTTTCAAGAGATGATTTAAAAGATGAATTTGCGGAATATTTAAAAGAAGTAACAAAAAATTTATAAGAAAAAGTGTACAGGCAAGCCGTACAAAGATAGGCTTGCCTGTTTTTTGTCGGGTTATAAATTAAAGTAAAAACATAAAATAAATGCTTTGCACGTTCCGGACAATTTATCATACCGTTCAGAATCCGAGAAATTAGTTCGGATTTTGCGAAAATAAACTCGTCGCGTACGTTGGTACGCAAGAGTTTTATTTTCACAAAAAGTGCACAGGCAAGCCGTATAAAGATAGGCTTGCCTGTTTTTTGGTTGGGTTATAAATTAAAGTAAAAAACAAAAAATAAATTGCTTTGCACGTTCCGGACAATTTATCGGATTCTGAGAAAAAAAGACGGTGCACATTGGGGAATGCACCGTCTTTTCTCGTTTAATGAACTCAATTAAGTTCACTCATAGTATAAATTATTACTGTAAAAATTGCAATATAAAGGATAAATCTTCTATATTTAAAAGGTATAAATCGTTTAAAATTGTCATATTGCGTGATAAGACGTGACATTTTTACAAATAATTCATTAATAATGTCACGCATAACGGGGATATATAAAATAACGTGACATTTTTGTGTAATTTGTACATCAAACCTCTATGATTTTTGTTTTTAGTTTACCGTTTTCGATTTCAGCCTGCGCCGGGTGAACAACCTGATCTTCCGCAAGATCAACCAGTTCCATCGGGTGGCTTTGCCTTTGTAATCGGTATAAGGAATGTGCGTGTGACCGAATATTATTAAATCGGGATCATATTTTTCGGCAGCCTTGCGGAGAGTCATAAATTCATATTCGTATTTTACATTCTGTTCGTGACCGTGCGTAATAAATATCTTAACACCGTCTATTGTAACAAGCATATGTGACGGCGCTTTTGAAAAGTAGTCGTTGTTGCCTTTTACATAATATATAGGTATGTTTGGGTATATCGACTCCAAATCTTCCGCGTCACCTGTGTAATCGCCTGCGTGGAAAATCGCACTTACACTGTCGGCTTTTTCGATTATATCTAAACAGCGGTTAATATCGCCGTGAGTATCGGAAAAAATCAAAATTTTTTTCATAATCTAATCCTCTCAATATAAAAAATATGTATGTAGTATATCATATGCAAACGCAATTTGTCAAAAAATGATGTCGAAATATTTTTATATATCGACAACAGGATTTTACATATTTATCCATAAACAAGTGGTATAATAACCTATATTGCACTTGTAGGAGGAATTAAAAATGAGTCAGCCAGCGGTAAAAAGACAACGGAATACAGAAATGCTCCGAGCACCGTCTGTGAGAGATGTGGGAATGAGTATGCTATTGCTTTTGGCAGGACGAGCGTCTGTTTTGGGACTTTTTCCGTTCGGAGTGGCTTTTTTTGCTTCTTGCTTTGATAAAAGTATTGCGTATCTCGGTATAACTGTGCTTTCGATTGCACTTATGACGTCGGCAAGCAGTGCGGTGCTTACAAAATATCTTGTTGCGGCACTGTTGTTTTGGATATATACACGTTTCAGAAATAAGGAAAATCTTGTGCTTGATGCGGCGTGCGTGGGCGGTGCGGTTATGGTCGGCGGATTTGTTTTTCTTATATATACATATGTAGGAGCATACGATATACTTATGCTTTTTGTTGAGTCGATAGTCACTTCACTCATGTATATAATATTCAAAAAAGCACACGGATTGATTGCAAACCGCAAAAAACGCACGCAGACCGCACAGGACGAGCTTATCAGTATTTCTGTAAGCGTGGGTGTTTTTATAACGGGACTTTCGGGAATTGTGTTTCCGTATAATATCAGTCTTGCCAATATAGTTTCCGTATATGCGGTACTTTGCATTGCACTTCACGGCGGTATTGCGGCGGCGGGCAGCGGGGGACTTTGTATAGGGTTTATGTCGGCAATATCGTCACCGTCGGCGGTTGTGACTATGGGTATTTTCGGTATAAGTGCATTGTTCGGAAATTTGCTGAAATCGTTCGGACGTTTCGGAGTTGCGTTGGGATTCTTGGGCGGCAGTGCGGTGACACTTTTGTATGCGGGAAGTGCATCGTCTTTGCCTGTGACGATTATCGAAACAGCGATAGGGGCGGTGCTTTTTGTACTGACACCGAATAAAGTTCAATGGTATATAAAATCTTTTTTTGCAAGGTCGTTAAAGCTTGAAACGGTGAGTGCGGACGTAAGAGTTAAAGAGTATTTGTCTATGCAGCTTGAAAAATCGGCAAAGGCATTTAAGAGTTTGGAGGAGTGTTTTTCAAATGCTTCGGAGAAAAGACTGAAATCATATAATAAAGATGTTGCTACGCTTTTTGATGAGGTTGCGGACAGAGTGTGCGAGGGGTGTCCGAATGCGGTTAAATGCTGGCAGTCCGACTTTACACGCACATACCGCAGTATAATGCTGTTGCTTGATACGATTGAAACAAGGGGGATATTGGAGTTTACATCAGTACCGAACAGCTTTAAGGATAAATGCTTACGACCTGATTTGTTCGTTGTGGAGTTTAATCACGTCTATGAACTGTATAAGAAAAACCTTGTACGGACGGGTGAGGCGGTTACAAGCCGTGACTTGGTTGCAAGACAGTATAAAGAAATGTCAAGCCTTATGGACACAATGGCGGAAAATATATGTTCCGGATTTACGTTCAGAGAGGATTTGGAGGAAACACTTATTGCCGAGCTTGACAAAGTCGGAATTATGGCATTTGAAATAAGCGTTATTGAAAGCAGTCACGGGAAAATGGAGGTATATCTCGGAACGTCTAAGGGTACGGAAGTCGGGAAGATTGAAAACGTGCTTGAAAGCGTTGTCGAAACACCTATGGGCTATGAATGTGACAGTGCGAACGGACTTATGAAATTTGTGTCACGCGCAAAATTTACCGCAGATATTGCGATAAGACAGATAAGCCGAGATTTCAGCGAAGTGTCGGGCGACAGTATAGATACGTTTGTGACGGAGGATTATAAACAGTATGTGATTTTGTCGGACGGTATGGGCAGCGGTAAAAGGGCAATGTTTGAGAGCCATATAACACTGAAATTGTTGAGAGAATTTTTGCAGTCGGGGTTTGGCGTGAAAACGTCTATTGATATGATAAATTCGGCACTCTGTTTAAAACTTGACTATGAGTGTTTTTCTACCGTGGACCTGCTATGTATAGACCTTATGACAGGTATATGTGAGTTTTTCAAAATCGGCGGTTCGGAGAGTATTGTACTTCACGGTCCGAATGTTGAAACGGTGTTTTCTGTATCGTTGCCTGTCGGTATGCTGCCTGATATAAAGGTACAGGGACAAGCCAAACGCCTTGATGACGGCGATATAATAATAATGATGTCGGACGGAATAAGCGAAGCGGGATTTGGTACTGTCCGTACAGATTGGCTGAAAAAAGAAATAAAAATGCCGTTTGACACTATGGACGAAATGGCACAATCCGTAATTGAAAATGCAGTCAAAAAAAGCCGTGACGCAGTAATCGACGATATGACCGTTGCGACAATAAGGTTGATAAGGAACTAAAAAAGACAATATTCGAAAAATATATTGCAATTTCTACCAAGATGTGATAAGCTATATATGTAAAAATTTATATGTGGGAGGCAATTATTTTATGAGGGAGAAAATTTTAAGTATGATTTTGGCACTGTCAATGCTGTGTGCATTTGTGCCGATGACGGCAAGTGCGGAAACGTATGAGAACTATTTGGAATATTGGGTAAATGAAGATAATACGGTTACGATTTCAAAATGTGCCAAGGAAGTGGCGGAAGTAAATATACCAAGTGAAATTGAGGGAGCAACGGTAACTGAGATTGATGGCGATGCGTTTTTTAAATGTGTGGATTTGAAGAAAGTAACAATCCCGTCAACCGTAACTTCAATAGGGTACGATACATTTTTGGGCTGTACAAGCCTTGAAAATATAGTTGTCGATTCTGAAAACAAAAATTATATTTCAGAGGACGGAGTACTTTTTAACAAGAGTAAAACAGAACTTATTCAATATCCTGCTGCAAAAAGTGGTGTAAGCTATACAATTCCGTCAAGTGTTTCGAAAATTGACGGTTGTGCTTTTAAGTATACACAAAATGTTAAGACTATAAATGTTCCGCAACAAACAACATCAATAGCAGCGGGTGCATTCAGTAACAGCGTTAATTTGGAAGCGATAAACGTTGATGAAAACAACAGTGATTACAGTTCAGAGGACGGAGTGTTGTTTAATAAAGGTAAAACACTGATTTTTGCATATCCGTCGGGCAAGAGCGATACAAGTTATGCTGTTTCGGAAAACGTGACGGCTATAAAGGCGCAGGCATTTTCGGGCTGCAAAAATTTGATCTCTGTTTCTCTTTCGGATAATGTCAATACTATGGGAACTTCTGTATTTTCCAGCTGTACAAATTTGACGGAAGTGGTATTGTCTGAGAATCTAAGTTGGATTCAGGGTTCGACATTTTCAAATTGTACAAGCCTAAAGAGTGTAAAAATTCCAAGTGATGTAGATACAATATATTCTTCTGCTTTCAGCGGTTGTGCAAGTCTGGAAAGTATAACAATACCTAAAAGTGTTGATTTGATTGAACAGTATGCGTTTTATGATTGTAACAGCTTAAAAGATATATACTATTTTGGTACCGAAACACAATGGAATAAAATTGATATAGAAGAAAACAGCGCAGGTGACGGCAACGGCGCGTTGAAAAACGCAACAATTCATTATAATAAAACAATCGAGCCGTTTACTTATAATTTTAGTACCGACGGAAAATCTGTGGTTATTGTTAAGTGTGACAAATCTGTCAGCGAAGCTACTATACCGAGTGAAATTGAAGGCTTGCCGGTTACGGTGATAGATGACAATGCATTTAATTCTTGTAGCAATTTAGCAAATATAAACATACCTGAAAGTGTTGAACGTATAGGCGTCGGTGCTTTTTATTCGAGCGGAGTAGTCAATGTTACAATGACGGATAATGTTAAAAGCATAGGAGAGGAAGCTTTTAGCTGGTGCAACAAGTTGGAAAGCATAAAGCTGTCTGAAAATATCGACAAAATAGAAGAAAATATGTTTTACGAATGTGAAAGTTTGACAAGTATTGACATACCGAATAAGGTTAAGTCGATAGGGATGAGTGCATTTGCCTTCTGTACAAACTTAACCACTGTAACGATGGGTAAAAATATAAATAAAATTGCAAAAAATGCTTTTAGTGATTGTTATAGTATTACCAATGTGTATTACGCAGGTACGGAGGAAGAGTGGAGTAAGATTGTGTTGGTCGGAAATACATATCTTACAAACGCAACAATCCATTATAACGGAATACCTACGGATATGACTATGACAACGGTAGAAGTTACAAAAACAGAAAACGACACATCATATGATTTTGATATATCCGCACAAATGAAGTACGGCGACTGCTATGTATATGCGGCAATGTATGATGAAAACGGCGTTATGATTGGAATTGACAGAGTACCGCTTTCGATGAAAGACGATACAAAAATTTCTCTTGACAAAAAGGATAATGCCAAGAACGTGAATATATTTGTATTGTCATCACAATTACAACCTATTTCGGAAAAGAAAACAGTAAAATTAGTAGAAGAATAAGTATAAAAAAATGGCACGAAAGTGCCATTTTTTTATACCAACTTTTTATTAATCCACTTACCCGAATAGTATCGGATAACGGGTACTGACGCACCCATTGCCCAGGCGAGCGGAGTAGCAATCCAAATACCTGTTGAGCCGAGCGGGCGAACAAGTATATATGCGAAAATAATTCTTCCTATAAGTTCAAGTATACCTGCGACTGCGGAGGTATTAACATCACCCGCACCGCGAAGAACGTTCAAATATGTTCTCATAACCGCCGCAACTATATACGCAACACATACGATAGTAAGGTACTTGCTTCCTATTGCGATAGCCTCTGCGGCTTGTGTTTTGTCAAGGAACAAGCCAAGCAGTTGATTACGGAACAATACAATTCCGGCAGCAATCACTATACATATACCGATAAGTGACGCAAGTGTTTGATACATACCCTTTTTTATTCTGTCCATTTGATTTGCACCGATATTTTGACCCGAGAAAACCGACAATGCCGAGCCGACCGATACAATCGGTGCGATTGCGATTGAGTCGATTTTTACGGCGGCAGTATAGCCTGCCATAGTCATTGCACCGAATGAGTTTACAAGACGTTGCACACTCATTGTGCCGAGTGAAATCAGACAGCTTTCAAGTGCCGACGGTATTCCTGTTTGGAAAATCCGCTTGATTGCACGTTTTGTTGTTTGGAAGTTTATGCCCTCAAGATTAAGCTGTCTGCGGTGCCTTATCATATGTATAATACAATAAATCGCACTGATAATCTGTGCGATAACAGTCGCAACTGCCGCACCGACAACACCTGTTTTAAACACAACAACGAACAACAAGTCGAAAATTACATTTAATATAGAAGAAAGTATAAGTGCGTAAAGCGGTGTACGGCTGTCGCCAAGACTTCTGAGTATTGCGCTTAACGCGTTATACATAGCCGTACCGATTGTGAATGCGAATATTACGTTTATGTATGCAACCGCCTCATCAATTACATTATCGGGTGTGTTTAGAAACGATAAAATCGGCCGTGAAAACACAACTCCGGCAACTGACGTAACCACCGCCAAAATTCCCACTATGTAAATAAGTCCCGTAACTGTTTTTCTCAGTTCGTCAAAATTTCTTGAACCGAAACACTGCGCTATAATAATTCCCGCACCGCTCGTAAGTCCCATCATAAGACAAATCATAACTCCGACAATCGTACCTGTCGAACCTACCGCCGCAAGAGATTCGGCACCCACAAACTTACCGACAATCGCCGCGTCAACAAAGTTATACACCTGTTGAAAGATATTTCCGATCAGCATAGGAACTGAAAAAGAAAGTATCAATTTTAACGGATTTCCTTTAGTCATATCGCTTATCATTTCACAATACACCGCCCCTCATTTTAATAACTTATGACATTATAGTCTATTAAATTCATAAAGTCAATAAGGTTGAAAAATTTATTTTTATTTGTTATAATATTGTTAAAAAAGACAAGGGGGTCTTAAAATTGAAAGTGTTGTTGTTATCCGTAAAAGCCGGTTACGGACATCATTCTACGGCTAAGGCTATTATGGAATATTTCGAGGAGAACGGACATCAATGTCATATGCTTGATATATTCGACTATGTAAATCATCGTTTGGGAAATTCAATACAGGACGGATACTTGCTTTCGACAAAGTACCTTGCAAAGACGTATGCGAAGGCTTACGGCAAACTTACGCAAAAGGACGAGCCGTATGACCGTAATTCGCTTGTATCGATATTTTCGCGGTTTGTTTCAAAGAAACTTGAAAAGTTCGTTGCTGAATATAATCCCGATTTGATAATCGGTACGCATAGCTATGCCGGAGTGTGTATAAGCATACTTGCCGACCGTGCGGCTTTTGATTGTCCGTCTGTCGGAATAGTAACCGATTTCACCGTACATCCGTTTTGGGAAAGTACGTTCCTTGACTATTACGTAATTCCGGATGAACTTTTGGAACACGAAATGCAGAAAAAAGGTATAGCGAAAAAGAAACTTTTGCCTTTCGGTATACCGATAAGAGAACAGTTTGTAAAGAAAAACGACCCTATTGAGGCACGGAAAAAACTCGGAATTGAAAATATTCCCACTATACTTATAATGATGGGTTCAATGGGGTACGGAAATATAAAAAAGATTTTGGAACAAATTGATACATATCCGAAAGATTTTCAAGTGCTGTGCGTTTGCGGTACAAATAAGAAAATAAAAAGCGTAGTTGATGAATGTGATTGGAATAAAAAAATATATTCATACGGATTTGTAGATAATGTTGACGTAATGATGGACGCCGCCGACTTTATAATAACAAAGCCGGGCGGACTTACAACATCAGAATCGCTTGCAAAAGGATTGCCGATGATAACAATGAATCCGCTTCCCGGACAAGAGGACAGAAACCTTAATTTCCTTGTGAATAATGGCGCGGCAATTATGGTAAACGACACTTATCCGATTTCTGAAGCGATAAATCAAATGTTTGCTTGTCCTTGGCGTGTTGCAATGATGGAGGAAAGCGTAAGACATCTCGGTAAACCGAATGCAACGGCTGACCTTTATAATTTCTGCTGTGCAAAGGTTTTGGCAAAATCAACGCTTATTTGAAATTCTTTGTGATTTAGGTAATTTAATATGCCTGCGTCCGTTTTAAAATCAAATACCAACTTGTAACTTGCAAGCTTCATACCTCCGCTGTGTTGTGAGCCGTATTTCGTATCTCCGTACAGCGGATTTCCTATGTGCGAAAACTGTGCTCTGATTTGGTGTGTGCGTCCTGTTTCAAGCTCGACTTCCACAAGTGAAGTGTCTTTTTTTTCGGCAATAACATTATATTTTGTGCCGATTTTCTTTGAATTTTCTTCATTATAATCTGAAACCGTAACTTTTTTGTCACCGCGTGTAAGATATGCGGTAAGGTGACCGCTTTTTTTAAGATGACCTTCGACAATGCAAAGGTATATCTTTTTAATTTCGCGGCTGCGGATTTTTTCGTTGATTATACGAAGTGCGGCGGCATTTTTTGCACCGATTATTATACCTGATGTATTTCTGTCAAGGCGATTGCAGAATGAAGGAGAAAAACTGTGTTCGTTTTCGGGATTGTATTCGCCTTTTTTGTACAGATAACTCTGCATTCTTTCAAGAAGCGTATCCTTTGTGCCTTTATCGTCCGAATGGACTACAACACCGCTTTCTTTATTAATAAGTATAATATTTTCGTCCTCATATACAACGTCAATATCGGAATTGCCTGCTTTAAAGCTTGATTTGCTTTCGTAAAATTCGTCTTTAAAAAATAACTTCAACACATCGCCGTTTTGGAGCATATATTTGCCGTCTTTGATGTGTTTGCCGTTTACTCTGACGCAATTTTTTCTAAGACTTTTATATAACATACTCTGTGGCATATTGACAAGATATTTTGTAAGAAACTTGTCAAGCCGTTGCCCTGCGTCGTTTTGATTTATCGTGATTTCCCTCATTTGTTACCTCGATTGATATTTTATTTGTAAACATTTATTTTTGATATTGTATCATAAAAAAAATTGTGTTACAATATAGTTTGCATAAATATTTTATATGAATGAAAAATTGTATTCAAATTTTGGAAGGAGAAAAAATATGGGAATTTTCGGCGGCGGTTATGATAAACCGGGTAAGGGAGTGGATAAGAACGAACCTAAAAAGAAAGGCTTTTTCTTGTTTTTTGATATTGTGATACGTAAGTTCACTAAATTTTTGGGTGCGAACTGTCTTTATGCGATAACGAGTATTATATGGATTGCGATTTTATATATTTTCGGCGGTATAGTTTTGAGCAGTACGCATATCGTTCAGAATGTTTCAGACACTATTATTTCGCTTGGTACGGAATCAAGCGCGGAAAATGTGCAGGGAAGTATTATGATACTTATTCAGCTTGCTTTTTCAATCGGTGTGTTCACGTTTTGGGGTTCAGGTCCTGCAACGGCGGCTTATTCGTATATAACAAGATGTTTCACACGCGGTGAACATACTTGGGTTTTGAGTGACGGTGCGGACAAGTTTAAGGAAAACTTTAAACAGAGTATGGTAGTTGTGCTGATTGATGCGGTTTTGCTTGTGTTCGGAATTAATGCAATTCTTTTCTATCATTCGCTTTACGTTTCAACGGGCAGTATGCTTTGGATGATGTTGCTGTATGTTATGATACTTGTACTTGTTGTTTATACAATGATGCATCCGTATTTGTATCAAATTATGATTACATTTGAATGTGGGATCGGATCGCTTTATAAAAATGCGTTGCTTATAACACTTGCAAAATTACCGGGTAACTTTTTTACAACGCTTATAGGAGTACTTATATACGGTGCGTTGTTTACATTCGTTAATCCGCTTGCAGCGGCAATTATAGTAGTAGTTGTCGGACTTTGCGTTACTTGCTATCCACCGCAATTTTATGCCGCAAGAGTAATTGAACGCTCAATATTAAAGGATATGAAAGAAAAACAGCATAAGGTTGAATATATCGGGGAGGAAGAATAATGGTTTTAGGTGAATATGATGTTGCCGTAATCGGAGGCGGTCACGCGGGCTGTGAGGCGGCTTTGGCGGCGGCAAGATTGGGTATGAAAACGGTTATGTTTTCAATAAGCCTTGACGCAATAGGAAATCTTCCTTGTAACCCAAGTATAGGCGGTACGGCGAAAGGTCACCTTGTTCGTGAGCTTGACGCACTCGGCGGTGAAATGGGTAAAGCGGCGGACGCTTCGTTTATACAGTCAAAAATGCTTAATAAAGGCAAAGGTCCTGCCGTACATTCACTTAGAGCACAGATTGACAGAAAAAAGTATCACGTTGAAATGAAAAAACGTGTTGAAAATCAAGAGAATTTGCAGGTTAAACAAGCGGAAATCGTAAATGTAATTACCGATGAAGATAATAATGTAACGGAAGTTGTAACACATACAGGCGTTGAATATAAGGTAAAAGCGGTTATTATTGCCAGCGGAACTTATTTAAAGGGTAAAATTCTTATCGGAAGTTATTCGCGTGAAAGCGGTCCTGACGGAATGTTCCCTGCAAATGAACTTTCGGAAAATCTTCGCAGATTGGGTATTGAATTAAAGCGATTTAAAACAGGTACTCCAGCAAGAGTGCACGCGGATACACTTGACTACAGTAAGATGGAGCTTGAGGAGGGTGACGAAAAAATCGTGCCGTTTTCGTTTGAAACGGAGAATGTCGGCAAAAATCTTGTTCCTTGCTATCTTGTGTATACAAATGAAAAAACTCACCAAATTATACACGACAATCTCGGTCGTTCGGCAATGTACGGCGGTATGGTTGAGGGTATAGGTCCGCGATACTGTCCGTCTATCGAAGATAAGGTTGTGCGTTTTGCGGAAAAACCAAGACATCAGCTTTTTATGGAGCCTATGGGACTTGATACAAAGGAAGTATACGCACAAGGCTTTTCAACGAGTATGCCTGAGGATGTACAACTTGAAATGTATCGAAGCGTTGAGGGACTTGAAAATGTTGAAATTATGCGTCCTGCATATGCAATAGAATATGATTGCTGCGATCCGACTCAACTGTATGCAACGTTGGAATTTAAGAATGTACATGGACTTTACGGTGCAGGACAGTTTAACGGTACGTCCGGCTATGAGGAGGCGGCGTCACAAGGACTTATTGCCGGAATTAATGCGGCATTGAAACTTAAAAACGAAGAACCGCTTACATTAAAACGTTCGGACGGATATATCGGCACACTTATAGATGACCTTATAACAAAGGGTACAAACGAGCCGTACCGAATGATGACATCACGTTCGGAATACCGTTTGCTTTTAAGACAGGATAACGCAGATGAAAGACTTACTCCGTTCGGATATAAAATCGGTCTTATATCGGAAGAAAGATATAAAAAGTTCCTTGAAAAAATGGATATGATTGAAAATGAAATTAAGCGTGTGACGTCGGTTATAGTACCGCCGAAAGACGCAAATCCGCTTTTGGAACAGTATAATTCGACCGCAGTTAAGACGGGAATACGTCTTAGCGATATGATAAAACGTCCAGAACTTGATTATGAAAAACTTGCACCTGTCGACCATAACCGTCCGACACTTCCGGACGCAGTTTGTGAACAGGTTGAAATAAAACTAAAGTATGACGGCTATATAAAAAGACAGATAGCACAGGTTGAGCAGTTTAAGAAAATGGAGGAAAAACTTCTTCCCGAAAATCAAGATTATTCGGATATACACGGCTTGCGTTTGGAGGCAAGACAAAAATTGAATAAGATACAGCCAAAGTCACTCGGACAAGCGTCAAGAATTTCCGGTGTTTCACCGTCTGATATGTCGGTATTGATTGTATGGTTGGAATCACAAAAAAATCACAAATAAAAAATGTGTGTCATATCAAATGACACACATTTTTTGCTATTCATTGTCATTTACCATATGATTAATTCTTGCGGGGATTTCGTTTGTTACTATAAAATCAGCACCGTAATCAATGTATTTCTGTGCTGTTTCCGTGTCGTCAACAGACCATACACCGCAGAAAATGTTTTGTTGATGGAGTATATCTATTGCGGCTTGATCCACTTGCGGATAGTTATACAAAATACCTCTGTTTTCGGATATTTCCGTAATATGTTCAAGATTATCCGTATACGGTGCAGGAGTGTAACCGATTGTCATAACAGGGATAATATTGTTTCTTGCACGAATTTCTTTTACATCATCAATCGCACCTGTGATTATACAATGCGTTTCAAGTCCGCTTGCTATGATTGTGTTTAGAAATGCGTCATAATTAGCGATATTTTTGATTTCGATAATCGGTACATTTCCGTATGTACTGCATATCGAAAGATATTCTTCAAGAGTAGGTATTTTTAAGTTTTCGTTTGTGTCGAGATAATTTCCGTAGTCAATTTGGAACTGACTTAAATCGTCAAGCGTGTAGTCGGAAATAGCTCCCGAACCGTTTGTTGTTCTGTCAAGAGTGTCATCGTGCATACAGACGAATTGACCGTCGCTTGTTTCGCAAATATCCGTTTCGATACCCCAAAAGCCGATTTTACCGGCAAGCTCAAATGCCGGAATACTGTTTTCGGGTGCATAGTTTGAATATCCTCTGTGTGCGACAAAGCGTTCCGTGCTGCCGTCTGAAAATACGGTTGATGTACCGCTTTCGGCTTGCTGTGCATTCGCCGGAGTGGCGATTGCGTCATTATTATCGGAAGAAGGAAAGAATTTTAACATAACAGCAGACACGGCAAAAAGAAGTACGGTAAGTATCCATAATTTGCGTCGTACATTGTACATATTAAAAACCTCCTTTCACGTCTGCTCGTTTATTTAGAATAATGATTTTATACCTATTATAATAAGAATAATTCCGCCGAGTATTTCTGCTTTGTCGCCAAGTTTCTCACCTGCTTTTGTACCGACAAATAATGCGATAAGACTTAGAACGAATGTAGTTACCGCAATAATCGGTGCGGACTGCCATATGTTTGCACTGTTTGCGGCAAATGAAACACCTACGGCGAATGCGTCAATGCTTGTTGCAACTGCTTGAACAAGTAATATCCAAAGCGTGAGCTTTTTCGGCTCGGTCTCTTCGTCTTTGGCAAGACCCTCACGAATCATATTAATACCGATTATACCGAGAATAAGCAGTGAAATCGGTCCTGACCATTTTTCAATAAACGATGCGAAAAGACTTCCGAGAAAGAACCCTAAAATCGGCATTATTCCCTGAAAAAGCCCGAACATAATCGGCATTGAAAGTTTTCTCAGCCATGTCATATTCGTATAGACCATTGAACTTGCGACACAGACCGCAAAAGCGTCCATACTTAGTGCTATACCGATAAGCACTATTTCTGAAATTGACATTATGTATTCCCCCATAATTTAGCTTTGAATTTATATTATACTATATATTCTGCCTTTAATCAAGGCAATATTCAACAAAAAACGCAAAAGTGGTATAAAAAAAGCCGAATAAATCTAATTAATCGGCTTTTTTATGTTTTTGTAATTTTTAGTTTGTACAAATAACAACGGTCTGTGTATCTCCGTCCCAGTCAACGTCAAAGCCTACCATATCGGCAATGTCACGGATTTTGAAGTAAGTATTTCCGTTGATGTTGTAAGAAAGAACTTCTTTTTCTTCGCCGTCCACATAAACAGGGGCGGTGTTTTGGTCAACATTAAGTGCGGCTGAATGGTCGCTGTTAAGCTCGCCGCCGACTATTGTGTATTTAACTCCCGTTGAAATTGCGATAGCACTCAAATTTTCGTCCCACGCAACGTCAAAACGTGCGTTTGTTGTACGAAGTACCATTGCAATATCACGAATTTTATAATAGTTTGAGTCGTTTACGGAATAACCCGATACTTCAACGTCTACACCGTTTACGGATAGTTTTGCATTTGAATTTGTTGCGGTAAGAGTGTTGATACCCTCGTATCTGTCAACGAAATCCTTGATTTTTGCTCTGTTCGGATAACCGTTTGTCAAAAAGTCGTTGCCGTACATATCAACGTAAGGAACGGTTTGATATGAGCTTACATATGATTTAAGTATTTTTTCTGTTGAGAAAGTCTGACCGTCAAACATAAGTTTGTAGAAGTTGATAACCGAAGAATAGCGCGGTACTTCACGACCGACAAATATGTATCTTCCACCGTCTTGGTATACGGTGATGTCTGAAAGGCAAGTACCGATAATGTTGTTAGGAACGTCAATATTTGAAATTGTATTGCCTTTCATAGTGAACGCGGCTGAAATACCTCCGTCCATACCGTCACGCATAACGAATGCCTCCGGTATACCGTTTCTGTCAAGATCGGTAAGAACTACTTGATTGTATGACGGATCTGAGGACATAATTTTCATAAGACGTGTAACGAACGCCTCACGCCAACTCTCTGCCGCAAATGTACTTGTTACGCAAAGCGTAAACATCATAGCAGTGGCAATTATCGCCGAAATAATCTTTTTCATTTTATTTTTCCTTTCATAATAAAAAGTGTTCGAGTTCTTTTTAAATATCTGTATTATACTAAAATTTTTTAGTGTTGTCAAATCTGACACTATTTTTACGAATATCGCTTGAATATTTGACTGTAATTTATTATACTAAAAGAAAAAGATAACTAAAAACAGAGAGAAGAAGATTATATGAAGTACAGAGAAATGGCGGGAGAGAAAATATCGGTATTGGGATTCGGTTGTATGAGATTTCCGACAACGTCAAAAAATGCGGAAGACATTGATGCCGAAAAATCAGCAAAAATGCTTGTATACGCTATTGAAAACGGTGTGAACTATTTTGATACAGCGTATGTTTATCACGGCGGAAAAAGTGAAAGTTTTATAGGCGGAGTTTTAAAGCCGTATCGTGACAAAATACATATTGCCACGAAATGTCCTATATGGGAAGTGAAGTGTGAGGAGGATTTCGACCGTTTGCTTAACGAACAGCTTGAAAGACTTCAAACCGATTATATTGATTTTTACCTTATGCATGCACTTGATAAGGACAGATTTAAGAATGTTGTCGAAAAATTCAATCTTATAGACAAGCTCAACAAGGCGAAAGCCGACGGCAAAATCCGTCATATCGGTTTTTCGTTCCATGATGACGTTGAAACATTAAAAAAGATTATTGACGCAAACCCTAATTGGGAGTTTTGTCAGATACAGCTTAACTATATTAACGTAAAATATCAGGCTGGTCTTGAGGGGCTTGAATATGCACATAAAAAAGGACTTGACGTGGTTATAATGGAACCGCTTTTGGGCGGTAAACTTGCGAACCCGTCACCGCAGGTCGCAAAAATGCTGTCTGACGAAAAGACGCCTGTTGAGTGGGCAATGGATTTCCTGTGGAACAGAGAAGAAGTATCACTTCTTTTGAGCGGTATGGGTGCAATGGAACAGGTGCAGTCAAATATAGACTATGCGGATAAAGCGGAAGTGGGTATGCTGACGGAAGAAAATCTTGATATGCTTGCAAAGACAAAAGAGGTATTTGACAAAATGGCACTTGTACCGTGTACAAAATGTGCGTACTGTATGCCTTGTCCGTTCGGACTTGACATACCTAAAACATTTGAGGCGTACAATGCAACCGCTTCACTCGGTACAGACAGAGCAAAGGCAATTTATGCAGAACTTAACAAGGGTGCGGACCAATGTAAGAAATGCAAAAAATGCGAAAAAGTCTGTCCGCAGAGTATTAAAATCAGTCACACAATGACCGAAATTGCAAAAATATTTGCGAAATAATTATAAAGGCTGTCTGATAAATTTCAGACAGCCTCAGCGTGTAGACAAAAGTGTCTACACGCTGGC